>Ga0114964_10000609_pt1 | contig 27798 bp, 32 predicted proteins | sample C_131016_MF_Meta_FD_92638 | JGI IMG/M metagenome (GOLD analysis project Ga0114964, IMG submission 92638) | Freshwater microbial communities from Lake Croche, Canada to study carbon cycling - C_131016_MF_MetaG | ecosystem: Environmental > Aquatic > Freshwater > Lake | place: Lake Croche, Canada...
CTCGAACTCATCACCGGCCAGAAGCCGGTCGAGACCATCGCCAAGAAGGCGATCTCCAACTTCAAGCTCCGCGCCGGCCAGGCGATCGGCGCCAAGGTGACCCTCCGCGGCCGCCTCATGTACGAGTTCCTAGAGCGCCTCATCAAGATGTCGCTTCCCCGTATCCGTGACTTCCGCGGTGTGTCGACCCGCGCCTTCGACGGCAACGGCAACTATACCCTCGGTGTCTCCGACCAGTCCATCTTCCCCGAAGTCGAGCTCGACAAGATCAAGCGCAATATCGGCTTCGACATCACCATCGTCACCTCGGCGACCAGCAACGACGAGGCCCGCGCCCTGCTCACCGAGCTCGGCATGCCCTTCGCCGGCCGCAACGCCAAGAAGGTTGAGAAGGTCGAGAAGACCGCCACAGCAGAAACCGCAGCCGCCTGATTTTCATGAGTGCCCTGACCGATCCCATCGCCGACCTTCTCACCCGAGTCCGCAACGCCGTGAGCGTGCAGAAGGACGAGTTCTACGTCCCTTATTCCAAGATCAAGAGCGACATCGTCGCCATCCTCAAGCGCGAGGGTTACATCGAGGAGTACGAGCTTGATAACCAGGAGACGCATCCCCGCATCAAGATCCGTCCCCGCTACGTGGGCAAGACCCCCGCGATCGCCGGTCTCCGCCGCATCAGCCGTCCCGGTCTCCGCCGTTACGTCGGCAGCGAGGAGATTCCCCGCGTCCTCGGAGGTCTCGGCATCTCCATCCTCTCCACCTCGCGCGGAGTTCTCTCCGGTCACGAGGCCCGCAAACAGAAAGTCGGCGGCGAGCTCCTCGCCTACATCTGGTAACCATCCTTCCCGCCATGTCCCGTATCGGTAAAACACCCATCTCTCTCCCCGACAAAGTCAAGGTCACCGTCGCCGACGGCAACCAGGTCACTGTCGAGGGCTCCAAAGGCAAGCTCACCTGGCAGCTTCCCAAGGACATCACCCTCTCTGTCGAGGGAACGATCCTCACCATCGCCCGTGGCAGCGAGGCGCGCGACGTCCGTGCCCTTCACGGCCTCTCCCGCGCCCTGCTCAACAACATGGTCACCGGAGTAAGCGCCGGCTTCCGCAAGGATCTCGAGATCCAGGGCGTCGGCTTCCGTGCCGCCGTCAAGGGGGACAAGCTGGATCTTTCGATCGGCTATTCCCACCCCGTCCTCTTCCCGATCCCGAAGGAGATCAAGGTTGCCGTCACCGACAACACCAAGATCTCCATCGAGGGGATCGACAAGCATCTCGTCGGCCAGGTGGCTGCCGATATCCGCGCCTACTACCCGCCCGAACCCTACAAAGGGAAGGGAATCCGCTATGCCGGTGAGCAGGTTCGCCGCAAAGAGGGCAAGACCGTCCAGTAACAAGCAGACACCCAAGGTCCCACGCATATGTCCGCCACCAATTCACGCAAACTCCGGCACGTCCGCCTTCGCAAGAAGGTCTCCGGAACCTCCGAGCGCCCGCGCCTCGCGGTCCACTTCTCGGGCCAGCACATCACCGCGCAGGTCATCGACGACCTCGCCGGCGCGACCCTCGCCAGCGTCAACACGACCGAGGAGTCCTTTAAGAAGGATCCCAAGAGCCGTGCGAACGTCGCCACCGCCATCAAGGTAGGCAAACTCATCGCCGAACGCGGTCTCGCCAAGAAAATCGACAAGGTCGTCTTCGACCGCGGCGGTTTCATGTACCATGGCAAAGTGAAGGCCCTCGCCGACGCCGCCCGTGAGGGAGGACTCCAATTCTAAATTTTATGGACGAAAAACGCCCCAAACGCGGACCCCGCCGGGATAAGCCGGTTGACGATACTCCCAAGGACACGATCGAGAAGGTCGTCTTCATCAACCGTTGCGCCAAGGTCGTCAAGGGCGGCCGCCGCTTCAGCTTCAGTGCCCTCATCGTCACCGGTGACATGAAGGGTCGCGTCGGCATCGGATTCGGCAAGGCCAACGAGGTCAGCGAGGCGATCCGCAAGGGTTCCGAAGCCGCCCGCAAGGCCATGGTTCCCGTCTCCATCACCGAGAACACCATTCCTCACGAGACCTTCGGCGAGTTCGGCGGCGGCCGCGTTCTGCTCCGTCCCGCCTCCCCGGGTACCGGCGTCATTGCCGGCGGCGGCGTCCGTGCGGTCATCGAGGCCGCGGGTATCCGCGACGTGCTCGCGAAGTCCCTCGGATCCAGCAACCACGCCAACGTGGTCAAGGCCACCCTTTCGGCTCTCACCAGCCTCCGTCCCCGCAACGAGATCATGAAGCTGCGCGGCAAGAAGGTGAAGGAAGTTGCGGCTCCGGAAGCACCCGTGGCCGCCTAACCGGAGTATTTCAGAATGACAACCATGCGACTTCACAACCTCGCTCCCCGTCCCGGCGCCAAGCACCGCCGCAAGCGTCTTGGTATCGGCGAAAGCAGCGGCCACGGAAAGACCTCCGGCCGCGGTCACAAGGGACAGCGCGCCCGTTCTGGCGGTAGCGTCCGCCTCGGATTCGAAGGCGGCCAGATGCCCCTCATCCGCCGTCTCCCCAAGCGCGGTTTCAACAACACCGATTTCAAGCCCGTCTACGCCGTCATCAACCTTGACACCCTCGAGGAGCGATTCGAGGCAGGTGCCAAGATCGACGAGGCGGCACTACGCTCCCTCCGTCTGGTCCATGGCCGCAACGATGGCATCAAGCTTCTCGCCCGCGGCACCGTGACCAAGAAGTTCACCGTCGAGGTGGACAAGTCCAGCGCCGCCGCCAAGGAAAAGCTCGAGGCTGCCGGTGGATCCCTCGTTCTCCGCGAGCGCCAGACGAAGGTTGCCACACGCGCCGTCGTCAAGGCCGCTCCCCGCAAGGCGGTCAAAGCCTAAGCTCACCGGCTCCAGAGCGCCCGCAACCAAGGACGCACCGCATGATCTCGGCCTTCGCCAACATCTTCAAGATTCCCGAGCTGAGGCAACGCGTCCTCTTCACCCTCGGGATGGTTGTGATCATGCGCATCGGCGCCGCGATCACCACGCCGGGTGTCAACGCCCAGGTGTTGCGCGAGTGGTTCCAGAATGTCGCCGATCACAGCGCCGGAGGCGGTGCCGCGGCCCTCTTCAACCTTTTCTCGGGCGGTGCGCTCGGGAACTGCGCCATCTTCTCGCTCGGCATCATGCCGTACATCAGCGCCTCGATCATGCTCCAGCTCCTCGGGGCCGTGATCCCGAAGCTCGGCCGTCTCGCACGCGAGGATGGTGGGCGCCAGAAGATCGCCCAGTACACACGCTACACCACGATCGCCCTCTGCATTTTCCAGGGATGGCTCCTGGCCCTCTCCTTCGAGAGCCCCCAGTCGAACCCCTTCCTTCCCGGCATCACCGAGACGATCGCCAAGCTCGGCGTTCCCCTTGTCGCCGATCCCGGAATTTCCTTCCGACTCCTCACGGTACTCATCATGACCGCAGGAACCTTGTTCCTCATGTGGATCGGTGACCAGATCACCGAGCGCGGTGTCGGCAACGGTATTTCCGTCATCATTACGATCGGCATTCTGGCGCAGTTGCCCGCCGGTCTCGTGCAGGCGTGGCGTACCTTCGTCCCGAGCGGCGGCGAGGCGACCACGGTCAGCCCCGTGGTTCTGGTCATCCTCTGCGCCTTCCTCTTCCTCGTCATTGCCTCGGTCATTGCCGTGACCCAGGCGACCCGCAGGATCAGCGTCCAGTACGCCAAGCGTGTCGTCGGCCGCAAGGTCTACGGGGGTCAGACCCAGTACATGCCGCTGAAGGTGAACTATTCCGGCGTCATGCCGATCATCTTCGCACAGGCGATCCTTCTCTTCCCCTCGACGATCCTGAACATGGCCTTCGGCCACAAGTCGTGGGCCGTCTATTGGGCCAACCAACTCTCCGCCGGTTGGCTCCACTACAGCCTCTACGCCCTGCTGATCTTTGCCTTCAGCTACTTCTGGGTCGCCACCCAGTTCCAGCCCGCTCAGATCGCCGACGATCTCAAGAAGTACGGCGGATTCATTCCCGGAGTGCGTCCCGGTCAGCCGACAGCCCACTTCCTCGATTACACGATGGGTCGCCTGACCTTCGCGGGAGCCATTTTCCTCGTCATCATTGCCGTCCTTCCCCAGCTTCTCAGCCGCGCCCTGAACGTCCCCTACATGGCCGCCCAGTTCTTCGGCGGCACGGGACTGCTCATCATCGTTGGTGTCACGCTCGACACGATGCGTCAGGTCGAGACCTTCCTCCTTCAGCGTCACTATGACGGCTTCCTCCGCAAGGGGAAGATCCGCGGCCGTAGTGGCGCACGCCCCTCGCTCAGTGGATCCTCCGTCAGCGACACCTCGCTGGTCTGGCTGTATGCCGGTCTCGGTCTGCTCGTGATCGCCGGGGTGACCATCTACCTGACCAGCCACCGCTAGTCGCCGGTGGCGGGCTTTCCATGAATCCGTTGAAACAGCGGATCGTCCTCCTAGGCCCGCCGGCATCGGGGAAGGGGACCCAGGCCGACAGGCTCTCCGAATCCTTCGGGATTCCCCATGTCTCCACCGGGGCGTTGCTTCGCGCGGAGTGTGCCCATGGAACCGCTCTTGGCCGCGAAGCCGATGCGTGGACCAGAAAGGGGTTGCTTGTGCCCGATGAACTGGCCGTGCGCATCGTGGCGGCATGGATGAAGGAGAACGGCCCGCGCTTTCTCTTCGATGGATTTCCCCGCACGCTGGGTCAGGCGGAGCATCTCGACAAGGCGCTCCGGGAATTGGCCGCGCCGCTCGACCTTGTGATCCTGCTGGAGCTTCCCGACGAGGAGATCAGGCGCAGGATCCTGGAGCGTCTTTCATGCCTTGCCTGCGGCGCGACCTTCAGTGCATCGCTCCATGCTCATCGGGTGGGGGATCCCTGCCCGCGCTGCGGAACTCCCCTTGTGCGCCGCAATGATGACACGGAAAAGGCTCTGGAAGAGCGTCTCAGGGTCTACCGCGAGTCGACCCTTCCCGTGGTCGGATATTACGAGAAATCCGCGCCGGGGATTTTTCACCGGATCAACGCGGGTGAGGGGAGCGATGAGATTTTCGCCAAGGTGTCCGAGTTACTGGAGGGCAAAAAGGATGAAGGTTGAAGTATGAAGGATGAAAAAGGAAACCATGCCGACGTGATGTCGATCTGCGATGCGACTCCACTCTTGCTGTCTGCTTTCATCATTAATGGCAATTGTATCGTGGCAAGTGGTGCCGCCGTTTGCTGCGGATGCTGACTCCCGCCGGAACTAACGCACCGCTTACCCTGGGCTTGGTTCACCCTTCATAATTCACCCTTCATCATTCATACTTCTCTTCCATGGCCTCCATTCCCATCAAGACACCCGCGGAGATCGAGAAGATGCGTGCCGCCGGCCGTGCCGCCGCGATCGTTCTTGATCGTCTTTCCAAGATGGTTGCGCCCGGTGTGACAACCGGGGAGATCGACCGCGCCGCGGCGGAGTTCATGAAGGAGCTCGGATGCAAAAGCGCCTTCCTCGGCTATCGTGGATTTCCCGGTCAGACCTGCATCTCCATCAATGAGGAGGTGGTGCACGGGATCGGCGGGGCAAGGCGTCTTGCCTACGGCGATATCGTGAAGATCGATACAGGAGTCGTCCTCGACGGCTGGATCGGCGACACGGCGACGACGGTTCCCTGCGGGGCGGTCGATCCCGAGACCGAGCGGCTCTGCACGGCCACCAAGCGCATTCTGGAGGGGGCGATCCCCTTCGCCGTCGCCGACCGCAGACTGGGGGATCTTTCCAACTACATCGAGACCGAGGCGATCAGGCAGGGTCTCGGGGTGGTGAGGGAGTTCGTCGGACACGGGGTCGGTCGGAAGCTCCACGAGGAGCCCCAGATCCCGAACTACGGCAGGAAGGGCACTGGCCCGAAACTGAAGGCCGGAATGACCCTGGCCATCGAGCCGATGATCAACCTCGGGGCCGAGGGGGTCCGGATCCTGGAGGACGGGTGGACCGTCGTGACCAGTGACGGGAAGCCTTCCTCCCATTTCGAGCACACTGTTTTGGTCACAGAAAATGAACCTGAGGTGTTGACATGCCTCCCTTAGATAGCTTAAAACACCAGGCCCTAGTCGTAGAGAGACTGTCCATGGCCCGCTTCCGTGTGGAGCTTGCCGGCGGCAGAAGAATGCTAGCTACGGTGGCCGGGCGCCTGCGTTTGAGTTTCACGCGCATTGCTCCAGGACATCATGTGGTGATCAGCATTTCCCCCTACGATCTGAACCAGGGAACAATTATCAAGCGTCTCCCGCAGACACCAACCATCCCAAGCAACTAACCAGAAATTTCCCGACGCCAACCCGTCGCCGATTCCCAGCATGAAAGTCCGAGCTTCCGTCAAACGCCTTTGCGAAACCTGCAAGATCGTCCGCCGCAACAACGTGGTGCGCGTGGTCTGCAAGAACCCCCGTCACAAACAGCGCCAGGGCTGATCACTTTTTCCCCGGCATCCACACCACACATCCACGATCATGCCACGACTCCTCGGCGTAGAAATCCCCGGCGACAAGCGCATCGAAGCCTCGCTCGTTTACATTTACGGCATCGGCCCGAAGACCTCCAAGCGCGTCCTCGAGCAGGCCAACATCAATCCTGACACCCGAGCCAAGGAACTCTCCCCCGAGCAGATCGGATCGATCATCTCCGCGATCACCGCGCAGAAGGTCGTCATCGAGGGTGATCTCCGCCGCGAACTCCAGGGCAACCTGAAGCGCCTCCAGGCGATCAACTGCTACCGCGGTCTCCGTCATCGCCGCGGTCTTCCCGTGCGCGGCCAGCGCACCCAGACCAACGCCCGCACCCGCAAAGGTCCCCGTAAGACCGTCGGCGTCGTCCGCGCCAAGGAATAATCCGCTCACTCCAAGCACCGACCATTCATGTCCGAAGAAACGCCCGTCACTCCCGAGACCCCGGTAACCCCCGAGGCTCCCGCCGCTGCTCCTGCTACTCCCGTGGCCTCCACCGAGGCCCCTGCCGCTGAAAAGAAGGCCAAGGCCCCCAAGAAAAGCAAGGAGAAGCAGGTCGAGGAGGCCGCTCCCGCCGCTCCCGTCAGCTTCAACCTCGACGACCCGATCGAGCCGCCCAAGATCGTCAAGGCCAAGGGCAGCAAGAACATCACGCAGGGCATCGCCCACGTGCAGGCCACCTTCAACAACACCATCGTCAGCGTCACTGACCTCCGCGGAGCAGTCCTCGGCTGGTCCAGCGCCGGCAAGATGGGATTCAAGGGTTCCCGCAAGAGCACGGCCTACGCCGCCCAGATGGTCGCCCAGGATGCCTGTCGTCAGGCCATGGGTCACGGCCTCAAGGAGGTCGAGGTCCGCGTCAAGGGTCCCGGATCGGGACGCGAGTCCGCGGTCCGTGCCATGCAGGCCATCGGCCTCGAGATCTCCGTCATCCAGGATGTCACTCCCGTGCCCCACAACGGATGCCGCCCTCCCAAGCAGCGCCGCGTCTGATCGGGGCCGCTTCAACTTCCAACTTCAACTTTTAACAAGTCACCATGGCCCGTTACACTGGACCCAAAACCAAAGTCAGCCGTCGCTACGGCGTTCTCCTCGCCGGATCGGCACGTGCCTTCGAGCACAAGGCCTATCCCCCCGGCATGCACGGCCCCAAGGGCTCCCGCCGCAAGGTTTCCGAGTACGGAACCGCCCTCGCCGAGAAGCAGAAACTCCGCTTCCAGTACGGCGTGCTCGAGCGCCAGTTCCGCCGCTACTTCGAGACCGCTCTGAAGACCCGTGGTGTCACCGGCCTCATCCTGCTCCAGCTTCTTGAGACCCGTCTCGACAACATCGTCTACCGCATGGGCTTCGCGAAGACGCGTTCCGCCGCCCGTCAGATGGTTTCCCACGGTCACATCGCCGTCAACGGCCGCAAGTGCGACGTCTCCTCCGCCAACCTCAAGGTCGGCGATGTCGTCTCCGTCCGCGCCAAGGATGGCTCCAAGCGCCTCGCCCAGCGCGGCCTGGATCAGACCCAGATCGTCGAGGCTCCGGATTGGCTTCTCGTCGACAAGGAAGCCCTTAGCGGCAAGGTCGTCCGGATCCCGACCCGCGAGGAGATCAACCCTGTCGTCAACGAGCAACTCGTCGTCGAGTTGTATTCCCGCTAATCGACAGCGATTTTCACAAGAGCCGCCCGGAGAAATCCGCGGCGGCTTTTTTGTTGCCGGGATTTCCCAACCGGAGCCCTCTTGCATGGCAGTGGGAGCGCTCTTACGATTGCCTGATGCGCATCACGTCACGCCTGCTCGCGTTCCTGTTCGCCGGGATCGTTGCGGCGTCTCTTTCCTCGGCGGGTGCTAAGCCCGATGAAGTCCCGAAGGAGAAGGGGTTGCTCGATCGCCTGATGAATCCCGATCGCGGCTCCAAGAGCGCCTACGAGGGACAGGTCTTCAAGTCGGGCGGAGAGTTCTCCGACAAGAAGGTTTCCACCAAGGAATTTGCAGGGAGCAAAAACTTCGAGTCCAAAACTTACGAGACCAAGAGTTTCGAGGGCTCGAAGAAGAGCTGGCTCGGCAACCTTCTCTTTCCGGAAAAGAAACTTCCGGAGAACCTGCAGGGAGCGGCCCGTGATTCCGGAAAGACCTTTGCCTCCAAGGATGTCCCGGTGAAGGATTTTGACGGGAACGGCAAGGCCAGTTCGTTTTCCTCCAAGGGGGCCTTTGAGACCAAGGAGGTCAACCTGAAGGGAAAGACCCAGGGGGCCATCGACAACGATCCTCATCTGCAGGAGGCGGTGAAGAAGGGACTCACGATCGACGACGTCAAGAAACTGCTGAACAAGCCGGGAAGCAGCAGTCAGTAGTCGGGGGCTCCCCGGGGATCCTCGCTTCGATGTTCCCAAAGGTTTGCAGCAAGGGGCACAATGCGGTTTATTCGACGGACGTCATGAGCCGCTTTTCCGATCAACTTTCCCAACTTGTCACCGGCTGTTCCCAGGTCCTGAGTGAGAAGGAGTTGGCCGCCAAACTGACGTTGGGCCGTCCCCTCAAGGTGAAGCTCGGGGTTGATCCCACCTCTCCCGATATTCATCTGGGCCACACAGTGGGGCTCACGAAGCTCCGCCAGTTTCAGGAACTCGGTCATGAGGCCATCCTGATCATCGGTGACTTCACCGCGATGATCGGTGATCCGAGTGGCCGCTCCGCCACGCGCCCCCATCTCTCCCATGATCAGGTGATGGAGCATGCCAAGACCTACCAGGAGCAGGCCTTCAGGATCCTGGATTCCGAGAAGACGGTGATCCGTTACAACGGCGAGTGGTTCGGCAAGATGGGCTTCGAGGATGTGATGAAGCTGAACAGCCGCGTGACCCTCCAGCAGATGCTTCAGCGCGAGGACTTCCGCGAGCGCATCGACAAGGGGCTCCCCGTCCGCGCCCACGAGATCCAGTACCCGATCATGCAGGGTTGGGACTCTGTCGTGATCAAGGCTGATGTCGAGCTCGGCGGGACCGACCAACTCTTCAATATCCTTGTCGGGCGTGATCTCCAGCATGAGGAGGGACAGCATCAGCAGGTCGCCATGATGCTCCCGATCCTGACCGGACTCGACGGCGTCCAGAAGATGAGCAAGAGCCTTGGCAATGCCGTCGGGGTGACCGATTCCCCGTCCGATATGTTCGGCAAGCTGATGAGCATTTCCGACGAGCAGATGGGCGAGTATTACCGGCTCCTGCTCCACGAGGAGATTCCTGCCGGAGCCCACCCGATGGAGGCCAAGAAGTCGCTCGCGGAGCGCCTCACCGCTCGGTATCACTCGGCCGAAGAGGCGCGGCGCGCCCGCGAGGAGTTTGAGCTCCGCTTCTCCAAGAAGGATCTCGAGTCGGCGGACCTTCCTTCCTACGTTCCCGCGGCCGATCTCCCCCGGGACATCATCACCCTCGCAGTTGATGCTTTTGAAAAGGCTCTCGGCATCAAGAAATCGCGCGGCGACATCCGCCGTCTGGTCGAGGGGGGAAGCGTCTCCTGGAGGGGTGAAAAGGTCACCGATCCGAAGTCTCTTATCCCCGCCTCCGAGTCGGGTGTCCTCAAGCTCGATCGAAAGAACGCCGTCCGCATCGGGTGAGCCCCTTTTCTCCTTTGTAACGATTTCACCACGAAGGGAGTTGGGGCTTGCCGATTGATTCCCTAAACTGGCAGAGATGATACCTGCCATGACCAAGAATCTCTTTGGAAAGATCACTCCGGCCCTGCTTTCGAAGGCAAAGCAAGAGGCTTCGCAGAGTGTCACCGAGCACGAGCAGAGATTGTTGGAGGTTTGCTGCAAGCAACCCGACAATGCACTCTTCCTCATGAAGAGCCGCGAGGAAGGGCTCAATGAATCGGAAGTTGAGTGGATCCGCGCGGAGTGGGGATCGAACGATCTGGGGCAGAAGAAGAAACACGGCTTCTTCATGGAGATCCTGATGCGGTGCAAGAACCCGCTGGTCATCCAGTTGCTGGTTATTGCTACGATTTCCGTAGCCGTCGGTGATCCCGCCGCCGCCACGATCGTGGGCGTGATGGTCGTGATCTCCGTGGGTCTTGCCTATTATCAGGAGAACAAGTCAGGCAAGGCCGTAGAAAAGCTCAATGCTATGGTTCAGACCAACTGCCACGTCGTCCGCGGCGGGCAGGAAATAGAGATCGCGATGGTAGAGATCGTGCCGGGCGATATCGTAGTGCTGCAGGCGGGATCGATCATCCCGGCCGACTTGCGCCTGATTTCCGCAAAGGACTTCTTTGTGAGCCAGTCATCGCTGACTGGCGAATCGATGCCCGTCGAAAAACATGCCGAGACACCCGCACAGCCTTCTAAAGCCGTGATCGAGATGCCGAACGCCGTCTTTCAGGGGAGCAATGTGGTGAGCGGATCAGCTAAGGCGGTGGTGGTCAACACGGGCCTGAGGACCCATTTTGGGTCGATTTCGGAGAAGTTGGGCAGTGCTCCCGTGCTAACCAGTTTTGACCGCGGTATCGCGGGATTCACGTGGCTCATGATCCGCTTCATGCTGGTCATGGTCAGTGTCGTCTTTCTGATCATCGGGATCACCAAACACGACTGGTCTGGCGCTCTTATGTTCGGTCTGGCGGTCTCGCTGGGAATGACGCCGGAGATGCTCCCGATGATGGTGGCTGTGAACCTTGCCAAGGGAGCCTTGGCCATGTCGAAGAAGAAGGTGATCGTGAAGAAGCTCCACGCTATCCAAAATTTCGGGGCGATCGACATCCTCTGTACCGACAAGACGGGAACGCTCACGCAGGATCGAGTCATTCTCGAGAAGTATGTCGACGTGACTGGCAGGCAGAGCGAGGACGTCCTCCGCTATGCTTACATGAATAGCTACTACCAGACGGGTCTCCGTAACCTGCTGGACAATTCGGTGCTCTCCCACACCGATCTCGACGTGGATCGCGGTTGTAAAAAAGTGGATGAGATCCCCTTCGATTTCCAGCGCAAGCGGATGAGCGTGGTGGTCGACTACGAGGGTGATCACGTGCTTATCTGTAAGGGTGCCGTCGAGGACATCTTCAAGAGTTGTACCCATTATCAGGTCGACGAGGAGGTCTACATGATGATCGATCTGATCAAGAATGACCTTCTTGAGGAATTCGAGTCGCTCAGCCGCGACGGTTACCGCGTCCTGGGCATCGCCTACCGGGAGTTCGGACGCGACAAGACAACCTTCTCCATTGCCGATGAGAGCGACCTCATCCTTCTGGGCTACATTGCCTTCCTTGATCCTCCGAAGGAGAGCGCAGCAAAGGCGATCGCCTCGCTCGCCAACTACGGCGTCACCACCAAGATCCTCACTGGTGACAATGCTCTGGTCACCGGAAAGATTTGTCGAGATGTGCATCTTGAGGCCGGGGAGATCATCACGGGGGACATGATCGTTGGTCTGAACGAAGACCAACTAGGTGAGCTCGCCGAGAAGACCAGTGTTTTTGCCCGGCTCTCACCGGCTCAGAAGGAGGGCATCATCGTTGCGCTTCAGAAGAAGGGTCATGTGGTCGGCTACATGGGAGACGGTATCAACGATGCGCTCTCGATGCGTGTTGCCGATGTCGGTATCTCGGTCGACACGGCCGTTGATGTGGCGAAGGAGTCGGCCGACATTATCCTGCTCGAGCGCAGTCTCATGGTCCTGGAGGATGGTATCCTCGAGGGACGCAAGGTCTTCGCCAACATCATCAAGTACATCCGAATGGGGGCGAGTTCCAACTTCGGCAACATGTTCAGCATGGTGGGAAGTAGCTACTTCCTGAAGTTCCTGCCAATGCTTCCCGTTCAGGTGCTGGTGAACAACCTTCTTTACGACTTTTCCCAGATCGGAATTCCTTACGATCATGTCGATGCCGAGTACATGCAGAAGCCGCGCAAGTGGAATATCGGCAATATCCAGAAGTTCATGATGTGTGTCGGGCCTACCAGTTCGCTCTTCGACTACACGACCTTCTTCCTGATGCTCTACTTCTTCAAGTGCAGCGACCTCAACCTAGCCGCCCCCATGGAATTGCTCCACCGCTTCACGGGAGGACCTGGGGTTGCCAATGACAATACCTACGCCGCTGCGCTCTTCCACTCGGGTTGGTTTGTCGAGTCCATCATCACCCAGACCCTAATCGTTCATGTCATCCGCACGCGTAAGATTCCCTTCTTCGGAAGTTGTGCCAGTCCAGCCCTGATTCTTTCTACAGCACTCATCATGGCCATCGGATCAGCAATCCCTTACATTCCGCCCGTGGCGGCTTACCTCGGTATGGTTCCGCTACCTCCGATCTACTGGGCTTTCATTGGGGCGACCATCCTTTGCTATGTGACCCTCACTCATTCGGTGAATGCATGGTTTGCCAGAAAGTTCGGGATTGATTAAAAAAGACACCTTTCTCCCGTCATGAAAGCTCTGCTTAACGCGCTCCAAGAAGGTCGTCTCATCGAACTTCCCGACAACATCAAGAACGATGCCTTGGAGTTCCTTGGCACCCTGCTTGAGGCGATTCCAGAGGTTAGCGATGAAGGGATCAACGAAAAGGCCCTTGCCCGTGAGAATCTTCACAATACCGGGATAGGGAAGGGGTGGGCATGCCCTCACGCCACAACGGATATCGAAAGCGAGCTTCTCTGCGCGGTGGGATGGAGCCCGCAGGGGATTGACTATGGGGCGCCGGACGGCATTCCGGTCCACCTGGTCGTGATGTATTTTGTCCCCGACTCCCAGCGCAACGCCTACCTCAAGGAGATCTCCCAGCTCGCCAAGGCGATCCATCAGAACGCCGACCTCCAGAAGCTTCAGGAACTCGAGGAGCTCTCCGAGGTCCGCCATGCCCTCCTCGATGCCATCACCCACGCGATTGAATCGGTGACGCCCGAGGGGCGCGCCCGCATGATCCAGCTTGAGGTCCGCCATGCCGCGGTTGCGGCAGCCGAGGTCGCCCCCGAGTTACCCGGTGCTGTTTCGGGCCAGATCCTTCCTGTCAGTATTCTGGTGATCCCCGGTGCCAGACCAGTGGTCCTTTCGCAAAACTCTGACCTCGTCCGTGAGATCGAGGAGATCGAGGCGATCGCCGATGTGTTGCTCAAGGTCGGCCGTGTCTCCAAAGGTCACCTTCATATCGTGCTACGCTCGAGCGAGCATTATGCGGAGGATCGGGTTCTCCACGACTGTATCGCCTACAGAAGCGCCTGAGCGCGCTTTTCGCGCGGCATTGTTGCCCCTGTCCTTGCAGCATGTCTCATCCAGCTGCGCTTGGGTGCCTAGCCTCGCATCGAAAATCCCTGGTTAGGTCCAAGGTGCGCTGCTTGCCGCCTTGCTCTCGATCCGATCTTCCAAGCCTTTGCGGGGCAACCTGCCCAATGGGTTTCCAAAGCTAACAGCCTCTCCCCTTAGACGAACTTGCCTGGATTCAGGATGTCTTTGGGATCAACAGCGGATTTGATTCGCTTGTGCAGATTGCGGAGTTCGGGCGAGGTGGCCTCGTTCCACCAACGCTTCTTGGCGAGGCCGATGCCGTGCTCGCCGGTGATCGCTCCGCCCCACTTAATGACCTGCGAGAAAAGCGCGTCGAGGACCCCCTCGATCTCCTTGGGACGCTTGGCCTGCTGTTCCTTGGAGACCATGACATTGACATGGATATTACCATCACCGGCGTGACCAAAGCAGGCGATCGGGAAGCCGGTCTGTTTCTGAAGCTTCTCGGCAAAGATGATGAGGTCAACCAAGCGACCGCGGGGAACGGCGATATCCTCGTTGAGCTTTGTGAGGCCGGTGGCCTTCAGCGATGCCGAGAAGGCGCGGCGCAGGGCCCACATCCGGTCGCAACGCCTGGGTGAGGTGGCTAGCTCGACCTCGAGGGCCTTGTTCTTGGAGAGGAGGGCCTTGAGGGCCTTGCCCTCGCTCAGGACGCTCGCTTTCTGGCCATCGATCTCGACAAGGAGGTGGGCTTGGCCGCGAGGAATGAAGGTTCCCTTCACCTCCTTGTGGGCATCCCTGGCAGAGCGGAGCGTGAAGCTGTCGGCCACCTCCATGGCACAGGGAAGGTAGCCGGCCTTGAAGATCGCCTGCACAGCGGTGGCGGCATCGCGCATCGATCCGAATCCGGCGGAGAGTGTGACGCGGGCGGGTGGAAGGGGGAGGAGTCGCAGGGTCGCCTCGGTGATAACGCCGAGCATTCCCTCGGAGCCGACAAACATCCCTGCCAAATCAAAGCCGGTCTTGTTCTTGTGGGTACGCCCCCCGACGCGGACAAGGGTGCCGTTAGCAAGGGCCACCTGAAGGCCGAGGACATAGGGGCGGGTGACGCCATACTTGAGACAACGGGGTCCGCCCGCATTGGTGGCGATGTTGCCGCCGAGGGAGCAGTCCTTGTAGCTCTGAGGATCGGGCGGGTAGAAAAGCCCTTTTTTTTCAACCTCCGTCTGAAGCACCCCAGTGATGACATTGGGCTCCACGACGGCGACGAAGTCCTCGCCGCTGATTTCCCGGATACGATTCATCCGGTGCATGCTCATCAGGATGCCGCCGCGGACGGGGACGCAGCCGCCGACGTAGCCGTGGCCGGCACCTCGGGTGGTGACGGGGATATTGTGCCGATCGGCGTAGCCGAGCACGGCGGCGACCTCCTTGGCGGATCCAGGAGCGACCGCGATCTCGGGAAGGGAGGCGGCGAACCACTTGTCCTTTCCGAGTTCGGCGAGACGCGAGGGATCGGTGATGACCCCCGAGGCGAGGGGGATCAGCTTGCGGAGATCCCGCTCGAGAGTGGAATGAGATTTGAAACGTGAAACCTGATGAGGTGAAGAGGGGGTGCGTTTGCTTGCCCCCTTCAGTTTCTTTTCAGGTTTCAACTTTCAGCTTTCAGGTTTTTTTTCAACCCTACATCCCCATAATCTCGTAGCCACCGTCGACGTAGATCACCTGACCAGTGATGCCGCTGCCACCGTTGCTGGCAAGGAAGACACCGGTATGACCGAGTTCCTCGGTGGTGCAGCTGCGCTTGAGGGGGGCGTGTTCCTCGTAGTGCTTGATCATGGCTCCGAATCCGGAGATGCCGCGGGCGGCGAGCGTCTGGACGGGGCCGGCGCTGATGCAGTTCACACGGATCTTCTTTGCGCCGAGATCGTAGGCCAGATAGCGGGTGCTGGCCTCAAGCGAGGCCTTGGCGACGCCCATCACGTTGTAGTGGGGTACCACCTTGGCGGCGCCGTAGTAGCTCATGGCGACGATGCTGCCGCCGTCGGTCATCATGGGGGCGGCTTCGCGGGAAAGGGCGACCAGCGAGTAGGCGCTGATGTCGTGGGCGACACGGAAGGCCTCGCGGCTCGTGGAGACGAAATCACCCTCAAGGGCATCCTTCGGGGCGAAGGCGACCGAGTGGAGCATCAGGTCGAGCTTCGGGGTGACCTCGCGGACCTTGCCGAAGAAGGTGGCGATATCACCGTCATTGGCAACGTCGCAGGGCTGAAGGAAGGTGTCCGCACCGAACTCGGTGACGAGTTCCTCGACGTTTTCCTTGAGGCGTTCCCCCTGATAATTGAAGAGGAGGGTGGCACCTGCCTGCTTCCATGCCTTGGCGATTGCCCATGCGATGCTGCGTTTGTTGGCGACGCCGAAAACGACGCCGACTTTACCTGCGAGGGGTCCGTTGCTCATCCCACTAGGAAGCCCCTTTCAACCCCTCCCTGTCACGCAAAAAGGTGGGAGCAACAATGGGGAAATGGGGATAAAATATGGAACTCAAGAACTCGGGAAGGAAAAGGATGAGATAAAAAAGGAAATCCACGAAGCGCCGTTTTGAGCCTTTATGGTAACGATCAGTTGTCTTTCACCCTCTGGGATGGAATTTTTGGTGAACCGACTTCAACAGCCCCCTGTCGACTTGCGTGTAGATCTGCGTGGTGGCGATGGAAGCGTGGCCGAGCATCTCCTGGATGATGCGGAGATCGGCCCCTCCCGCGAGGAGATGCGTGGCGAAGGAATGACGCAACTGGTGGGGGTGGATCGACTCCTCGATCCCGGCCAACTTGGCGTAGTGGCGGACGAGTTGCCAGATGCGTGCCGGGGTGAGGGGATGGCCGCGGACGGAGAGAAAGATCGCAGCCCCCGAGCGTGCCGAGACAAGTTTGGGCCGGGCGTTGGTGAGATAAAAGGTCAGAGCTTCCAGGGCGGCGCGTCCGACCGGGATCATGCGGGTCTTGTTCCCCTTGCCGGTGACGCGGATAACGCCTCCCTCCTCATCAAGGTTTTCCAAGCGCACGCTGCAGGCCTCGGCGATGCGGAGACCGCATGCATAGAGCAACTCAAGCAGGGCGCGGTCGCGGATTTCCAGCGGCGTGTCGCCTGCGGGAGCGGCCACGAGTTTCGCCATCTCTTCCTTGGAGAGCGGTTGGGGAAGTGTCTGCGGGAGGCGGGGCAGGGGTAGCTTCTCGGCGGGATCGGAGTGGAGCCGTCCGCGCGAGGTGAGAAACCGGAAGAAGATCCGGAGCGCCACGGCCTCCAGTTTGATTGAGGTGGCGGAGAGTCCGCGCTTCTTCTCGGAGATCAGGAAGTCTGAGAGGAGGGGAGGAATCACCTCTCCCGCGGACGTAATGCCGTGCTCGGAGGCCCAAGCGGAGAAACGCTCCAGCGAGGAACGCGTGGAGAGTTGGTAGTTCGTCGAGAGTCCCCGCTCGGTAGCCAGGTACAGCAGGAAAGAATCGATGTCTCCCTGCATGGCGGGTTCACGCTAGGCCGCCTTGCTCTCCATCCAAAATTCCACTGCCATGGGATGCTTCATGGCGTACTCAGCCTGCTGAGGGATTTGGAGCCGTCAGACGGATCAACGCTTCATGGTATTTCTCGGCGGTCTTGGCAACGATGTCGGCGGGGAGTTCGGGTGCCGGGGGTTGCTTATCCCAGCCGCAGTTCTCCAGCCAGTCGCGGACGAACTGCTTGTCGAAGCTCGGGGGACTGCCTCCCGCTTCGTAAAGATCCGCGGGCCAGAAGCGGGAGGAATCAGGCGTCATGCACTCGTCGATCAGGATGATCTCCCCATCGTGGATGCCGAACTCGAACTTGGTGTCGGCGATGATGATACCGCGGGAGGCGGCGTAGGCGCGGCCGTGGCGGTAGAGCTCAAGGCTCATGTCGCGGACGCGGTGGGCGACCTCGTCACCCAGGAGTCCCCGGCACTGCGACCAGGTGATCGCCTCGTCGTGTCCCTCCTCGGCCTTGGTACTCGGGGTGAAGAGATCCTCGGGGAGACGATCCGCCTGCCGGAGTCCCGCCGGGACATCATGGCCGCCGACGGTGCCGCTCTGCTGATACTCCTTCCAACCGGAGCCGGCGATGTAGCCTCGGACGACGCACTCGACGGGAAGCGGCTTAGCCTTCTTGGCGATCATCGAGCGTCCACGCAGGATGTCGGCGTAGGGCTTGAGCTCCGCAGGGAAGGCCGAGACCTCGGTCTCGATCATGTGGTTCGGGACGAAATCGAGACGATGGAACCATAAGGTCGAGAGGCGGTTGAGCACTTCTCCCTTGCCCGGGATGGCATTGGGAAGGATGCAGTCGAACGCGGAGATGCGATCGGTCGCCACCAGCAGGAGGTTCTCGCCGATGTCAAAGACCTCGCGGACCTTGCCGCTACGGAGTTTCTTGATGCCGGGAAGGTCGCAGGTCAGGAGATCCATGTGGGAAGGATTAATGAGGAAGCGGGAATGATGAAATGAAAAAGACGTCTCTTTGCGTTTCCGTTTAGAACAAGGGCTAAAAAGGAAAAATATGGAATTCAGGAACTCATGAAAGAGAGGGGATAATGGGGGGCTTGACCACAAAACACCGGAGAGAATCACAAGATCAAAAATCGGCCGCCGTTATGTCATTTCCTGATTTCCATATTCCTTATCAACGATTTTTCCCTGCACCGTTTCACTCGCTCACCCTGCCCCGGCCTTTCTTGATCTCAGAGCGGCGGCGTTTCCCCTCGACCAGCTTCCGTTTCTCACCCGGGGAGCGGCGCGCTTTTTGACGGCGGGCTTTAGCCGTTGCGGCCCGTGTCTGGAGTCGTCTGGCTTCACGGCGCTCCTCGAGTTTTTTGGAAAGCCGTTCGCGGGCGATCTTCCGGTTCATGCTCTGGCTGCGTGAGTCGGAGACCGTCACAGAGAGTCCCGTCGGCAGATGGGTCAGGGTGACTGCTGTGGAGACCTTATTGACATGCTGTCCCCCGGGGCCCGAGGAACGGGCGAAGGACTCCCGAAGGTCTTCATCTCGGAGGGGTGCTGGTTGCATGGGATTTAATCAGCGGATCCTTAAAGCTTCATCATTCATCATCCATCATGCATCCTTTTTCCATGTTTACCCACCAAGTCCTTGATTCCGTCGCCGGACCGCTTGATCAGCTCACCGACGAGGCCTCCGGCCTCCGCCTCGTGATTGCCCGCACGGGGGCGGAACCTGCCAGTCTGGCGCTCAAGGACGCCGGCGGAGCATGGAGGGGATTCCTCTGGCGTGACGGGGAGGTTGGGAAGCCGGCCACGGGCTGGAGCAACCATGCCACGGTCATGGGATACTTCGTCCATCGCCTCTGGAAGCAGGAGTCGGTTTACGAGGGGCATTCGATCAAGGGGGGGAATCATGGGTTTATCCGTAGTTATGAGTTCCCGGCCCCGCAGGTCGATTTGGAATCCGGATCACTGACCTATGCGGTTGAGCCCTCGGAGATTCCGGCGGATGCCTATCCCTATAAGGTGGCGATGAAGCTGACCTATTCGATTGCGGGAGGTGCCTTGCGGATGACGTTCCGGTTTGAAAACCGGCAGGAGCATCCTGTTGCCTTGAGTTTTGGTTGGCATCCCGGCTTTGCCGTCGGCTCCCTTGAGAGTGCCCGCTTGCTTATGCCTGCCGGGACCTATCTGAGGGAGATGGCGCCCGGCGATTTTCTCGATGGCAACGTTCAGGAGATCAAGTTTTCCGGCGGCGAGATGCCCTTTTCCAAGCAGGATCTCCCCGGATCCTACCTGCTTGATCTGGCGGGGGTGAGCGACCGGCGCTTTGTATTGGAGGCTCCCGCCTTGGGGCATCGAATCGAGTGTGACTACTCGGAGGCTCCTTATCTGACGCTTTGGAGTAACGGCGATCCCTTCCTGTGTGTCGAACCGTGCTGGGGGCTCCCCGACAGCAATCCTCCCGTCCCCTTTGAGCAAAAAAAGGGGATTCAGCGCATCGCCGCCGGCGGCACCCTGGAGGTTTCCCTCCGGGTGAAGCCTTCCCTGATTCCGTAAGGCATTTTAAAAGAGATGAAGGGGGGTTGCAGAACCCCCTTTCGGATGGTAGTTAGTGTGCCCCCTTGAAAACGCAAAAAGACCTTTCCCCACAGCAGAAGCAGTCATGGCTTAAGGCAATGAGCGCCATGGAGCAGCGGAACTATCCCTACGTCATCGAACTCTGCCAGAGGTTGCTGCAGTCGTATCCCGATTTTCTCGATGGACGGAAGCTTGCCCGTCGGGCCGCGGTTGAGAAGTCCAGAACGACCAAAAAGGGGTTCTTCTCCGGATTGGGAGGTGGTTCCTCCATCACGTTGATGAAAGCCGCCGGCCTAAAGAAGAAGGGGGATCTGGCCGGGCTTCTTCTCCTTCTGGAGGAGGTTCTCGCCGATGATCCCGGCAACATCCAGGCCAACACCCTTCTCCATGAGGCCGCGCTGCAATGGGCACCTCCCATGCAGGAGTTGGCCACCTTTGCCTTCCACACCATTCTGGAGGATAACCCGAAGGACAAGGATCACCTCCTCCGGTTTGCGAGTTACTGCATGTCCAAGGACGAGATCGGCAAACCGCGTGATCCTTCCCTTGCTGTCGATCTCTACAACAAGATTCTGGAGACCAATCCGAACGATCTCGCCGCCATCAAGGGGAGCAAGGATGCCGCCGCCGCCCAGTCCGTGAGTCAGGGCGGGTGGGAAGAGGCCGAAAGTTACCGCGATCTCATCAAGAACAAGGAGGAGGCGACCTCCTTGGAGCAACAGAGCCGCGTCGTGAAGAGCGACGAGATGATCGATGACCAGATCGCCCAGCTTTCCGCCGCCGTGCAGGAAGAGCCCCAGAGCATCGACAAGTCGCGCCGAGTCGCCGAACTCTACGAGCAGAAGGGGGATCTCGACAACGCGCAGGAGTGGTACCGTTATGTTCTCGGCCTGACCGCGGGTGCTGATCCGACGATCGTCCGCAAGATCAGCGACCTCCAGCTCCGCCAGATCAACGACGCCTACAAGGCCCGCGAGGATTATCTAGCCGCCTCCCCCGATGACCCGGAGGCCCCGCGCTACCGCCAGGAGATGGAGGAACTCGCCAAGCAACGTGCCGAGTTCGTCCTGTCCGAGGCCCGTGAGCGGGTTGATCGCAACCCGACCGACCTGATTGCCCATTTCGACCTAGCCGTAGTCCTCATGGATGCTGGTCATCATCAGGATGCAATCGGTCACCTCCAGCGCGCCCGGAGCAATCCAAGCGTCCGCCTCAAGGCAATGAGCAAGCTGGGCCAGTGCTATGTCTCGCGCAACATGAACGATCTTGCCGCGAGGACCTTCTCGGATGCCATCTCCGAATTAACGGCCATGGATGCCGTCAAGAAGGACCTCCTCTACAACCTCGGAGTCGTCTACGAGAGCATGGACAAGAAGTCCGAGGCACTCGACTGCTTCAAGCAGATCTATGAGGTCGACTATGGGTACCGGGATGTGGCGACCAAAGTGGAGTCATCTTACTCCCAAGGTTGAGGGATAGGTTCGCGATCTTGGCGGAGAGCGTTGTTGCCACTCGGTCGGCGTAGGATTTGTCTGCCGATGGCTGGCCCGGCCGTTGCTTCGCATCCGTTACGGGTCCCCGATCAGGCATCCTCGGATCTACTGATCCGAGGACTTCTCGGTCTACGCCTCGAATGAATAAGCCGCGTTCCCACGCGCCTTTTCTACAGCTTCGCTTGCCTGCCTAGTTCTCCATCCAAGCTTGCTAGCCTTTAATATTATACTAATAAGATATAATATTTTATTAAATATACTTTGTAAGAGTATAAAATACCCATATAAAAATACCCATCGATAAAATCGGGGAAATTTTTCCAAATAGAGGGTAAATAAGAGATATTACTATAGAATTGATTAAAACGGCAAATACAAGTAACCAAATTAAATTTAATCTAATATAGCAATTCTCAAAAGCACTCCAAATAAAGGCAATAAGTATACATAAAGAACCATATGTGCTCGGCAAAAATTCTCTTCTCTCATGATTTTTTAAAATCGTTACGAAGGCTGCATAACTAGCCCCTCCTCCAAAAATAGCCCAAACAATCCAACTTAAAACATTCATGGTTCTTAGATATTTTAATGGGTCTTGTTGGTTTTAAAGTGCCACTTCTTTATAGAAGAGCAGAAAAAGTCAGTCAACAAGTCATGACACTCTATCTACGGTGAACGAGATTGTATGGGATATTCCTCAGTTTTTCCCCTTCCTGAGTTCCTGAGTTCCATATTCAAATCCTCACATGCTTCCTGTCCTCACTTGGTCCAACCGTCAGCGCACTGTGCGTCTGAATCTGCCGAAGATCCGGCGGATTGTGGAGGTGGCGTTACCCCTGTGTGTCGGTAAGCCCAGGAAGAAGGGGGTGACTCTTCCGCCTGAAGTGGAGATCACGCTGCTGGGTGAGGAGGCGATCGCGAAGGTGCATGGGGAGTTCCTTGATGATCCGACGCCGACCGATGTGATTACCTTCGAGCATGGGGAGATCCTGATCGGGGTTCCCATTGCCGCGGCGAATGCCAAGAAGTTCCACCATCCAGCAGACCACGAGGTCGCGCTCTGTGCGATCCATGGCCTCCTTCATCTGCTTGGCTACGATGATCTGACCGAGAAAGAGCGGGTGATCATGCATGCCAGGCAGGAGGAGATTTTGAAGGAAGCCCTGCTTGGGGCGTGCTAGTGTCCCCTGCATGAGCCAAGCCGCCATCCAACAGGAGCAGGTCGACTCCGGGAGTGATCTCGGGGTGATTGTTCGTGCGGCCGAGCTTTGCAATCCCTTCCTCGATGCGCTGGGTGAGGTGACTCTTGAGGTCCGTGGCCCGGTGGCCGCCTCGGTGGTGAACTGGAACGCCGCCCTCTTTTCCCCGTTGATCAGGCCCGCTCTGGCTGACGTGCGGAGGGAGTATTCGCTCGGAGGGAATCTCGAGATCGCCCTGATCGATTGTCGGTTGGAGGCTCTTCTTCCCAAGCATCTTTCCCTACAGAGCCGCACGGAGGGGAAGCGTCTCATCGGCCAGCTTCTGCCGACCCGTGGCGACCGGATACTGGAGCGCTACCGCACGATGGTCCTCGCCGGCGATGCCCCTGGGCACCTTGCCGTGATCCACGCGCTCCGAGCCGCACTCTTCAGCTTGCCTCCGCGTGTGATGGAGGGGGCCTATCTCCTCCAAGAGGGAATGGGTGCTGGCCTCGACGGGCGTGACATCTCAAGGTTCCTGATCCTTGGCATTCTCGGTCGGGAGGAGGTTGAGGCCTCCATTTCCATCGTCTGATCATGGCGAAGCCCGATCTGCTCGAGTCCCCGGAGACGGATCTCCGGCATGAACTTGACCGCCCATGGCAAGTGGTCGTCCACAACGATCCGGTCAATCTCATGAGCTATGTGACGATGGTCTTCCGGAGGGTTTTCGGATGGACCTCTGAGAAAGCCGAGCAGCACATGATGGAAGTCCATCACAAGGGCCGTTCGGTCGTCTGGAGCGGTGACCGGGAGAAGGCGGAACTCTATGTGCAGCAACTGCACGGATTCCTCCTGCTCGCCACGATGGAGAAGGCGTCATGATCTTTGATCCAGGCGCCGACGGCACGCCCCGTTTTACAAGGATTCATCCCCTGCTCGCCGAGTTGCTCCGCGCCACGGCGCTCGATCCGTGGGAGCGCTGCCCCTCGGGAAGCTCCCGTCTGCTCCCGCGTCCCGGTGACGAGGAGGAGCTCTGCCACGATTGGGAGGATCATGTGCAACCAGAACTCCGGCGCCATTTTGACAAGGAGCGTTCGGTCGTGGCCGCCGACCTCGAGGGACTCAAGGAGGAAGAAAGGAAGACTCCGGCCAAGGGGGAGCCCGGCAAGCAGGCGACCTGGTCGCTGGAGATCCCGCGCGATCATTCGGAGGCGTGGCTCACGACGCTCAATGCTCTCCGCCTCTCGCTTGCCGAGGAACACGGACTCACCGAGTCGGATCTTTCCCAAAAACAGGATCCCGATTTCACCACGGAGTGCGGGATCATCCTAATGCAGGTGAACTTCTATGCCTTTGTCCAGGAGTGCCTCCTCCTTGTCCTCGACGAGCGTGGCGGGGGTGACGCGTGATGGAACAGGCGCGGGCTATCCTGCTGCGGCGGTACCGCTTTTCCGAAAATAGTCTCGTTGTGGTCTGGCTGACCGACCGCCATGGCAAGGTGAAGACTGCCGTTCGCAGCGCCACCAAGCCGGGGAGCCCCTTTGCGGGCAGGCTCGAACTCTTCACCATGGCGGAGATTTCCTTCAAGCATCCGAAGAGCGGCGACTTGCACTCGCTCAGCGAGGTGGTAGTCTCTATGGAAGAGGTACTTCCGGCAACCTATGCCACGATCCTCTCCGCCTCCTATTTTGCAGAACTCTGCGATCTCTTCACCGAGCCGATGCATCCCGTGCCCGAAGTTTTCAGCTTGCTGGAAAGGGCCTGGGGCTTCTTGCGCGGGAACCAGCCGGTGAAACGTGCCGTGGAGCATTTCGAATTGGAACTCGCCAAGGCGCTCGGAATTCATGATCCCTCGATTCCTGCGTACCGTTCCCTGGCCTCCGTGGCGCACAAGCTTCCGGAGAACCGTTCCCGCCTGCTGGCTCAGATCTCATGAAGAGAAAACCTTGGGTTTTTTTCCTCGTTCTGCGGCTGGAACTCCTCGCGCTCTTCCTGATCTCGCTACATGCATCCGAGGGGACACCCACAGGGCGCAAGGAAGCGGTGAACCAGTACTACTCCGTTTGGAAGGGAAAATACCTGATCCCTTCCGTGCGGTTTCCCGGGGAGTGGAAGGTCAACTACGATGGCATGGGGGCAACGGTCTCGGAGGCGATGGGGTATGGCATGCTCATCACGGCCTGCATGGCCGACACCGATCCGGAGGCCAAAAAGTATTTCGATGGACTCGATGCATTCCGGAAGCATTTTCCCTCCAGCATCAATCACGCCTGCATGTGCTGGAAGATCCCAGCCGACGAAAAGCCGCGTAAGGATGACAGTGCGACTGACGGTGACCTCGATATGGCTTACGCCCTTCTGCTAGCGCATCAACGATGGGGAGAGGGGCGATATCTTTCCGAGGCCAAAAGTCTGATCGGGAACATTGCTTCCTCCCTCGTGAGACCTGATTTCTCGCTTCGGCTCGGGGATTGGGATGACAAGCCGGGCCGGATGCGCCCTTCCGACTTCATGCCGACCCATTTCCGGGCATTCGGTGCAGTGACAGGCGATCCGGTTTGGGAGAAGGTAGAGGGCCGGGGCTACGCCATTCTCGGAGAGTTGCAGGAAGGGTTTGCCTCCAAGACGGGTCTTGTACCTGACTTTGCGGTTCAAAAGGAGGGCCGATGGATTCCTGCAAAGCCCGGGTTTTTGGAGGGCCGTGATGATGGAGACTACTACTACAATGCCTGCCGTGTCCCCTGGCGTATCGGCTGGGCAGCACTGGCCCTGGATGACGCGCGAGCCAGACAATTCCTGAAACCGTTCATGGGGTGGGTGAGTGCAACCATCCCCTCGCTGGAGGAGTTCAGGTCCGGCTATCACTTGGAGGGATTGCCTGTGAGGAACAGCGATTTTGACACAGCCTGTTTCATCTCCCCAATCGGAGTTGCGGCGATGGCTCTGCAAGAATGGAAATGGGGGGATGCGGTTTTTACCTATGCCGAAAAGAAACACGAGGAGTACTACTCGGACTCGGTGAACCTCCTCTGCATGATCCTGATGTCTGAAAAGACAGAAAAACTACAGTGGCGACCCTAACGGGATGATCCTGCTCAATGTCCCCTTTGCAGGCTCTGCAGTTTCCTTGAGGAAAGGAAAAATGCCGCTGATTGCGGCATGGCAGTCGAACCCGTGTTACTCCCGTGCTCGGAAATTCCGTTGGCATACGATTATGGCTGTGTCTATGCCTACGCCATCCTGCTAAGGAAGTATCGCTGCTCGGAGAACAGTCTTGTCGTGATCTGGTTCACAGACCGCCACGGCAAGGTGAAGACGGCCGTCTGTAGCGCCACCAAGCCGGGGAACGCCTTCGCAGCCCGCCTCGAGCTTTTCACCGAGGGGGAGATCTCAGGGAAAAATGCCCCGACACGCGCGGTGTCGAGCACTTCGAGGCCGAGTTGGCCAAGGTACTCGGGATCCACGATCCCTCCCTCCCGGCGCACCGATCACTGGCATCGGTGCTGAGCAGGATTCCCGAGAGCAGGAGAAAGTTGCTCGAGCATATTTCTTGAGTTTCAGAGCGCGCCTCGCGAGAACAAAGGGCTTAAAAACAAGAAAAGAACGCCCTGTGCACTCTTCCATCTTTCAGAGAATTAGTATTATTACGCGCGGCGCGGTCCTGGTGACCTTTTTGTGCGTCATGCTGGCAAGATCGTTTACCTGGGCTGAAGTAGCGAATTCAACCAACAGTCGGTTTCTCCTGCTGGACAGCCGCATTGTCGATCGTGCGGAGAACGCGAAGCTGACGCTGGGAACAGTCAAAAAATCCGAAGCCAACCCGCTCTTCGGGGAAGATAAGCCCTGGGAAAAACGGTTCGATAATTTCTACGGAAACGTGATCCTCGACACGGAAGATGGACTTTATAAATGCTGGTACAGTCCTTTCATCGGCGACTATTCAGCAAAGGGGATGACGCTGGAGCAACGCAATAAATCGTATGTTCCACCCAAAGACAACGATCGCCAGATGGGAATCTGTTACGCTGTCTCCAAGGATGGAATCCATTGGGACAAGCCAAACTTAGGCCTGGTCGATTACGAGGGGAGCAAAGAGAACAACATCATATGGCGCTGGCCGCACGGGGCCGGCATTTTCAAGGATGCTCACGAGACCGATCCCGACCGCCGATACAAGGCCATCTTCCTAAGCACAAGTCTGGTGACAAGCGCCTCGAAGGACGGCCTGAAATGGTCTCCTGTCGCCAAGATGGATGGTGTCAATGCGCGGGGCGACACCCATAACAATGCCTTCTGGGCTCCAACCCTAAACAAATACGTGGCGATCACCCGCACGTGGGGAAAGATGGAGGGCAAGGCGGTGCGGCAGGTTGCAAGGACGGAGAGCGACGATTTTATACATTGGTCCGCGGCCGGAGTTGTGATGAACGGTAGCACGGACACGTTGCAGACATACGCCATGCCGGTATTCTACCATGGCGGTGTGTACTTGGGGTTGGTTGCCATTCACGATCAATCCACCGACAGGGTTTCAACCGAATTGGCCTGGAGCCCCGACACAAAGGAGTGGCATCGCATCGCGGAAGGTACTCCTTTGATCCCGTTCTCGGAAATTCCGTTGGCATACGATTATGGCTGTGTTTATGCCTGCGCCACGCCCGTGTTTCTGGACAATGAGATCCGCCTCTACTATGGAGGCAGTGATTACAAGCATGGTGGATGGCGCAACGGGTGCTTTTGTCTGGCGACCCTCAGGCCCGATGGGTTTGCGGGTTACGAGCCTGTTCTCAAAAACCAACCTGCCGTTATCACAACACGCCCGATCGACTACGCGGGCCAGGATTTACGGATCAGTGCGGATGTGGAGAAGGGTGGGTTGATCACCGTGAATGCAGTTGATAGCGACGGGATGGTCATTTCCAAAGCGCAACCCATCTCGGAAACGGCGACCGATGCCAGCCTGAAGTTTCATGAGCCGTTGAAGCCCGGCAAGATCCGACTTCGTTTTGAGATTGCGGATGCCAAGCTCTATTCGTTCAGCTTTGGTAAATAACACGAAACCGAGAAAGACAACTGTTGGGCCGTTGCGCTCCGACGCGGGTGTGCGAGATTGAATCATGAAAGCTAAGCTCCTGATCACGGGGGCGGGGTCGCGCGGAATCATGACAATTCCGCATAGTTTTTGTGAATGGGAGCCGTCGTGCACCAAAGATGGCGAAGAGTATTTTCTAAGCCGTTTATCATATTACAAAGCGACTAGTGTAAGGTAACCTTGTTCCAAGATGAAGCCGATACACCCCTGCGGGTCCCGCGAGTGC
>Ga0114964_10000610_pt1 | contig 27795 bp, 27 predicted proteins | sample C_131016_MF_Meta_FD_92638 | JGI IMG/M metagenome (GOLD analysis project Ga0114964, IMG submission 92638) | Freshwater microbial communities from Lake Croche, Canada to study carbon cycling - C_131016_MF_MetaG | ecosystem: Environmental > Aquatic > Freshwater > Lake | place: Lake Croche, Canada...
CACGCTCGACGGAAAGTCCATGCCCTGGGCCAAGCCGCAGGCGGTGACCACGCCGCCGTATTTCGTGCTGGCACAGGCATTGGCCAAGGTGTGGCTGCCCACGGTGTCGACCACGCCCGCCCAGCGCTCTTTGGCCAGGGGCTTGCCGGGGGCAGACAGTTCGGCGCGCGCCATGATGTCGGCTGCGCCCAGTTGGCGCAGGTAGTCGGCTTCTTGGGGGCGGCCTGTGCTGGCCACCACACGAAAGCCCAGCTTGGCCAAGAGCGCAATCGCCACGCTGCCCACGCCGCCGCCCGCGCCGGTGACCAAAATGTCACCGCTGCCCGGCATGACGCCGTGTTTTTGCAGCGCCATCACGCACAGCATGGCGGTATAGCCTGCGGTGCCAATCGCCATGGCTTGACGCGGGGTGAAGGCGGCGGGGAGCTTGACCAGCCAGTCACCTTTAAGGCGCGCCTTTTGCGCCAGTCCGCCGCTGTGGCTCTCGCCCACGCCCCAGCCGTTGAGCACCACTTGGTCGCCCGTTTTGAACAGCGGGTGTTGGCTCTCGGTCACCGTGCCCGCCAAGTCAATGCCGGGGGTCAGCGGGAACTTGCGCACCACCGGCGACTTGCCGGTGATGGCCAGGCCGTCTTTGTAGTTGAGGGTGGAATAGTCCACCTGCACCGTCACATCGCCCTCGGGCAGCGCGCTGTCTTCCAGCGTTTGCAGGGTGCAGCGGTAACCGGCGTCGTCTTTGTGGATTTGCAGGGCTTGGTAGGTCATGGGGTCTCCAGAAGAATCAGATCAAAAAGGATAAAAAGAGTTTTAAGCAGGCTTGCGGTTCACCAACACAATGCCCACCGCCACCAGGCCCAAAGCGGCCAGCAGCGTGGGGGTGGCGACTTCGCCCAAAAGCAGGGTGCTGAACAAGAGGGCAAACAAGGGCGTTAAAAACACAAACACCGAGATTTTGGTGGCCGGGTAGCGGCCCAACATCCACATCCAAGTGAGGTAACTGGCAAAAGCGCCGATCACGGTTTGCACCAACACCGAGGCCCAGGCCAAGGCGCTCCAGTCCAGTGACCAAGATTCGCCCAAGCCCCAGGACAGCCAGGGCAGGGCCAAGGCGGTGCAGGCGATTTGGTAGAACAGCAGCTTTTCGGGCGAGATGCGGGTCAGGTTGCGGGCGCGAATCACCACCGTGGTCAGGCCCCACAAAGCACCTGCGGCCAAGCCCATCAGATCCCCCAGCGTGCCGCCGCCGCCCCAGCCTTCGCGCATGGCAAAGGCGACCGCCACAAAAGCGCAGGCCATGCCCAGCCATTGCAGCGGGCGCAAGCGCTCAGAGGGCACAAACAACGGCACCAGCGCTGCTACCCAAAACGGCGAGGTGTACAAAAACACCGTCAAGCGCGAGGCCGAGGTGTGGCACAGACCCAGGTATATGAAAGCGAATTCAGCGGCGAACAAGCCGCCAGCCAGCAGCCCGGCTTTCAAGCTGCCGTCCCGCCTAAACAAAGGCACACCGCGCAGCCGACACCACACCAGCAGCAGACCGCAAGCGCCAATGCAGCGCACGCTGGCTTGAAACAAGGGGGCCACCTCGTCCATGATGGCTTTGACCAGCACTTGCTGCAGGCCCCAGAACATGCAGCAGGCCAAGAGCAGGCCCACGGCCAACGAATCCAGATGGTCTTTGCGGGGGGAGAGCGTTGCGGGCGTGGAAGACATGGCGACGATTGTGCCGTTGTTTGGGCGCTCGCCCTGTCGCTTGTTAACATGGCTGCCATGAAAAAGACCACACATTTGTCCAGTGCTTTGGCCACCCTCAATCGCCGCGATTGGGGCCGCGCTGCGCTCGCCATCGCCCTGGCCCCCTGGAGCTTGTCGGCGCAGCAAGCCCTGGGCGGGCCCGGCGATGCCCAACGCCCGGTGCGCTGGCAGAGCGACCCGTTTGCGCTGGGCGTGGCCAGTGGTCAGCCGCGCGCCGACAGCGTGATGCTGTGGACCCGCTTGCTGGTGCAAGAGGCCGATGCCGCCCTGAACGCCCAAGCCCTGCCGGTGCAGTGCGAGGTGTTTGCCGATGAAGCCCTGCGCCAGCGCGTGGGGCAGTGGTCGGTGATGACCGACGCCCAGCGCGGCATGAGCGTGCACATTGAGGCCAAAGGCTTGCTGCCCGCGCGCCACTACTGGTACCGCTTCACTTGCGGCTCGGCGGCCAGCCCGGTGGGCCGCACCCGCACCACACCGGCCGCGCAAGACAAAGTGGCATCGCTGCGCATGGCGCTGGCCTCCTGCCAGCATTTTGAGCAGGGCTATTTCACCGCGCACCGTGAGATCGCCCAGCAGGAGCTGGACTTGGTGCTGTTTGTGGGTGACTACATTTACGAGAGCAGCAACCCGCGCTACCTGGTGCGCGCCCACCAGGGCGGTGAGCCGCAAACACTGGACGCGTACCGTGCCCGCCATGCGCAGTACAAGGGCGATGCCGACTTGCGCGCATCCCACGCGGCGCACCCCTGGGTCATGACCTGGGACGACCATGAGGTGGTCAATGACTACGCCAATGACCGCGATCCAAAATACACCGACCCGCTGGTGTTTTTACGCCGCCGCGCCGCGGCCTACCAAGCTTATTTTGAGCACATGCCGGTGCGCGTCGGCCCGGACGCGGCCAACCCCGCGAACATGCGCATCCACGACCGCATGGCCTGGGGCCAGCTGGCCGAGATTTGGACCCTGGACAACCGCCAGTTCCGCAGTCACCACGCCTGCCCCGACCCGCTCAAAGGCGGTGGTCGCGTGGTCATGGGCTGCACCGAGCTGGCCGACCCCCAGCGCAGCTTGCTGGGCATGGACCAAGAGCGTTGGTTGACGCAGGGCCTGAACACCGCACAGGCGGCTTGGAAAATTGTCGCCCAAGGCACGCAAATGAGTTCCACCGGCGTGCCCACGCCCATGGGCCGCAGCAGCTACACCGACGGCTGGGACGGCTACCCCTTGGCCCGCGAGCGCTTTTTGCAAAACATCGTTGACGCCAAACTGCAAGATGTGCTGGTGCTGGGCGGCGATGTGCACATGAATGTGGCGGCGCAGTTGCGTGTGCGGCCCAACGACGACAAGTCGCCGATCGTGGCCAGCGAGTTGGTCACCACCTCCATCACCTCGCGCGGCATGGGCGAGACCCTGGCGGCGCAGATTCGCAGCCAAAACCCTGACATCGCCCATTTGCGACCCGACGAGCGCGGCTTTACCTGGCTGCAAATCACGCCTGAAGGTGTGCAGTCGACTTTCAAAACCACGGCCAATCCGGTGCAGCAGGCCAGCGCCTTCGGCACCCAAGCGCAGTTTGCCGTACAGCGCGGCGTGGCCGGTGTGGTCAAGGGCTGAGTCGACCGTCCCCGGGCCTCAAGTGACGACACAGTCACTTTTTGGCCAGGGCGTTTAAAATTGACTCCATGAACACCGCAACCGCTCTGGCCGCGCCTTCCACGGCCAAAAAATCCTTCAAAGTCCAGATGCTGCAGGCGCGTGAGTCGGCCATCATTGAAACCGTCAACCGCTTGCTGGCCGAAAAAGGCTTTGAGGCCATGACGGTGGACGAAGTCGCCGCCGAGGTGGGCATTGCCAAAGCCAGTTTGTACAAGCACTTCAACAGCAAAGAAGAGCTGGCCTGCGCCGCCATGGAGCGGGCCATGCAGCGTGCGCAAAGCTTCATCGCCGAGGTCAATCCCGCCGACGCGCCCTTGCTCAAACTCAAGGCCGTCACGCGCTGGACCATGCAACTCAAGCTGTGGGGCCAAATGCCTTCATTGCCCAGCCAAAACTCCAGCTTGCGCGCCACCTTGATGGCCAGCCAAACCTATATGAATGGCCTGCTGCAAATCAGCGACACCTTAGGTGGCTGGATTGAGCAAGCGCAAGACGAGGGCGCGGTCAATCCCCAACTGCCCGCTATTGCCGTGCTCTACACTTTGTACGCGCGTGCTTGTGATCCGGTGCTGGAGTTTCTCAAAATGGGCAACGACCTGAGCGATGAAGCGGTGCTGGACATGGTCATGGCCAGCTGCTTTGAGGGCCTGCAAGCGCGTTAACGCCGGTGTGTGTTCAGCGCACCAGCAACAGCGGGACCTTGCAATGGGCCAGCACTTGGGTGGCGACAGAGCCCATGACCAAATTGCCCAGGCTGCCGTGGCCGTGCGAGCCCATCACCAGCATGTCGAAATGGCCTGTCTCGGCCAATTTGGCAATCGCTTCTCCCGGGTGCCCCAATTTCCAGCTGCTGGCCGGGTTCAGGCCGTGGCGCGCCAAAAGCTTGAACGCGGGCGCCAGCACGCGCTCGGCTTGTTCGGCGTGGTAGTTGCGGGTGGCTTCGGCGCCCAAGGCCGTTTTCACCCGCGCAGGAAACGGCGGCTGCACGGTGAACAGCGTGTATTGGTGTGTGGGTGCAAAAAGCGGTTCATGCGTGGCCAGATAGGCCAGCATTTTTTGGGTGTACTTGCTGCCGTCAACGGCCAATAAGATTTTCATGAGGACCTCTGTGAATATGCGTTCACAGCCAGTCTAGGCGGGTGGTGCTGTGGGTTTATTGATGCGCATCAAGCGACACCACATACGTCGGCACAAACTGCGCCTGCTCGCCTTTGCGGGCGTAACCCAAGGGGTTGGCCACCACGCGGCAGCCTTGGTGCGTGTAGTCCATGCGGCAATGCAAATGCCCATGCAGCCACAGTTGCGCTTGCGCCAGCAAGGGGTCCAGGGCATTGCAAAACCCCGCCGTGCCGGGCGTCAGGCCATAACGCGGATCGGCGCTGAGCAGGCTGGGCGCAAAGTGCGTCACGACCACGGTGGGGCCTGCAAAAGGGACGGCCAGTGCATCGCGCAGCCAGTCTTGACAGCGCAGGGCCTCTTCCCGGACCGCCTCGGCCAGCCAGGGCTGCCCTTGCCGCTGGGTGCCGGTTTTGCGCAGGTAATGGTTGGCAGCGCGAAAAGCCTTGTCGCGGGCTTTGAGCTGGCGGGTGTAGGGGCTGTTGGGGTGGCTGAAGTGGGCGGGTATTTTTTCGGTCAGCGGATCGGGCAGGGCCTGACCGGCCAGCGGCCCCAAGGCATCAAAATCGCTCCACAAGGTGCTGCCGATGAACCGAACGCCGCTCATTTCGATCACTTCACGTTCTAACCATCGGATGCCCAGGCGCAAGCAAGTTGCTTTCAACCGCGCGTGCGCTTCGTCCCAGTCCAGGTTGTCGTACTCGTGGTTGCCCGGCACAAACAGCACCGGTGTGGGCCAGCCGTGCAGGGGTGAAAACCGGGCCAAACCAAAATCGGGGTCGTGCGGGTCCAACAGCAAGGAGCCGGTTTGGTAAGAGCCGATGTCGCCGGCCAGCACCAGCACATTGGCACCGGGGGCCGGTCTGGGCACGAAGTGCGGGTGACTTTCCAGATGCAAGTCCGACAGCAGTTGGATTTTCATAGACGTTGCTCTAGGAGATGGCTGGCAAAGGCCCGCTCGCAAAAGCCTGCTGCGCCACGTGCAGCAGGCTTTGGCGCAGCCAGGTGTGCGCGCTGTCGTGCGCTTTGCGCCGGTGCCACAGCGCCTCCACATGCACCGGCGGCACATCGAAGGGCAAGTCGTGCAATTGCAACTCGCCGGCCAAACCGGTGGTGGGCACAAAGTGGCGCGGCAGTACGGTGAGCAAATCGGAGTTGATCACCACCCGCCCAGCAGTGAAAAACTGGTTCACCGTCATCACAATGCGGCGCTGGCGGCCCAGTGAGGCCAAGGCCTCGTCGACAAAGCCATAAGGGCGACCTGAGAAACTCACCAGCAAGTGGCGTCCAGCGCAGTAATGGTCCAGCGTCATCGCCTGCGCAGCCAGCGGATGCTCACGCCGCATCACGCACACATATTCGCCCGCGTACAGGCGTTGGTGTGCAAAAGACACGGCCTCATCCGCCTGGGCGCGTGCCGTCAGGTCGGCCAGCACGGCGGGAAAGTAGCCCAGCGCCATATCGGCCATGCCGTCTTGCAGCAGCTTGCGCGGGTCGCGCGTGGTCAGTGGCACCACCCGAATCGACACCCCGGGTGCGTGTTGCTCCAGTTGCTGCGACAGACCGCCTATCAATTCCGCCGCAGTGGCGTCGGCCATGGCCAAAACGAAAGTGGATTGCGCCTGATCGGGGACAAAAGGGGTGGGCACGATGGCCGCTTGCAGTTGGCGCAAAGCCTCTCGCACACTGGGCCACAAAGCCAAAGCCATGGGCGTTGGCACAATGCCTTGCCCTTGGCGTTGCACCAAGTCGTCACCCAAGGTCTCACGCAGGCGACGCAAGGCGTTGCTCACCGCCGGTTGCGTCAAAGACAGGTTGCGCGATGCCCGCGTCAGGCTGCGCTCGGCCATGACCTCGTCAAAAACCCGCAGCAGGTTCAAGTCGAGGGTCCGAAAATTCGGAACGGCAGAGAGGGAAACGGGCATATTCATCACTATTATGAATGAATTACATCATCAATATAAACTAGACCATCATTAGTGTAAACCCTATGATCTGAACATGGCTTTGAAAGTCTCACGAAATATCTTCGTTAAATAGCCAAGCCGCTTGAAAGGGAAATCCATATGAACAGCCATTTCGTTCACCTCGAATATGCCACCACCCACCCCGGCGTGGTGCGTGCTGAGAAGGCCGTGCAAACCGTGCGCGCCATCGGCCACAGCATGACCGGTCCTGGTTCTTTGGCGGTTTTATTGCTGTCCGCCGTGGTCGCTGCCTTGGTGGTGGTGGCCGACCAAATGATGGACACCTGGGCCGATGGCCACATGCTGGCCGCATGGGTGGCCTTATGGGCTGTGGCCTTTGCGGCGGTCGGTTTGTTTGCCGGTGCGACGCGCCATTTGGCCACCAAACTGTTGTCCAGTTTGGACGCCTGGTCGGCCCATTTGGCGCGGCGCCGGGCGGATGAGCGCCTGTGGTCGATTGCCCAGACCGATGCCCGCTTGATGGCCGAGTTGCAAGGTGCGGTGAGCCGCAGCGATACGCATCTGGATGCGCTCAACCCGGCCCAAGCCCACGCGGCGCAAATCATTCGTGAGCGTTTGAACTACGTTTGAATACGCTGAGCAGTTGCCGCTGCAAGCCGCCTGCGGGCGGCTTTTTTGCGTCGGTGCGGGATGCGTGAAAGTTCAACTGGCGGTGATGCCGGCTTCGCGGATCAGTTTGGTGTAGCGGCTCAGCTGGTTTTTGAGTAAAAAGGCCAGTTCGGCCGGGGTGGTCCCCAACGGCGTCAGGCCTTGGGCTGCAAACTGCTCTTTGACGAACGCATCCGACAAGGCTTTGACCACCTCGCTGTGGTATTTGTCGATCACCCCTTTCGGGGTTCCTGCGGGCGCCATCACCGCAAACCACGAATTCATTTCATAGCCGGGCAGACCCGATTCGGACACCGTGGGGATCTCTGCAAAGGTGCCCAACCGCTTGGCCGCAGGGATGCCCAAGATACGCAGTTTGCCGGCCTTGACCAGGGGGCTGACGGTGGCGATGCCCTGTAAGCAGGTTTGTACCTCATTGGCCGCGGTGCCCACGGCCGCTTGGGTTGCGCCCTTATAAGGCACATGGGTGAGTTGGATGCCGGCTTGCATCGCAAACAAGGCCATGGCGATGTGCTGCGGACTGCCGTTGCCGCCCGAGCCGTAGTTGATTTTGCCCGGCGCTTTGCGCGCCGCTTCAATCACATCGGCTGCTGTTTTCAAGGGCGAATCGGTGGGCACGACCAGCGCCCATTCGATGGTGGCGACCAGAGAGACCGGCTCAAAATCTTTCAGGATGTCCCACGGCATTTTGCTGTGAAAACTCGGCAGCATGGTCATGATGCTGTCGTTGAAACCGCCCAGGGTGTAACCATCGGGCGCGGACTTGGCCACCCGCTCTGCGCCGATCAGACCTGCAGCCCCGGCTTGGTTGTCGATGGCGATGCCCACGCCCATATTGGCCGCCATTTTTTGGGAGACGATGCGCGCGGCGCTGTCCACCGCACTGCCCGCAGCCAGCGGGATGATCATTTTGATGGGTTTGTTCGGGTAGGGGTTTTGCGACCACGCCTCGCCCACCAGCAAGCCCGTGGCGGCGCTCAGGCCAGATTTAATGACAAGGCGTCTGTGCATGCGTATCTCCTCTATCAAGCGGGGGTTTGGGCCAAGGTCATCACACCCAACTGCTGCGCCACCGCATCGAGTTGGCGCAGCAAGGCCGCAGGGACATCCACGCCGTGCTGCAGGTGCTTGAGGCGTTTGAGATGGCTTTGCTCGCCCGGCACCCAGATTTGCGCCACGCCCGGCATGCGTTCACTGGCATGAATGTCTTGTACCAGTTTGTCAACGCGCTGCTTGAAAGCCTGCACATCACCAAAAGCGGCCGGGTCAATGACGACGATGGCCTGACCGGTGTTGGTCACGCTGGTGTCGTCGTTGTTGAAGTCGATCACATCGCTGCCCATGGCCGCGCCGTTGAGCGTACCGGCCAGCAGGCCCACGATCATCGACAGGCCATAACCCTTGTAGCCGCCAATCGGCAGTAAAAAACCTTCGTCGCTGCGCTTCGGGTCAAGCAGGGGTTGGCCTTGGCGGTCGATCATCCAACCCTCGGGCATTATCTGGCCCATCATGGCCTTGGCCTTGACCTTGCCATAGGCTGCGACGGTGGTGGCCATGTCCAGCACCACCGGCGGCTCTTTGTCTGTGGGGAAAGCCGCCGCAATCGGGTTGGTGGACAGCAGCATGTCCAAGCCGCCCCAGGCCGGTAAATGGTTGGCATTGCCGACCGCAAAATACAAACCCACCATGTCGTGCGCCAGCGCCATGCGGGGGTACAAAGAGGCCGGGCCTGCATGGTTGCTGAAGCGGCTGCCAACCCAGGCAATGCCGCAGTGGCGGGCTTTTTCAATCGCCAATTCAGTAGCGCGTTTCATCACCAAGTGGCCCATGCCGTTGTCGCCATCCATGACGGCGGTTGCGGCGCGTTCTTCCACCACGCGGATGTTCGGCGTGACATTGACCGCGCCGCCCAAGATGCGGCGGATGTAGACCGGCACGCGAATCACGCCATGGCCGTCCGAGCCTTGCACGTCGGCCTCGGCCATGAGCGTGCCCACGGTGCGGGCGTCTTCTTCTGGCAAGCCCACAGCCCGGAAGGCGGCGGTGATAAAGGCAGCCAGCTGGCTGGCAGAAACATTCAAATCAGACATGCATCATCCTTTGGCGCAAAGCCGTCACGGCGCAATCGGGGCTGGACAAAACAGGCACGGGGCTGCGGCTTTGGGCCAAAGGCTGCGCCGCCGCCATGGAAAACTGCGCTAACAAAATCACATCGCAAGCCGTCAAGTGGGCCATGCCCTCGGCAATTTTGTGGTGATGCAGATCGGCATCGCCTCGGCTCAAATCGTCCATGGCCTCGGGCACATGCGCGCTGTGAATTTCAATGACCACACCCAAAGTTTGCGCCATGTCTTTGAGCTCTTGGGCCATGGAAGCAATGGACGGCTCAAAGGTGGCCAACAAGCCAACGTGCAATACACCGGTTTGGGCCGGCGTTGCCAAGGCCATGTCGAACATGGCTTGATTGGGTTTGACGGCAGGGCGATGGGTGGTGCGGGCAGCCGCTTCAATCGCAGGCCCAAAAGCCGAGCAGGTGAACAAGATCGCCTCACAGCCGCAGCCCAAGGCGTAGCCGGTTAAATCGACAAAACGCCGGGTCATGGCGGGCGTGAGCTGCCCGTCACGAGCGCGGTCTTGCGACAAGCTGTCGTCCAGAATGTTGTGCAATTGCGCCTGCGGCCACAGCCGTTCAAACGCGGCGGCAATCGGTGCGACCGCCAGCGGTGTGGCATGGATCAAGCCAATGCGGGTCATGGGTGTCGTCCCGTTAGAGGGGTTTAAAGCGGCTTGAAGCCCATGCCTTTGACCACTTTGCCCCAGTTCTCAAAGTCTTTGTTCATGAGGTCGGTGAAGAATTCAGGCGACTCGGTGTGGATGTCCAAGCCCATTTTTTTCATGCGCTCGCGCACGTCGGGTTGCTGCAAGGCCCAGTTGACCTCTTTGTTGATGAGGTTGGTGATCTCGCGCGGCACCCCGGCGGGACCGATGATGCCAAACCAGCCGCCCGAGGTGTAGCCAGGCACGGTTTCCGCAATGGTCGGCACATTGGGGTAATCCGGTGAACGGGTGGCGCGAGCTATGCCCAAGAGGCGCAGCTTGCCAGAGTCGGTCATGGGCTGCACCGAAATGAAGGAGCCAATCGAGGCGTTGATGTCGCCTCCCAGCATTTGGGTGAACACGGCCCCCATGTCTTTGTAAGGCACGTGCATGTACTCAAATCCGGCCATCATGCGCAACTGCTCGGTGGCAAAGTGCAAGAACGCCCCTTCCCCGTTGGTGCCGAAGGTCAGTTTGCCGGGGTTGGCTTTGCCGTAGTCAATCAGCTCTTTGACGGTTTTGAACGGTGTTTTGGGGCTGACCACCAAGGCCACAAAGTTGGACGCCATCATCGCCATGGGGGTGAAGTCTTTGCGCGAATCGTAGGCCACTTTGGCGTAGGCCAAGGGCACGATCACCATATTGCCGCCTTGGCCGCAACCCAGGGTGTAGCCGTCGTTCGGCGCTTGTTTCAGCAGGGTCAAACCCAGCTGACCCGCTGAGCCAGCGCGGTTGTCGATCACCACGGCTTGGCCCAAGCGCTCGGTCAATTTGGGGGCGATCAGCCGCGTCAAAATGTCGCAGCTGTCGCCAGCGCCCGCCGGCACGATGATGCGAATGGGTTTGTTGGGGTAGCCCTGCGCCAGGGCTTGGGCTCCTGTAGCCCCCAGCACAGTGGCCGTGATCAGTGCCATCAAATGTTTCAACATGGGTATTGTCTTTCTGGTCAGTTCAAATTCACGCAGTGCCCTGCGCCATCATTCGGCTTTGATGTTGCCGTCGCGTATGACTTGGCCCCAGCGTTGTAACTCGGACTTGATGTAGGCCGCAAACTCCTCCGCCCCTTCGCCGCCGAGCTCGTAGCCCAGGCTTTGCGCGTCTTCACGAAAGGCCGGCGTGGCCATGACGGCGGCCACATCGCTTTGCAAGCGCTGAATCACGGCGCGCGGCGTGCCTGCGGGCACGAACAGACCGTTCCAACCGGAGGCTTCCACGTTGGGCAAGCCGGCCTCGGCCAGCGTGGGCACCTCGGGCAAGATGGGGATGCGGCGCGCACCGGCCACACCCAGCGCGATCAATTTGCCCGAGCGAATGTGCTGGGCGACCACCACCGGCGCCAAGTAGGCTGCACCCACATGGCCCGCCAGCAAGTCCGGCAGCTCAGCGCCAATCGCTTTGTAAGGAATTTCGCGCGCCTGAATGCCCGTCACCAAATTGATTTTGGTGCCCAGCAACTGGGTGATGGAGCCGTTACCGCCGGAAGCAAAGGTCAGCGATTGCGGCTGGCTTTTGCCCAGTGCCAAATACTCTTTGAGGGTTTTCACGCCCGCCCCCTGAAAGACCACCAGCACCAACGGCGTGCTGGTCAGTTTGGTGATGGGGATCAGCGCCTCGTTGAGTTTGCAACATGCGTCGTTGGTCAACAAATCGTTCAGCGAATTGTTGATGTTGGCGTGGAACAAGGTATGGCCATCGGGTGCGGCACGCGCCGCTTCGCGCGCACCAATCGCGCTGTTGGCACCCGGGCGGTTTTCCACAATCACGCTTTGCCCCAAGCGCGCCGCCAAGCCGGTGGTCAGTTTGCGGGCAAACACATCCACCGCACTGCCCGGGCCTGCAGGCTCGATGATGCGCACTGTTTTGCTGGGAAAGCTTTGTGCGTGCGCGCTCAGGACCATGGCACCTCCGAAGCCGACCCCCATCAGGCAGGCCAAGCTCAAGCGCAACGCGCGTAAAGTCAAGCGGTTCATGGGTGTGCGCCTCGGTTGACCTGGTTCATGAAATCGGCAAACACATCGGCCAAAGTGGCCTCGTGCGGTGCCCAGTCTGAAAACGGCAGCAGCGGCACGTCCTGGTCTTGGATCGGCAATTCGTACAAGATGCTATGGGGAATCAGCGCGTGCGCGGCATGGCCATTGGCAGAGGCATGGGTTTTGTCGTTGCCCGGCACCACGATGGTCGGCACCCGGATCGCCCGCATGACATCGTCTTCCATGCCCAGCACCGGCTTGCGCGGGCCTTTGAGAAAAATGGACAGCCAATGCGTCATGACGCGGATGTACTCGGCCGGGTCCATGGCCATCAATCGCGACAGGTTCGCAGGATTGGCTTGAATGCGTTCACGGTATTGTTCGGTCTCGCACACCGCTTGCATGCCGCCTTCTTGCGCCGCACGGATGAACTGCTGGTAGTACATCTCGGGCAAACGGCCGGCGGCAAAATCGCCGCCGGTGATGCGCATCAGCAGCAGCCCTTTGACGGCCGCAGGATGGCGCTGGTTGAACAGCATGGACAAACGCGCACCGGACGAGGTGCCGCCAATGAACGCCGGGGTGGCGTGCAATTGGTCCAGCAAAACGGCCAGATCGTCAGCCCAGATTTCTTCCTCGCCGTCGTGTCCGGCGATCAGCACATCCGAGGCCCCGGTGTTGCGGCGATCGTGCAGCAACACCCGAAACCCCTTGGCGGCGATTTTTTCGGCAAAAGGAATGAACTCAGTGAAGCCGCGTCGCCCCCCGGTGATCAGCGCCAGCCAGGGACCGGACTCGCCAAACACACGGTAATGGATTTGGACTTCGCGAATGTGCAAAAAAGGCATGTTGATATTCTTCAGAATCAGTTGAAGGGGGCCAGCGTCTGGCCACCCGCGACCACGGAATGGGCGTGGATCAAGATCACCGCCAAGACGCAGGACTCGGTGCCGCGGTTGATCCAGTTGTGCACCGTGCCACGCTGCACCATCACTTCGCCCGCTTTGAGGTGAACTTCTTCACCAGCTTCCAACTCCATGTCAATCTCGCCCGACATCACCACGATGTAGTCGATGGTGTCGGTGCGGTGCACGCGTTGCTGCACGCCGGGCTTGAATTCAATGATGCGAAACACGCTGCCGTTTTCGATCATGGTGAATTTGCCTTCGCGCTTGCCCTTGTCTTCTTGGCCCGAGTTGTCGGCGGGTGCAGTGTCGGTGGTCCAGACGTTGCAGACCATGGCGCCGGGGCGGCCTTCGCGAAAGTGGTTGCAAATCTCGTCGATTTTGACGATGGCTTTGCCATGGTCATCATGGCCGGTGATGATGCGGCGAACTGTGGGCAAACTCATTTCAATCTCCTTGAAGTCAAACGGGGGTAAAGGTGTCGGTGCCCAGCATGCTGCCTTTGACAAACAGCAAGGGCGCATGGGCGGCGGTGTCGAATTGAAGTACGCGGGCCAAGATGATGCTGTGGTCGCCGCCTTGAAACACACGATCGGTTTCACAATAAAAACGGGCCACACAACCGGCAATGACTGGGGCGTCGAAGGCCTCGTTCAGCACGTAGTCCACGTCGGCGAACTTATCGACTTTAGGACTGGCAAAGCGGTAGGCCAAGTCTTTTTGGCTGTCGGCCAGGATGTGAATCACATGCTGTGCGCCCGGCTCGAACGCGCCCAGATTGGGCGATGTGTTGGAGAGCGACCACAGCACCAAGGCCGGCGACATCGACACGGAGCTGAAGCTGTTGACGGTCAGCCCCACCAAGCTGTCTTGCCCGGGTGCTCGGGCGGTGATGACGGTCACCCCGGTGGCGAAATGGCCGAGTGCATGTCGCAAGGCGCGTTGCGCTTTGAGCTGCTCATCGGCCGCAGAAGGGGGTGTAGAGGGTGGGGAATGGTGCATGTCGAAGGGCTCACAAGCCCATGTAGTATTTTTTAACCAAGTCGCTGCCGTACAGTTCTTCGGTCGTGCCTTGCACCGCCATCTCGCCGTGCACGATCAGGTAACCGCGGTCGGCCACGCGCATGGCCTGGGTGAAATTTTGTTCCGCCATCAACACCGTCAAGCCCGCCATTTCTTTCAGGGTTTTGATTTGGTTGATGACATGGTGAACCAAGATGGGGGCCAGTCCGACTGAGGGCTCATCGATCAGCAGTATTTTGGGCCGCGACATCAGAGCGCGTGCCAGGGCCAGCATTTGCTGTTCGCCGCCGCTCATGCTGCCGGCCAATTGTTCGCGGCGCTCTTTGAGAATCGGAAACACCTCATAGGCTTGCGCCAAGGAGCGCTCCAACTCCGCACGCGCCGCTTTTTTGTAGGCGCCCAGCATCAGGTTTTTGGCCACCGTCATTTTGGGAAACAGATGGCGCCCCTCGGGCACCAAAGCGATGCCGGCGTCCACAATTTGTTCGGTGCTCATCTCGCGCAAGTTCAGCGCCTGGCCGTCGATCGTGGCGCGAATTTCACCTTGGGTGGCGCGCACCAGGCCCATGATGGATTTCATCAAGGTGCTTTTGCCGTTGCCGTTGGTGCCCAGCAGGGCCACGGTCTCGTTGTCGTTCACGTCGATGTTGACGCCGTTGAGCACCGTGACCGCACCATAGCCGGCGTGCAGGTTCTGGATATGGATCTCACTCGCCAAGGTAAATCCTTTCCACCAGCGGGTCGCGCAACACCTCTTGGGTCGGACCGTCGGCAATTTTTTGACCGGCCGCCAGCACCACCAGGCGCTGTGAAAACGCAGACACCGCCCGCATGATGTGCTCGATCATGATCACGGCAATGCCTTGCGCATTGAGCTGAAACAACAGAGCCAAAATTTCGTCGGTTTCCGAGGTGGCCAAGCCCGCCATCGATTCGTCGGCGATCAGCAATTTGGGTTGCGCGGCGATGGCGCGGGCTAACTCCAGTTTGCGCAAATCAATTTGCGTCAGGCTGCCCGCCAACAGGTGCGCCTTGTCCAGCAAGCCGACTTGCGCCAAGGCGTGGCGGGCTTGTTCGTCCAAGGCCGCTTCGCGCAGGCGCTGGCCGCTGCGTTGTTCGGCGGCAAACATCATCGGTACTTTGATGTTTTTCAGCACGCTCAAGCGCGCAAACGGCCGTGGAATCTGGAAGCTCCGGGCCAGGCCGGCATAGGCCCGCTGATGGGGTTTGAGGCCGTCGAGCAACTGGCCATCAAACTGGATGTGTCCCGTGTCGTGCGCCAAAACTCCCGACAAACAGTTGACGGTGGTGCTTTTGCCCGAGCCATTGGGACCGATCAGACCCAGGCGCTCGCCCGGATAGACCTCGAAATCAATGCCATCGAGCACGACAAAACCGCCAAAGCGTTTGCCCATGCTTTGCACACGCAGCAAAGGCGCGCTCATTTCACATCCTTTCCACGCAGACGTTGCCACAGGCCCAAGATGCCGTTGGGCGCGATTGCCACAAACACCATCATCAGCACGCCCACGCACAAGAGACTCAGCTCCGGCGTGATGATGTTTTTAGAGCCGAAATACTGCTGCACACCGCCCAGCAGCACCGCACCGATCAAGGGCCCGGACCAGTGCGTCATGCCGCCAATCAGTGGCATGGCAATGCTGTTGACGGTGTGCACCAGGTTGAAAGCACCGATCGGATCGACAAAGGTCACAAAGTAGGGGAACAGCGCCCCGGCCGCGCCCATCAAAGCGCCGCTCAGCGTGGTCGCTTGCAGCTTCAATTGCAGCGTCGGCACGCCCGAGCATTCGGCCGAGTCTTCGTCGTCACGGATCGCCTCCAAGCCTGCGCCCAATTTGTGGTGCTCCACGCTGCGCGCAATGGCCAAAGCGGCCATGGCAATGAGCAGCATGGCGAAAAAGACAAATTCACTGGTGCTGGCAAAACCCGCCACGGCCGGGGGCCGGATGACGTACGCACCGCGCGCGCCGCCCACATACGACCAGTTCAAAACCAGCGTTTGCACCACCACCGTCAGGGCCAAGGTGGAGATAGCAAAAAACACCCCGCGCAAACGCAAGGTGAGGTAGCCCGTGCCCAGCCCCAGCAAACCCGAAACCGCTGCGCCCACCAGCACCGAAGCGGGAATGATCAGGTAAGCCATGTACGGGGTGGTGATGACAAACCAGCCGCAATCGACTGATTTAATGGCCTGGATACCGAGCAGCTTGTAAAAGAAGACCGTGGTGTAACCGCCCACGGCAAAGAAGCAGGCCGAGCCAAAATTCACATAGCCACCGTAGCCGCCCAAAATATTCCAGGCCGTGGCCAAGACGATGTACTGCAAGATGTAATAGGCCACCAAGAGGTAGTAGCCTTCGGCCAAGGCTTTGACACCAAAGAAAATCGTTGCGCCCGCGATCAGCAGGCCGATGAGAAAACGCAGATTGGACGAGGGCATCAGTTTCTCCCCATCAAGCCAGCCGGCCGCAAGGCCAGGGTGAACAGCAAAATGCCAAAGGCCACCGCTGGGGACCAAGAGGGACCGATGAAAGTCGAAGTCAAACTCTCGGCCACACCCAGCAAGATGGCGGCATACAAAGTACCCGACATGCTGCCCATGCCGCCCAACACGCACACGGCAAAAACCCGGCCAATGTATTCACGCCCCAAAGCGGGCTCCACCGGTTGGATGATGATCAAGGCCGCCCCGCCCATGGCGGCGGTGGCCACCGACAGGCCGAAAGCGATTTGCTTGATGCGCACCGGATCGACGCCCATCAAACGCAGGCCCAACGGCTCTTGCGAGACGGCGGCCACAGCCAAGCCAAAAAAGGTGCGCGTCAAAAACAAATGCATGGCCGTCACCACCAGCAGGCCAATGAAGAAAGGAATCAACAGCCGCAGGGGAATGCCCACCACGCCAAAGTTGAGCACCGTGTCCACATAAGGCGTTTCGACGCCGCGCAGATCCGCACCAAAGATCAAGATCAGGGCCACATCGGTGACGAACAACAAGCCAAAGAAAAAGGCCAAACCCCGGCGCGGGTCTTTTTCTCGGCTCTCAAACAGCTGGAAATAAACCCGGTAAATGCCCATGCCCAAAATCCCGAACAAGGGCGCAATCAGCAGCATGATGAGCAGGGGGTCCAAGCCCCAGTGGCTGTTGATCAAGTACGCCATGAACGAGCCCAGCATGATCATGGCCGGGTGCGATATGTTGGCAATGTCGAGCATGCCAAAAGAAATGGAAATGCCAATCGACACCGCCGCATAAAACCCGCCCAGCATGATGCCCGCCACCAAGGCATTGGCCAAAAGATCGAAGATGGTGCTGAGTTCCATGAGCCGTTCAAGAGCCGTGTTGTGCGTGCGACCTGGCCTTGCAACCGCCAGGGGATTCGCTCGCTAAGGGGATGACGCCCAGCGAAGGACGCAGATCTTCGCTGGGGCCGCGTGGATCAACCGCCAATTGGGAACGGTGTGATCAGATTGCCGGATTTGAACTTTTCAGGATAAAGAATCACTTGCGTGCCGGGTTGGTCGAACTGCCCCAGCTCCTTGCCGTTGACCTTTTGGAACTGCGTCATCAAGATGCGCGGCTCGGCCCACTCGCCACCGGGTGCGAACTTGATATCGCCGGCCACGGTTTTGAACGTGGTCTTGTGGATGTAAGTCCCCAGCACTTCGTCGTTGAGTGATTTGGTGGCGGTGATGGCCTGCTCAAGGACTTGCAACTGCGCATAGGACGTGGGTGGCACATAAAAGCCCAGCGCATCCAGACCTTGCCCAGCGGTCGCTGTGCGGTAACGGGCGATCATTTCTTTGATGCCCGGGAACTGCATGGTGGGCTCTGGCAGGTACAGCTCGTAGTTCACCAAGCCGTTGATCACACCGGCGAGTTGTTGCTTCAGCGCTGCGACTTGCAAACCCACCATGGCACCACCGAACATGGTGGCCTTGAGTTTGATCTCGGCGGCGGCGCGAATCAGGCCGGAGCTGTCGGCCACGTAAGAGCCCGCAAAAATCAAATCGGGTTTGACTGCAGCGATGGAGCGCACCACGGAGGAGAAATCCACCTGGTTGGGCGGGTACGATTTGTCGTACACAATTTTGAAGCCCAGTCGCTTGGCATGGTTGCGCGCGCCTTCCAGGGCGTTGTTGGCAAACTCGGAGTCGGCCCCGACCAAGGCCACGGTTTGCGGGCGGGGGGTGAGCTTGGCGGCCACCTCAAAAAAGCCGCGCGCCAATTCATCTTTGCCATTGGGCCCATAAGCCATGATTTGAAAATACTTGTCGTATTTGAACTGGTCGTTCACACCCAGCGCCAGATTGCCCATCAACAACTTTTTGCGCTCCATGATCAAAGGCATGGCGGGGGCAATCAAATTGGTGCCGGTACCCACCAACAAATCCACCTTGTCGATGTCGAGCAATTTGGTGAACAAACCGGGGGTTAAGGTGGGGTTGGTTTGGTCGTCATAAATCACCAGTTCCACTTTGCGGCCCAGCAGGCCACCACGTTTGTTGATGTCCTCAAGCCACAGTTGCATTGTCGCTTGTGCGACCTTGCCAATAGAGGCATTGCCGCCCGTCAAAGGCAAGGTGCCGCCCAGTTTGATGGGGCCTGTTTGCCCAAAACCCGCACCTGAATAAACCAAGGCTGTCGAGGCGGGCAAGGCCCATAAAACACGTCTGCGCGAGGGGTGAGAGGACGGGGTCATGTTGTCTCCAAGGAGTTGTTTGATTTGGATAAATGACCGTAGCACAAAGAAAATTGACGGTCAATTGACCTGGGCGTGTGAAAACCCTACGTATACGATCGATTGATTTCCAACTATTCTTTTAGATGTAGACAACTTCAAAGAGATGGGTTCATCATGCGTCTTGGTTACTTCACCATGCCCGTTCATCCTGCATCGCGCAGCCCTACCGAGACATTGCGTGAGGACCGCGACATCATCATCTTGGCAGACCAGCTGGGCTATCACGACGCCTTTGTGGGCGAGCATTTGACCGACCTGGTGGAAAACATCACCAGCAGCATGATGTTTCAAGCCTCTTTGATTCACTCCACCAAGAACATCCGATTGGGCACCGGCACCTCGAATTTGGCGCATGTGCATCCGGTGTTGGTCGCCTGTCACGCCGCCATGTTTGACCATTTGTCGGAAGGCCGTTTTATTTTGGGCGTGAGCCCAGGGGCGCTGGCCTCGGACGCTGAGGCGCTGGGCATTTTGGACCAAGACCGCAACCAAATGTTTGCCGAATCCATCGATGTGATTTTGAAGTTGTGGCAAAGCGATCCGCCCTACAACATCGATTTGCCTGGCAACCGCTTCAAGGTCACCACACAAACCACGCTCGATGAGTTTTGCCACACCGGCAAGATGTACAAGCCTTACCAGCGCCCGCGCCCCGAAATTGTGGGCACCGTGGTGGCGCCCTTTTCCAAGGGCGTGATCGCCATGGGTGAGAAAGACCTGCACCCCATCTCGGCCAACTTTTTGTATGACAAATGGGTGTCCTCGCACTGGGATAACTACGCGCAAGGCAAGGCCAATGTGGGCATCGAGGCTTCGCGTGCCGATTGGCGCGTGGCGCGCACCATCATGGTCAACGACGACGACAAAGTGGCGCGCGACTACGGCAAATCTTCCGAACAAAGTCCTTACCGGTTTTACTACCGCAACCTCGGCTACAAACTGCGCAAAGGCAAACGCGATGCGGTCTTCACCATGGACGGCAAAACCCCCGAAGCGCCCGTGCCCTTGGACGATATCCTCGATCAACTGGTGATTGCGGGCAGCGTCAACCATGTGGTCGATGAGATTTTGAAGTTGCATGACAAACTCGGCGGCTTTGGTGAACTGGTCTACGCCGGTTTAGACTGGGCCGATCCTGCACTGTCGCGCCGCTCCATGGTCTTGATGGCCGAACAAGTCATGCCGCGTGTGCGCCAGGCTTTGGGCCTGCCTTTCTAGCCTGTCTTCTTCAATTTTATGGAGTCTTCATGAGTCACACCCACCTCGGATCTGCGGCATTGGACCGCATGCCCGTCATTGCCGACGCCGACATGACCGCTGAACAAAAAGCGGTGATGGACGAAATCGCCGCCGGTCCACGGGGCCGCATTGGCGGGCCTTTCATTCCCCTCATGCGCAGCCCCGAGTTGATGAACCGCGTGCAAAAAGTCGGTGAATATCTGCGCTTTCACAACACGATGGGTTTGCGTAATTCAGAGTTCGCGGTGTTGATCGTGGCGCGCCATTGGGGCCAGCCGATCGAATGGGCGATTCACCGCACCATCGCCGAGCGCGAAGGCGTTTTGCCCGCCACCTCTGAAGCGATTGCACAGGGACGCCGCCCAGACGATATGACGGCGGACGAGACCTTGATTTACGACACCCTGGAAGAGCTGCGCGCCAACCGCTGTCTGAGCGATGTCACCTACGACCGCGTGCGCCAGCGCTTTGGCGAGCAAGGCGTGATCGACATGGTGGCGCATTACGGTTACTACAGTCTCTTGGCCATGACCATGAACGTGGCACGCACCGAATTGCCCGAAGGCATGGAGGGTGTGGCGGGTTTGAAAGCTCTTCCAGGCTAATTGCGCAAGTGGAGCGCTGAACCAGAGCGCTCAGTGGAGAGCCTTAACACATTACCTAAATTGAGCGGCTGTGAAAAGCGCTCAAAAAAACAGCCCCAGTGAAAACCGGGGCTGTTCTTATTTTGGAAATGCCGTTTCTGGCTAAGACAAGCTCTTTACATCGCCGCCAATCGGCCTTCCAGCGCGCCCTTGGTCTCCAGCAAGGCCTTGGGCATGTGGTAAGCCAGTTGCGCAAAATGGGTGTCGTGGAGTTTGAGCTCGTCGACCCAGGCGGCTTTGTCGATGTGGGTCACGGTCTTGAACTGCTGGGCCGTGAAGCTGATGCCGGTCCAGTTGATTTCCGCGTACTGCGGTGCCACGCCAAACAGGGTGTCGTGACCCACGACCTTGCCTTCCAAGCGGTCAATCATCCACTTGAGTACGCGCATATTGTCGCCATAACCGGGCCAGACGAACTTGCCGTCTTCGCCCTTGCGGAACCAGTTCACACAAAACATGCCGGGTAGCTTGTGGCCTGCGGCTTGGGCCTGAATCTTCACCTTTTCGCCGATGTCCAGCCAGTGCTGGAAGTAGTCGCTCATGTTGTAGCCGCAAAACGGCAGCATGGCGAAGGGGTCGCGGCGCACCACGCCCTGTGTTCCTGCTGCTGCGGCAGTGGTTTCTGAGCCCATGGTGGCGGCCATGTACACGCCCTCCTGCCAGCTGCGCGCTTCGGTCACCAAAGGCACGGTGGTGGAGCGGCGGCCACCGAACATGAAGGCGTCAATCGCCACACCGGCAGGATCGTCCCAAGCGGGGTCGAGCGCGGGGTTGTTGATCGCGGCCACGGTGAAGCGGGCGTTGGGGTGCGCGGCTTTGGCACCGGTTTCTTTGGCGATTTGCGGCGTCCAGTCTTTGCCCTGCCAGTCGATCAAATGGTCGGGCAATTGACCGGTGTCTTTTTCCATGCCTTCCCACCACACGTCACCGTCATCGGTCAACGCGACGTTGGTGTAAATCACGTTTTTGTCCAGGCTGGCCATGCAGTTGGGGTTGGTCTGGAAGTTGGTTCCCGGCGCCACGCCAAAGTAACCGGCTTCGGGATTGATGGCGTACATCTTGCCGTCAGCATGGGGCTTGATCCAGGCGATGTCGTCACCGATGGTGGTGACTTTCCAGCCGTCAAAGCCTTGCGGTGGCACCAGCATGGAGAAGTTGGTTTTACCGCACGCGCTGGGGAAGGCTGCGGCCACGTGGTACTTTTTGCCTTCGGGGTTGGTCACGCCCAAGATCAGCATGTGCTCGGCCAGCCAGCCCGTGCTGCCGGAGGGCCCCTCAGAGGCCGCTTTGCCCATGTTCGAGGCGATGCGTAGCGCAAAACATTTTTTGCCCAGCAAGGCATTGCCGCCGTAACCTGAACCGTAAGACCAGATCTCGCGGGTTTCAGGGTAATGCACGATGTATTTGGTGCTGGGGTTGCACGGCCAAACACTGTCCTTTTGGCCCGCGGCCAAAGGTGCGCCCACGGTGTGCATGCAAGGCACAAACTCGCCTTCAGCGCCCAGCACGTCGTACACGGCTTTGCCCATGCGGGTCATCAGTTTTTGGTTGACGGCCACATAAGCACTGTCACTCAACTCAATGCCAATGTGGCTGATGTGGGATCCCAAAGGCCCCATGGAGAACGGCACCACATACATCGTGCGCCCGGCCATGCAACCGTCAAACAAAGGCTGCAAGGTCGCGCGCATTTGATCGGGCGCCATCCAGTTGTTGGTTGGGCCGGCGTCGTCTTTTTGGGCCGAACAAATGAAGGTGCGGTCTTCGACGCGGGCCACGTCAGAGGGGTCTGAGCAGGCCAAGAAGCTGCCGGGACGCTTGGCGGGGTTGAGCTTTTTGAAGGTTCCTGCTGCGACCAAATCTGCGCACAAGCGGTCGTATTCTGCTTGGGAGCCATCGCACCAGTGGACGTTGGCCGGCTTGCACAGGGCGGCCATTTCGGCGACCCAAGCGAGCAGCTTGGCGTTTTTCACATACGTGGGCGTATTCAGGTTCAAGCCCTGCATCACGGGTGAGTTCATGGGAAAGCTCCAAAGTTCAAAAATCGTTTTTTGGAAAAAGGCGAGGGCTTCAACCTTTTTTCAGAAAACGACCTCTTGCGTCACACAGACGGCATATTTTTCATGTAAAGCAGAGATGACCGGACCTGAATTTTAGGGATTCGAGCCGATCAGTGCCTTTCCAAGAGGGAAATAACTATGCATAACCCGCATAAGGTTATGCGCATCGCACGGTGGGGCAAGCCTGCCGGCCACATGAAAAAGCCCGCCTAAGGCGGGCTTTTGAACCGGTGTACAGACCCGATGAATCCACCGTGAAGGCAGATCGCGATCAGGCCATGAACACAGCGATGAAGGCCAACAGGAAAATCAACACCGCACCGGCCGCAGGAATGATGATGGGAATGTGCTTCACCACAGCCTCGACGGGATCGGTGGATTCAGGGGTATCGTGGTGTGCGGACATAAAGACTCCAAACGCTTGTGTGGGGGGTATTGTAGCCAAGTCGATGGGCCGCCCTGCGGCCCGATTGGCAGCACAAAATTCAGTGCAAAATGGCCACGCCGTCGGCCGCCCAGGCCCCTTGACCATCTGGCAGAACAAACAGGGGGTTGATTTCCGCCTCGACCAGACGCTCGCCCAGCTGCGCGGCCATGTTCGAGAAAGCCACGATCGCAGCGACCAAGGCGTTCACATCCGCCAAGGGGCGGCCTCGGTAGCCGTTGAGCAGGGGCCAGCATTTCAGGCTTTGCGCCATGGACAGCGCTTCGTGTGGGCTCAAGCCGCCCTCGGGTGGCAGCAAGCGCAGCGTGGTGTCTTGGAACAACTCCGCGGTCACGCCGCCTTGGCCCAGCAAAATCGCGATGCCCAAGGGGTCGCGGTGCATGCCCAAAATCCATTCGGTGCCACCGGTCACCATCTCCTGCACCAGAAAGCGCTCGGGCCGCGCTCCGCTGGCGCGCTCCACCTCCTGTTGCATGCGCTGAAGGCGCGGTCCGATCTGCTCGGCACGCAGGCCGACCGCCACACCGCCCACATCGCTTTTGTGCGTCATGGTGCTTGACAGCAACTTGAGTACCACCAGGCCGCCGAGACTACGGGCGGCCTGTTCGGCTTGCGCGGGGGTACTGACTTCCAGCTCGCGGGTGCAGGGCACACCAAAGCGGCTGAACCATTGTTTGGCCTGCGCTTCATTGAGAGAACCTGTGGGCAAGTCGCTGGTGGCCATCGGTGCGGCTTGCAGGGCGGCTGAACCGCCATCCCCGGTATCTTCCGCTTGCCATTGCTGCACATGCCACATGCCGTCAAAGGCGGCGGCGCAGCTTTCTGCCGACATGAAGGCGGGCACGCCGCTTTGGGTCAAGATGGCCGTGGCAGCGGGTGCATGCGGGCTGATGTAAGCCAACACCGGCTTGTCAGACAGGGGCAGGCAATGCTGGATGGCACCGGCCATCAATTCCGGCTGCGCCACACCCGAGGAGCCGACGATGATCGTCAGTGCGTCATAGCTGGGGCTGGCCAGCAACACCTTCAGGATGCGGCGCAGCAACGTGGGCTCCAGGCCCGCCAGGGTGACGTCAATCGGGTTGCGGTCCAGCGCCGCGTGGTCGCCGGTTTGCAAGGCGCGCAAGGCGGCCGCGGTGGCCGTATCGGGCGCCGGGGTGTCGAAACCCAGCATCCCCAGACTGTCCGAGACCAAGGTGCCAGCGCCGCCGGTGGAGGTCAAGATGGCGATGCGCTTGCCATGCAAGACCCGACCCGTGGCCAGGGCCGCCGAGATGTCCAGCAAGTCACTGAAGGTCTGGGCGCGGATCACGCCGGTCTGGCGAAACAGTGCGTCGTACATCCGGTCGGTGCCTGCCAAGGCCCCGGTGTGCGAGACCGCGGCTTGGGCCCCGGCTGCGGAGCGGCCGATTTTGAAGGCCACGATCGGCTTGCCAGCGCGTGAGGCACGCAAGGCCGCCGCACGGAACTTGTGCGGATGCCGAATCGACTCGATGTACAACGCAATCACGCGGGTGGCGTCGTCGTCCACCAAGGCGTTGATGAAGTCGGAGAGTTCCAGGTCCACCTCGTTGCTGGTGGAAATCAGTTTGGACAAACCCAGCCCGCGGGCTGCGGCGCGTGACAGCAAGGCGCCCAAGATGCCGCCACTTTGCGAGACCACGCCAATGGGGCCGACCGGAAAATGGTCCATCTCTAAAGCCCCCGAGGGCGACAGCACAATCCCGTCGGTCAGGTTGACCAAGCCAATGGTGTTGGGCCCCAGAATGCGCATGGTGCCTGCCGCCTCGAGCAACTGCGCTTGCCTTTGAGCGCCAAGTTCACCGGTCTCGCTGTAGCCGCTGGCCAGCACAATGGCACACGGCGTGCCCAGCGCGGCCAAGGCACGCACCGCCTCATGGGCGCGTTCTGCGCCCAGCAAGACCATGGCCACATCGGGCACTTCAGGCAAGGCGGCAATGTCCGGGTAACACGGCCAGTCGCCGATCCGATCGAGTTTGGGGTTGACCGGGAAAATCTGGCCGGTATAGCCATGTTTGAGCAGGTAGGCTGCGGGGCGACCCGATGTTTTGAGCGGGTCACCCGATGCGCCAATGATGGCCACACTGCGAGGCTTCAAGAGACGGGAGATCGCCTCATTGCGGATGTCGGCCTTCACTTTATTGCGCATTCGATTTGGCCAGGAAGGCCATCACCGATTCGCGGTGCTCGGTGCTGGTGTAGCAAATGCCTTGGGCCTGGCTGCCCTGGGCAAACACCTGTTGTGCGGGCAGCTCGTAGCTCTGGTTCAGAATGGTTTTGCTCAAAGCCAGCGCGGTGGCCGAGCCCTGGCTGAGCTCGGCCGCCCAGGCTTGGGCGTCGGCCACTAAACGATCGGCGGTGGTTTTGCGGTCGGCAATGCCCAAACTCAGCGCTTCGTCGATGTCCACTTTGCGGCCGGTGAAGATCAGCTCTTTGGCTTTGACCAAGCCCACACGGCGCGGCAAAAAATACATGCCGCCGCCGTCGGCAATGATGCCGCGGTGGATATAAGACCAGCTGAAGTTGGCCCACTCGTTGCCGATGATGAAGTCACAGGCCATGGCCGTGTCGGCGCCCAGGCCCGAAGCTGCGCCGTTGACCGCCGCGATCACCGGTTTGGGCATGTTGTGCAACAGCATTTGGGTGCGGTGCACGCCTTGCTGACGGTGCCAGCCGTTGAAGGCGATGTCGCCCGTGGGCGCGTTCATGCGCTTTTCCATGCCCGAGATGTCGCCGCCCGCACAAAAGCCTTTGCCTGCGCCCGTCAGCACCACGGCGCGGATGGATTTGTCGGCGCTGACGTGTTCCAGCGCATCGATGAATTCGCTGCGCATCGCATCGCTCATGGCATTGCGCTTGTCAGGGCGGTTCAAGGTCAAAGTGGCAATGTGCTTGTCCACTTGCAGGGTGACGAGTTGGTCGCTCATGGGGTTCCTTCAATCGGGTTGGATGTTGTTTTCTTTGACGATCTTGCGCCAGCGGATTTCTTCGGCCTTCACGAAGGTCTCGAGTTCTTCGGGCGTACCGGCGCTCACGCTCAAGCCTTCTTGTTCAATCTTGTTGCGAAACTCGTCAGACTGCGCCGCTTTTTTGGCCGCCGCATTCAACTTGGCCACCACCTCTGCCGGTGTGCCGGCGGGCGCATACAAGCCGTACCAGCTTTCGACGGCATAACCGGGCACGGTCTCGGCCATCGTGGGCACGCCTTTGAGTGCAGCCGAACGCTCCGGCGAGGTGACCGCCAAGGCCCGCAGTTTGCCGGCGTCAATGAAGGCGCCCACCGCCGAGCTGGTGGCGAACATCATGTCGACCTGCCCGCCCAGCAAATCGGTCAAAGCCGGGCCTGCGCCGCGGTAAGGAATATGGCTCATGCGCACCTTGGCCAGGTTGGTGAACATCTCGCCGGCCAGGTGGGCTGAGGTGCCATTGCCTTGTGAGGCATACGACAATTTTTCGGGTTGGGCCTGCGCGGCCTGAACCATGTCCTTGACCGATTTGTAGGCGCTTGCAGTGCGAACCACCAGCACATTGGGGCCGCGCCCGATCAGGATCACGGGGGTGAAGGCTTTGTCGGCCGCGTAAGGCAATTTGGGCACCAGGCTCGGGTTGACCGCATGGGCAAACGAAGCCACCACCAGGGTGTAGCCATCGGCTGCGCTTTTGGCCACCGCGTCGGTGCCGATCAAGGTGCCTGCACCCGGCTTGTTTTCTACGATCACCGATTGGCCGAGTGCTTTGGCCATGCCGCCTGCCAAGGTGCGGCCGATCAGGTCGGTGCCGCCGCCGGGCGAAAAAGGCACCACCAATTTGACCGGCCGTTCGGGAAAAGCGGCTTGCACAGGGGCAGTCAAGCCTGCGGTCAAAGCCAGTCCCATAGCCAGTCGCAGGCCTACATCCAGGCGCAAGCTGAAGTGCAAGTGCATCAAGTCTCCTGTGTCAGACCCCAGAGTATGCCGAAGGTTTGGCATGGAATTACCTAGAATCCAAAACATGTGTCTATGGGGCCTCTCGCCTTGCAAACGGCGGCGCATGGATGTATTGAGTCTCAGCCATTCCCCATGATTCAAGGAGTTGAAATGCCCCCAGAAGTTCAAGTCACGCGCCAAGGCGCAGTCACCCTCGTGTCCATCAACCGCGCCCAGGCGCGCAATGCGGTCGACGGCGTGACAGCCCAGCAGCTGGCCGATGCGTTTCGCGCGTTCAATGCCGACCCGGATGCCGCAGTGGCCGTGCTGCACGGCCAACACGGCACATTTTGTGCGGGCGCTGACCTCAAGGCTTTGAATGACGAAGCCCGTCGCAACCGCCTGGAGCCTGAGGGTGACGGACCCATGGGCCCGTCGCGCATGCTGCTGTCCAAGCCCGTGGTCGCCGCAATCAGCGGGCATGCGGTGGCCGGCGGTTTAGAGCTGGCGCTGTGGTGCGACCTGCGCGTGGTCGAGCGCTCGGCCGTGCTGGGCGTGTTTTGTCGCCGTTTTGGTGTGCCGTTGATCGACGGCGGCACGGTCCGTCTGCCCCGCTTGATTGGCCTGTCGCGTGCGCTGGATTTGATCCTCACGGGCCGGGCCGTGGGCGCCGAGGAGGCGTTGGCCATGGGCCTGGCCAACCGCGTGGTCGAAGACGGTCAATCGCTGCAAGTGGCCATCGCCTTGGCCGAACAACTGGCCGCTTTGCCGCAGACCTGCCTGCGCAACGACCGCCGCTCGGCCTATGAGCAATTCGGCATGGGGCTGGATGAAGCACTGGCCCATGAGTTTGCGCTGGGCCAGCAAACGCTG
>Ga0114964_10000611_pt1 | contig 27701 bp, 22 predicted proteins | sample C_131016_MF_Meta_FD_92638 | JGI IMG/M metagenome (GOLD analysis project Ga0114964, IMG submission 92638) | Freshwater microbial communities from Lake Croche, Canada to study carbon cycling - C_131016_MF_MetaG | ecosystem: Environmental > Aquatic > Freshwater > Lake | place: Lake Croche, Canada...
AGTCCGCACAAATGAGCGTGGATCCGACGCCCTTTAAGCGTCCCAGCTAGTTTTCGCGATAGGGGCAGGCGCTGATAGGGTCTGCTCTTGCAGTAAAGCAGGACAACTTCATAGGTATATCCCGCGTTGTTAGCTCAGTTGGTAGAGCAGGTGACTCTTAATCACCGGGTCGGGGGTTCGAGTCCCTCACAACGCACTTAGATTGACCTAAATGAATAGACTTCACGATATCAAATGACGCCTTATGTCAGTGGGCCTAGTTAATCTTGGCTCTGACCTTAGGAGACATACTTGGCAAAGCTAACCTTCATAGATTTGTTTGCTGGAATTGGTGGGTTCCACCTTGCGCTACATAATCTGGGTGCGGAGTGCGTTTTTGCCTCAGAGTGGGATGCAGCCGCCCGGCTAACTTATGAGACCAACTTTTCCAAAGTATCACCCAGACTATTCAAGAGTGGGAATTTTGCTGGGGATATTACGTCTGTAAATAAGAAAGCGATTCCTGATTTTGACATCTTATGTGCAGGATTCCCCTGCCAGCCATTCAGCCAGGCAGGCTTTAAAAAGGGATTTGCCGATATTCGTGGAACGCTCTTCTTTGACATTGCCGAAATAATTCGAATAAAGCGACCAAAAGCATTTTTCCTTGAAAACGTGCGAGGTCTGTATAGCCACGATGACGGAAGGACCTTTGAAACTATAAAGCGGACACTCTCAGAAGATCTTGGCTACTCATTTCACCACGCGATAGTAAAAGCTTCAGATCACGGATTGCCTCAGCATAGACCCAGATTGTTCATGGTTGGATTTGAAAATCCAGATACAGAATTTGATTTTCCTGAAAAGAGGAAGCTCAAATTTACAATGTCTGATGTCATGAAGGGTCAAGTCGATCGAGATATCGGGTATACATTGCGAGTCGGTGGGAAACGTTCACCGATTGATGACAGGCGTAACTGGGACGGCTATATCGTCGACGGAGAGGTACGAAGGTTAACTCCGGCTGAAGGTAAAAAAATGCAAGGATTTCCAGCCTCCTTCAAATTCCCAGTTTCGGACTCTGAAGCATTGAAACAACTCGGAAACAGTGTTGCCGTCACGGCTATTGAAGACTACGCAAGAGCGATAGTGACATCTCTCGGTAAGAGATCCCGTGCCAAACGAAGCGCCTAGAGGCAATATTGGAGAGTGGAGTGAACTTTATACACTCGGGTATTTGCTTGTAAACGGTGGTGCATTTGCAGCAGACAAAAATCAAAATCCAATTCCTGAAGCTTTCCACAGGGTTTTGCAGGTCTATTTAGCGGAAAAAGCAGGTATCCCAGAAACAAATTACATTATTGGGCCTACTGACGTGGCAATTTTCGTAAACGGGAACGAAGTTACGAGGGTCGAGCGGAGTCTTATTCAGAGCGCCATAGGCGCGCTGTTAGCTAACCTCACAGATGGAAAAAACAAAAAGACATTTAGCTTGACAACAGGGCGAGATTTGTTGGACCTTCTAAACAGAACTCGAATTAGCGCCGCATCTAGCGAGCTAGAAAATGACCTAGAATTAATTTTAGAGGATCAAACAACACTTTCACCTACGCCCCGAGTCGGCTTCAATATCAAATCACAAATAGGTGCAAGGGCAACTCTTCTCAATGCCTCAGGAGCTACAAACTTCATCTATCGAGTCATTCCTAACAATTCTCATTCATCAACCAGCTATCCGGTTTTTGAGCATGGAAAACATAGTAAAAATATTCAAGCGCTATACGAATCCGGTTATCATTTAGAGTTCGAATCCCTTGCGAGCAATGCCTTCGAGCAAAATTTAACCCTTTTGGATATGCAATTTCCAAATCATCTAGCGAAGGTATTATTACATTCATATTTAAACGACGAAAAATCTTTCCCTAAAGCAGTGGAGGCTGTATATCCTGTTAGGGATTTATCCTCTCGACAGCCGATTTATAAATTTAAGGAATTCCTTGGAGCGGTCGCGATGGGATTAAGGCCTTCTAAGAACTGGGACGGAGACACCACAAAATTCAGTGGCCTGCTAGTTGTTAAACAAAATGGCGAAATAGTTTTCTATTATCTATATAACCGCAAAAACTTTGAAGAGTATCTTTTTGCAAATGTCGCCTTTGAAAGGCCTAGTACGAGTAGACATAAATTTGGGACGATCTACTCTGAGGGGCAAGTGGATAAGATAAAATTGAACCTTCAAATTCGTTTCAATAATTAAAATCTGTAGGAAATCTTCAAATCCTCAAGGCATGGAGTTCCTTGAGGAATCTCTCATACAGTTCAACCCGCGTGTATGTCTCAAATTTACTCTGAGAGGTCATCCTCAAAATTCGCTTTATCCATCTTCGTTCGAAATCCTCAGGGTACATCTTCGGATCAAATTTACCTGAATCCTTAAAATGGAGGATCACTTCGACTAATGCATTTACCACATCCGGGTTCCAGATCAGATTCTGTCGTTCAAAAATCAACTCCCAATCCGTTTCGGTAAGGACGAGATTTTCTTTGAGAGGATCATGAGAAGAAATCTCTGCTCTCCACCACCATCTGGCAATCACGTGTCTCGACCTGTTGAAGTCATACCTTTGATGCATCTGTTTTTCTGACCCTGGAGGATACAAAAAGACTGCAACATCAAGCAGTGCGTACCATGTCAGATAGTTCCATATGCTCTCCTTGGATGCTTCATAGAGATTCAGAGGTATGATCGTCAAAATTTCGGAAAAGAGTCTCCAATTGAAGTTAGAGTGATCAAGATTATCTTGGCCCTTTAGGTCTAGTTGATCGCCTGAACACTCTCTCAAGAGAGAAATTATCTTTTCTCGAATGATCAAAATTTCCTCAGAACTTATCTTCTTGAGATTGAGAGCATTTGGAAGATATTCAAAATGCTTTTTGCTCAACAAATTCTCAACATATTTTGTATCGTAGAATCCAGACGCTACATCGGCTAATAGACGATTTCTTTCGATAGGGTTATTCCATCTAGGATATAGGCTTCTAAAAGCAACTTGCTCAGACATTTCTTCTCCGGGAACTCTTTAAAGCGTTTAATTGGATGACTCTGCAGATTTCATCCCGATTCGACTTCCACTCATCTATTGTTTGGTCCAAAAAGCCTGCTTTGAAACCTACATAATTCTTTAGGTGCTTGAGCATTTCAATTCCGAAGGAGCCCAATTGCATGTCAAAAGTGTAGATCTCCAACGCATCTTCATATTCAAAAAATCGGTCAAGAAGCTTTGAAATCAGATCCGCCAACAGTAATCCTTTCATTTCATGGGAAGCCGCGAGTAAGTCTCTTTTTGATGTATCTATCAAAATGGTAACCACGTCATTCCACTCTAAGTTGACCCATTCCCGTGGATCATCAGGTAAGTCAAATTCGAAGGCCCAAATAGCGCCCTCTAAATCCCTGGTGATTACCGATGCGAGTGCACCTCCTCTTTGGATCACTGCGCCGTAGTTTGCTTCCCAAATAATGCTATTTTCACCCGCAGGAGAACCAAGTAATCTCGCTTCGATGTTGCAAGGATTCACAACAAAAGATATGGCAATACTCAACGTTCCACCGATTTTGTCGGCTTGTAAATCAAATTGTATGTTCTCTCTGACTACATCTTCCCCACTAGGTAGAAATATTGATTTAGTAAAAATCCGATGGGTTAAGTTTGATTTTACCGTCACAAGAATTTTCATTTGATCGTCTAATACGAGATTCATTTTTTCTCGAACCGATTTAAGATCAATATTTCCATCTATTTGGATAGATAGGGGCAGACCAGGAATCCAATTTGGAATAACGACATTTGAATCGCGAATTAAATCTGAATCTAACATTGTAAGAATAAAGGCAAAAGAATCTTCATCAGGCGAATAAAACCCCTTCAATGTTCTTGAAATGCCTCTAGACAATTTCTTCACCTGATTTTTCCTGCTCATCAAAATATCTCACTTTTACTGCACAAGAAATTTGGACGTTACTCTCGAATTTCACAATTACCTTTGCGTTCAATACTTGGTGGGCATCACTCTTTGTAAGGATCTTTCCCTGGTTCGGTAAATCGATACCATCAAAAACGATTTCAGCAATCTCTGGTTCACCTGGTAATTGATGATCTGAAACATTCTCCAATCCATCCGCGGTTACAATTTGTGGGATAAATGCAATGCTGGCATGGGATTTTGTCATCAATGCAGGATCGTACTCAATGCTAAAATCAAATGAACCGAATAAGAATCCATCTTCAGACGAGACAAGCTCAGGTTCTCTATTCATCCACGAAATTAGCGGTGTTTGAATTGAGGGGCGAGGTGGTTGTGGATCTAAAGGTGGCTCTGGGATAGGGCGCGTTGAACTTGTTCCCTCGAAATCAAGCATCGTGCTGAACTCGTACATCAGATCCACATCAAGGCCGTCTCCTCTAGAGTCTAGAATCTCTTTTTGGATACTTTTTGCAACTTCCTCGATCACCGCTTGAAGGCGTCGAACTGGATTCGGGCGAGCTCGCCCTAAAGCAAGTTGCAGTTTCTTGTAGATCCACTCGTCGTGGCTGCCTTCCTCCGATTCTCTGAAAAAAACATTCGCCTTATCAGAGCTGGCGAAATAGCCGAATAATTCCAATTCGTGACTATTCAGACTTGTTTTTAAATATTGGACGATCATTTTGGGGCTTCGAAAGAGGGCAATACCAGTTAAGTACTCAGGATAGTTATCAAGACCTGTTGAATCTTCCTCCAGGATCCTAGATTTTTTAGTTGAAGCTGTGTCAATCAATTCTTTGGACCAATAAAGATTTCCGAGAACTTCACCTTTCTCTAATTCATAATCTTTTCCATCCTTAGAAAAAGAAGTTTTGAAATCCAACGTAACTTGCTTCGTCGAACTTTTCAATTCAAGAAAATTCTGCTGATATATTTTCGCGTATTTAAAAGCTGCTGATTGTCGTTTCAAAGGATCCGGGATTGTTTCAGATCCGTCAGGATGAAATATACGAAGATCGATAGATCTTTTTCCTTTTTCATTAGGAATTAGATGGGGCCAAGCTATCTTCTCGGCTGCGAACCTCAAATTTTCCACATACAGACGCGCTGATGCTTCATCAGATATGTAGCGTGGGAGTAATACAGCTATTACTGTCCCAGTGGTTTCGATAAGGTGACTTTCCAAATTGAATTCTCGAGCCAAAGTTGTAGCTTCTAGTTCCTGAAATGGTTCACTTTTCCCTTGCTTATTCTTTTTGCCCCAGTACCAATGGCCGCTATAGGCAACACCATCCTCTTCAAAGTCCTCATCTAGTGTCATACCAAAAAAACGTGACTTGATCACGCCATTTTTAGAATCGTAAAAACGACTAAAAACTAAAGCCGTGCCAATTTGGCTGTTCAGAAAAAAGACTCCGCGGCCCTCTCCCTTATTTCCACCAGCCGAATCCGATGCCGAGCCCGCACGACCGACTTTAAAGAAAAAATTTGCAAAATTGTTCTCCTCTGACGAAACGGATGCCGAAATGGGTCCATTGAGTCCCTTGGTCCCCGAGTCGGCGATTATTAACGAGTAGGATTTTTCCTCTTTGAGTTTCTTTTTCAAGTCGCGAAGAAAAGCAATTTTCTTGACAGATCTTTTGAAATCGTATTTGTTAATAGCATTTGCTAGAAGAGCTTTTTGGCTCGAAGACAGTTCCAATATCGACATGGTAAATTTGATCGCAGAGTCCTCATTTAATCTTTGATCATTACTATTCTGGACAGCTTCCCGGAAAAGAAGCTCAATTTCCTTTACACCTCCAACCTTTTTCGCCTCTCGGATCTTGTTAGCCGGAGATCCACCCCTTTCCGGGTAGGGCTCTGGGAGAATCGATATATATGTCATTGATTAAAATCCCAATCCGATGCGCCAGAATAAGTATTGAAGGTAAGACCTTCAAGAGCCATCGTATAGTTCAATGCGCTCATGCGTGATACAACTTCGATCGGAAGCATGCTTGCCTTGATGAGCGGGAAATCTTCAGATATTCGATATATCTGGCCCCCGATAAATTTCAACTTAAGTCCCCGCGACTCAATTAGTATATCCTCTATGTTTCCAAGCCTATTTATACGATTTTCCAGTTCACTGTGTAGTACGCCTTGAGAAAGAATCTCATCCCTGATCTCCTCAATTGTAAATCCTTCGTCCGAAGGTAAAAATTTCATCAAGATCAGGTAAGTCCTACGATTATAATCGTCCTGAAATTGGTTGATTCCGTTAATGGTGACCGACGAACTTGTTAAGTTTACAGTCGACTTTACCTCGATAACGTACTGGTCGAACTCAAAATCATTACGATTTTTGAATGGTCCCCACCAGTTAGAAACAGCACTAGGGCCTAATACGCTTACGGCGTCTCTCAAAAAATAAAGTTCACCGAAAATTCCAATATACCGACCTAAATTGGAACCCTTGAGGCTGCCCGCGCCAAAAAATAGTCTCCACTTCTCAAACTCCTCCATGAGAATTGTCACTAAAGAATTCCTTGAAGCCGCCCTTCTCAATTCGCCAAAAAAAGATGATACGAAAGCTTCAAAAATATCGAGGTCCGCTTCTGCGCCTGGTTCGATGTGCAGATAATCTAGCGTTGGACCATCGTCCAAAGTTAAATTTTCACAACTTAGTTGGATATTCGGGATTTTGAAGTCGTCGGGGACTGAAATGGCAGCATCCAGGGGTACCACGTAACCAGAATATTTCCCGCTTAAATTGACCCTAAAAATTTCATTTTTTCCGATTGTTGTGAAAGTCCGAAACGCCTCATAATTTTCAGACATCGCAATCATGTCTCTACCTTTGACCATAAAAATCTTCTGCGTCTTCAATTATTGAATCTTCTTCGTCGACATAAGAATCCGCTGGAAGTTTTTCGGGATCCAAAGTTAGATATATGACTGAAGATTTGGTGTTAGGTGGTGTTGGCACGGTTGCGCTCAGAGCTAAGACGTCTTCGACGGCTTCTAAATCGGCGTAACCCGGAGCCTCTTTTGTTGTTGTAACTACCTTCCCACCCTTCCTAACATACTTGGAATCCTTATCAATCAGATATAGGCCAAGCAATCCTGGTTGAGAAATATCGGAAAACGCTTCCTGCCGCAATTCACTTATCTCTCGCTTGCTTATGTGAGATCTTCTATATACATCTCTCATCTTATCGGTTTTAAGCATGTCAATAGTTATGTCGCAGATAGGATCCAACGGAGAGGTAATTGTCGGAATCAGCAGGTATGGACGTTTTGCTTCCTTTGCACGACGTATTTTCTTAAAAACGTGACCGTCAATTTCATATTTCAGACTGTCGTCGGCACTATTTTCTGGATTTGCCAAATAAACATTCCACGAAGTTAATTCACCTTCAGAATTGGCCTTTTCAATATATCGCGCCAAAAGTTTCATGTTGTCGTTTGATATGGCATTAAAATACTCGAATGAATCAAGGAATTGTATGATTTGAGCTGAAGATACGAATCTAAATATAGGATTGCTGTTTCGCCCCTGAGAAATTCCATACTCTCTTTTCAAGTCTGAGATGAAGGAAAGGCCCAGAGACTTGTTGTGAAACAAAATATTCTTATTATTTTCAAAAGCATTTATTTGCTGACGTTGTCCTGCGTATGAAACGGTTTGCGGAACTGCAAACTTCATAGCAGCCTTACGTGTAATTTGAAGACCTGGGAGTTTTCGCACTCGAGCGGGAAGCTGAAGTGGAGTAAGCCCGTTGCGCCTCGCTTCTTCAATTTCGTCGCGTATTTCCGTTTCTACCAAGGCGAGTTTCTTAAACGTGTCTTTAAACATTTTGGGTTCATAGTTGGGCATCCAGACTCTTATGAGATCTTGATATCCAGGTCGGTACCCAAACCAACGAGCCATTTGCAGAACAGTGTCATACTGCTCACTTTTTCTCATGAAATAAGTTGAGACGAGACCTTCAAGAGTCAATCCTCTACTAAGCGTATTGCCCCCAACCACTATTTGTGGGCGAGGCGCCACAGGACTTCCAAATTCATCGAAATCTTCAAAATAGATCCGATCAGTGGACTTGTAGTTATCGACGCAAACTTTTAGGTCGATGATTATCTCTCGACACGCATTTCTAATCTCTGAAAATGCCGGCGCTGGTCCTTCCCAAGAATTCATCTCATTATTTAATTCATTGATCCAAATTGATTCTAATTTCCTCATTACGACACTATCAATGAAATCATCACTTTTTAGATCTTTGACCAATTTTTTTATTTGAATGGCTAGTTCAAAGTGATCTGATACTTGATGCGCTGTATGTATCAACATCGTGTTCCAATTGATGGTCGCTGTTCGATAGTTTCTACAAGCCCCCGCCAGAATAAACCAGTAAACAGACTCTATGATTTTTTCCTCTGAATCAAGTTTACTTGGCGAATAATTCCAGCTCTTATCTAAGATTGACTCGCCTTCACTTTGTGGAATATCTCTGATGACAAATATTTCAGGAGGAATATTTCTAGTTTCATCCTCAAATTGATCGCGGCCGTACAATTCAAGAGCGCCGAAATAGCCATTTCCTGGCTTGATTGGATATATCAAATCCTTTGGATAAAGTTTTCTATCGGTTGACGCATCCATAAAGATATTCGCAAATGGTGTTGCTGTATAACCAAGGTAGGCATTCTTTGGCATGAACTCTGGGTCCGTGAACTCTTCGATTCGAAAATTGATCTTTGACTGAGTTTTCCCTCGGCCAGCATCAGGACTTGCCTGATCAGCTTCATCGTCGATAACAAGCATTGGAACGACTTGTCGCTCTTCAAAACTAAGGTCGTCCAACCAGTTGTAGAACGATCCGAGAATCGCTTGATTCTTTTTCATGACCGCGATAGCAACTGGCCTTTCGTCTGAAAGTCCAATAAGAGTTGATTTAACATTTTTTGAATTTTTTCTAAAGTCACTATGCATATCGGTGAGAAGAATCCAGCGTTTTTCATTGAGCTTGACCAGCTGACGTTCAATTCGAAGTTGTGTCTGCAGCCTTAAGTTCTCGTTCATCCCCGTGAGAATAACTATAAGTTTATATCCAGCATCGACTGCTTTCGCAATTACTGAGATAAAATTTGTAGTTTTTCCAGACTGCACATAACCAAGTACCAACCCGCGCTTCGCTCGAAAATTCTGATCGTAGGCAGGTGAAAGGCCCTGATTTAGTATGTCGCTCGACGTCCGATCCAATTCCTCTAAATCAGTCTTTAGGAATGTGCCTTTTGATTCTAAAAAATTTTTGTAAGAGAGCCAAGTGTCACCGTTACCAAAAAACCAATTATCAGCCAATTTTTCATGCAAACCACGGGGGTCGTTTCTTCTTAAATTGTTTACTCGATCGTTTTCTTCTTTTAAATAAGTTGCAATTCTTTTCAATTTTTCTTCTGGCAGTCCGAGCCTAAGCAATGATTTAAAAGCGTAATCAATAGAATTTCCACGTTGAAGATAATTCTCAACAAAAGTCCGGGCAGTAAATTGGTCATCTTCGTCAAGACCAGGGAATGTAATTTCCATTAGTCAAGATTACCTCTCCGACCCTCGCGCTGCCTAGACGATTTTGCACCAAACGCGACGCGGCCTGGAGTTGCTTTAGTTGGGGCGGGGTGGGTTTAAAAGGGGTAAAAGACTGGTCAAACCATCTAAATCCGATAGAGTTTTGTTGTCAGGTCGCCACTCTCTATAAGGGACTTGGCCACTGATGCTTTCAAGGAGTACACATTGCAATGAACCCGACGCACAACCCCTTTTCCTATTTGCAGCAACTATGCAGTTCGATGGAAGTCGTCGAGACGTTTGAATCCGAAGAAAGCGTCACCATTTACTTGGCAAAATTAAAGAAACAGCATGTTGAACTTATCGCAAAATCTCGCACGGCGGCTAAAACTAAGCTTGAATTCTTAGATAAGAAGTCTCCCTTCCGGAAAGATCTAGATCCCGTTGATCGCCTCGCCTTTCAAAATGAGTACCTAGAGTTGTCGCAGGTGCACGAAGAAGCGCAGGAGTTGTTGAGGCAATTTGAAATTTCTAATATGAAAATATTGCAAGACTTTTCGAAACAACAGAAGCATTATGATGCAGCGCAAGAATTTATTGCCTCGCACCTTCGCGTTGTAACAGTTTTCTCTTTTGTCAAAATTAAAATAGGATCGGAATCCGCAAAATTCTTTCTCTATCCTTTTAATACAAATGCTACGTACTTTGATTTGAATGGGGACTATTCAGACGCAATCTCATCTGAAGCCCCGATAGGGAAGGCATCATTAGGGAGGACGGTTGGTGAACAATATTCAGTCGTACTTCCAAATGGATATGTTGCAGATCTTATTCTCGAAGAAATTAAAGTTCCGACGAGCTCAGAACTTCTTTCATTGATCAATTCTTGGGGTCGGGCCTACCTCACAAAAGTGATTTCTTCTGAACTGGATATGCGAGAAAATAGAAATCATCGAGATAGACACAGGACTCCTTATTGATTTTTAGGACAGGTAATTGTCCAATTTGCCCCACTTTCACGCTTGTCAGCCCATCCCTGTAACTTCTCCTCCCCCAGCCAGTAATCCGTCCTTGGCCGGGAAGTAGGGAGCGGCACCATGGAAAGATTCGATAAGCGCGAGCAAGAACTCTGGGCTCAGGTATCAAAGGGTGAGGGCGAAGCCAAAGCTCAAGCGTTGATGGAACTTGGTCATGCCGCATTCCATGAGGGCAAGCACACCGAGTCACTGGCTATGAGTGAGACTGCTCTGCAGGTTTATGAATCATTGGGCGCCAAGGCGAGCAGCGCAGCTGTTGGTTTTGTTTATCAAAGTATTGGTTGGTCACTTAAGGCTTTAAAGCGATATGAAGAAGCTGCTGATGCAGCGCATAAGGCGGTCGAACTCTATAAGGCGATCGGAGATAAGGATCTCTTCCGGGCTCTTAATGAAGAGGGCGACTATTGGTATGACGCGCAAGAGTGGGAGAAGTCCTTCGAGGTTTACTCAAGTGCGTTGGTTGAAGTCAACCCAGATCGCTCTGATGAATCTTTGGCTTTCACGTATGGGCATTGTGGCTTCGCTTTAGGAAAGTTGAAGCGGTGGGAGGAATCCCTCGAGCATTTCTTGAAGTCCCGAGAGTTGTTTAAGAAGTTGAAGAACCCAGGTCAAGTGGCATTCTGCGACGAGGAGATTGCACTTTGCTTTTACAAGTTGGGTGACGGGGTATCAGCCTTGGACTTTGCTCAGAGGGCCTTGGACTTTGCAGATATCACAGAGGCTCCGTACCGATTGATTTGGGCGAATGGACGGATGGGGTTGGCAAAGAAGCTCCTAGGTGAATATGACGAAGCACTCGCTTACTTCATTCAATCCAAGACGTACTTGCTCGCCGAGCGACGGACTGAATGGGGAACGCTGGTTCGGCTAGAGAAGCTAATGGCTGAGGTCTTTGAGGCCCAAGGGGCTACCGAAGAGGCCGAAGAAGTGCTTCGCAGGATTCGGGTGATTGAGGAGACTCTGGACGGTGAAGATGAGGATGAGTAGGCCCCCGCTCTTCACTCCATCGAATTTAGATTCTTTGCAATTCTTGAAGCAAGAGGTTTAGAGCAATCCATTCGCTATCGTTCACAACAGGGACACCGTTCTGATTGGCATCGTGAATTTTAGTTTGTCCCGTTTCTGCGATTCCCACAACTAGCAGGGCGGTGTATCTCTTCCCCACCGGATTTCGAGAATATTCGAAGCCTATTTTAAGGGCCATCTGCGCAAACGATTCCTTTCCCATTGAAGGGGTGCCTGTCAAGGCTATATTGCGCTTACTTCCACTCAAGAGTGACTTTGCTAGTAATTTCAGCTCTGAATTGCTTCGCACTTCTAATGCAGATGGTGTTGAAGTTAGACCTGACCTTTGTAGGTAACCAGGATCAATTATTGAATCACGAGTGACAGGTTTCTTTGCAACCTTTTCAGGATGTTTTAATGATTGGATAAGTTTCGATGCTTGAACAATCTTCTCTTTTTCAACCTGAGCATGTTCAATCATGATTCTTAATAGCTTGCCTGTCGTCGCTGCATCCGAAACTGCTTGATGGGCCGCATATTCTAGCCCAAAATGCCTTGCCAGAGAGACAAGGGTGTGATCACCTGCCATGGACTTAGGGAACACCCGTTGCGCCATACGCAATGTGCAAATTGCTGGAGGGCATGCAGGCTCATCAAGGTATTCCAACTCATTGACTAAAACTTGCATGTCATAATCCGCATTATGTGCGATGAGGATTCTATTATGTAAAAATGGAACTATGTCTGGCCAATAATCTTGAAAAGGATGAGCTTGCGCGGTCATCTTTGATGAAATTCCAGATACTTTTTGAGCGAAATAGTTCGCCTCTACTGGAGGTCTTATCAAAGTCTCGTACCTAGCGACCTCGTTGAAATTGGAATCGAGAGCAACTAGTCCAATTTCTGTCGCTCGCGCCTCAACGGCCGATCGAGACGTGGTTTCAAAATCAATGACAGTAATGATGCCGTCCAAAACCCCACCTCCTACCCTCAAAATATACCTGCGATTCAGATCAGAGCAGTCATTGAAAATGACTGGTCTTCTGAATGGCAATATTTCATGCTTCACGGCATTTACGTCTCTACAGAATTTAAATATGCTTGGAATATGGCCCAGGGAGCTCCAGAACAAAGTGAAGCTTCCAGAGCAAATACCCGTGCCAGGTTTGAGCAATGGGTGAACAATCCGACTTGCGAAGCGAATATTCTCTCGACCGCTCATGACATTGGCATGGAGAAGGCGGCGAAAAAGCTCGGGCACGACAGCCAGTTCAAACAATCTACTTTTGCGGTTACTCGTGGAGTGCAATTTGAAGCCGGTTTGTACCGTGATGACGCGGCAAACTTAATTTCAGCTTTAAAGCGCGTGAAGGCAATCAAGGAGAAATTACAACCTGAATTCGTAGATTTAAGGCTTCGAATGAATGGTGGGAAAAATGTTTTAAGTATCGATCAGGCAATGAAAGAAACTTTGAATCTGTTCGAAAATACTGCGAAGGGAAGTATCAAGGAGATCACAATCGTTGCAGGCCCCCTCATTAAGATTCCCAAAGGGGTACTTTTACCCGAAGCCACTTTAATTATTGACTCTCTTATCATTCAGCCCAAGAAAGATGGCACTTCAGATTTGACTGTCGGGGAAATTAAAATTTTTCCTGATCGTGGTGGAAATACTGACCCCGGGCAACTGGCTTCAGCTCGTGCGCAGGCTGGAGTTTATGTACACGGTTTGACGATGGTTGTTGACGCACTCCACTTGGCAAATAAGTTAGTTGTCCGAAATAAGGGATTCCTCGTTTTTACATGGCCCGGTTCAAATTCTCCTGTGATTCGCTGGGACGAAGATTTGCGCTGGCAAGCACAGCGTGCCGCAGTTGGCTTTGATCAATTAGAGAAAACGGCTCTTGAGGTTTTTGATGATTCTCAAAGAGGCATACCTGAAAATGCCTTAATTGATTTAATAATTGAAAGTAGTAAATCTTACAATTCGTCTTGTATAAAATTTTGTGACATGTATCGCGTTTGTTTTGATGACGCGGTGAAGCGATCGGATCCGGCAATACTCGGTGAAGATTCAGCACGTTTTTTTTATGATATGTCACTGGATCGCGTCTCAGAGTTGTTGAACGGTGGATCACCTGTAAATGAGCGAGAGGTTGACCTACAACGCCAATTAATCGCAGATTCAACTGTTCCACCGATACTCGGTGCGATATGACTACGCGGGAAATTGTGCGACGAATTAAGGCATGGGAGATGGGCAAGCCTCTACCCAAATTTTCGACTCTGGAGCTCAGAATCAATCCCAAGAATTGTGCGTTTGGTATTGTGTTCATTCGCATGGCTGGAGAAACACGGCCATGGTCCATTATGGCCGGAACCTTAGACAAAGAACCTCATTTCTTTTTCGCAGGAGAACCGAGAAGTCGTGAGGAAGTAAATGACATAGTTGATGAAGCTTCAAAGTTGGTATTGGATTATATGCAAGATTGGATGTCAGACTCTTCATCAACTTCACTTCCTCAATTTTGGTTCCCTGATGAGACGCATGTCGATATGTTGCACAATCTTGAATACGCCTATTCAAGAGAGCGAAAAGTGGACGATACACGCCCAAAAAGATCGGGGTTTGGCCGACTCGCTGGTTGGTTATTCAGGGAAAGCCAAATAAAAGGTCAACAAAATGTAATCGTTTGCAACCGAGCGATTCCAGACGCATGGACGATTCCGGTTGAAGACATCCGGCAATCACACTTGGGCCATTCGCTCGCATGGTTACAGCACCACGGAAGTTTGACGGAGAGACTTGGGGCTGCGAACCTCGCAATTGAAAAACGTGTCGGAATAACGCTTAATCCAGATATCGAAAGACGCTCTCTTGAAAAGTTTGTTAAAGCTCTGCAAGATGGAGATGAAAGGGAAAAGGCAGCTGCTAAAAAGAGTATTGGCAAGGTTCTACTTTCCGAATCTGAGAGACGATGGAATCTAATGCTTAATGCGTACGAAGTCCTTGCAGGTGATGCTCGACGAGAAAATTCGGGGGTGAGCAGGCTTGTTGAGAGTTCTCGACAAAGACTTTTTTCTAACTATGTACGAGTTGAAGATGGCATTAAGGATGAAGTGTTGGGAACTCCCGCCTTTGTGCCACATCCGGAGACGGATAGAAATCCGGCTGCAGCTGCTTCAGCATACATATCAATGAATAAGGCTGAGGAGCTTTGGCAGGACATCTTGGTAGATGATGATCCTGAACGACTGCATGACATGGTGGAATCTGGAGATGCATTCGGAGGTGTGATTGTTAAAGTAATTCCCATTTCTCCTCGTAGCCAGGCTGCATTTTGGAAAATAAAGACAACACATGTTGGTCCGCTACGAATGAAAAGTGGCGACGAGATTCGCCTTGTCGGTGCTTTCTCCAAGTCAGGATATGTTGAAGAGATTTTTATTGATGATGAGGGCAATATCGATGTGCTCTTAACAATAAACTTTGGCGTAAAAGCTATTTTTGATGCGCCCCACCCTTTGAACAATCCAGTTAACGATTCCAAGTGGATTGGGACCGCGGTTTCCTTCGTACCGAAGCCATTCTCCGGCCAAGAGGCGAAAATAAAAAGAATTTGGGATGCGAAGGATTCGCCCGGAGCATGGTTGACTCACTCAATTCCAAAACGAGAAGATCCTGAACCAACGCCAAACGATGTTGATCAGATTGATCTACTATGAGAACAGAAACAAATCTGGACCAACAGTACAAAGACTTGGAAGTTGCTCTGATTAACTGGGGGAAGGGATCGGGGAAACTTTCAGTGGTCAAAGCCCCTCCTGGGAGTGGAAAAACACATACTCTTTTGCAAGTCATTTCACGCTGGGTTGACGCTGAACGAATGAGGGTCGCGGTGGGTACCCAGACGAATGCCCAAGCGCTAGATGTTGCTAATCGTTTTGCAGAGGACCATCCAGAAATACCCGTCACGCTTTGGTTGAAAAGTAGTGGTGCGGAACCTGCAGGCCTCAATCCGAGAGTTCGTATGGTGCGAAAAGCAGACGAAGTACCAGATCATCCCTGCGTCGTGATAGCCACGATAAGCAAATACGGATACGCCACGACACACAACCCTTTTGACGTCCTTGCCATAGATGAAGCGTGGCAAATGCCCTGGGAGGCATTTATGGCGACGGCGCCGGTCTCAAAACGTTTCATGATGATAGGAGATCCTGGTCAAATCCCACCTGTTGTTCGAATCGAGCCGAAACGCTGGGAGACCGCAAGCAGAGCTCCTCACCTTCCTGCGCCACAGGTTGTCGCGAATGATCCTGAACTCTCTGCTCAAACGTTCTGGGGAGCGCTACCTGCCTGCCGAAGACTTCCTCACGAATCAGTCAAATGGATCAAAGGATTCTATGACTTTGACTTTGAAGCGTACGCACCAGCCGGCAGGCGTGGATTGCGAATATCAGGAGCGACTCAACTGGACTCAAGAGTCCTGGAGTTGCTTTCAAAATCTGAGCCGATTGGAATTCAGATCTCAACTCCTGAATATGGACCACCATTAGAACTCGATAAAGTTTTGGCGAGAACCATCTTGAGTTTCACGCACGAACTTATCGAAAGCGGAACTGAAATCTGCGACAATGATGAAGGAGTGTGGCGAAAACTGCTACCTCAAGATGTGGGGATATCGGCAACTCACCGAGTACTAAATGCGGAGATCACGCGCGGATTAAAGCCAGAATACAGACGCGACGGTTTGAGAGTTGAGACGCCCGAACGATGGCAAGGACTTCAACGACCTGTAATGATTATTGCGCACCCTCTTTCAGGGGTAATTCGCCCATCGGGATTTGACTTGGATCCAGGCCGACTTTGCGTCATGGCATCTCGCCATCAATCTGCCCTTTTTATTTTCTCACGTGACCACTTGCTTCAAACTTTGTCAGAGTACATTCCTGCAGCTGAGCAATCACTTGGCAGGCCTGACCACGTCGGTTATGGTCTTCAAGCCAATCGTCTATTTTGGAACGGTCTGCACGCAGCGAACCGGGTGATTGATTTGAATATAGAATGAAAATTATCGCATTCAAAAGAAAAACGGAATTGCCCACAAAACGGAATTACTATCGCGGACCAATGTTCGCCGCACCAGGAGAAATTGGTCCAGCATTTGCTTACTGCGGTTTTGAAGAAAAATATAAACTTGAGGCGGATTACGCCATTATTGATCTTGAAACATCTGGTTTGAATTCTGCGTCATCTCGGATACTCGAAATCGCAATAATGATCATTGACAAAAACGGCACAATTACTGAATCTTTTGAGACTCTCATCAATCCCGGTGATGGCGAAGTGGGAAGGGCTGACATCCATCAGATTACTCCTCAAATGCTCAAAAATGCGCCGTATTTTTCAGATGTGGCTTCAAAAATCAAAAGCTTGTTGCATGGAAAAATAGTAGTTGCACATAATGCAAAATTTGAAGAGAAATTTTTGAGCAGTGAATATTTGCGAACGGGGATAAAGCTTGGTCCAATACCAGCAATTGATACTATGTGGCTAGCGCAGATGGAATTGGACTTAGACAACTATAAACTTCATACTGTGGCTAAACATTTTGGGATTCAAATTGAAAATGCGCACACGGCATTTGGAGATATAAGTGCAATGCAGAAATTCTTTCCAAGAATGATTCAAATGAACTCGGAAATTAGTTTTCCGATTATTTTGAATGAGGCGATTGATCACGATGGAAATTTCTCTCTGGCTGTGCGGGGCCAAAGATGACCAAGACAACCTCCATTCCGGATTTAGTATCAATGCTCTTTGACGAGGATATTGATTTAAATTCTGGCCGTTTCTCAGAAACTGGATGGTACTACCAAGGGCAAACATTCCTTTGCTGTGAGGAATGCGAAAATGAGTATGAGATTTTTCGTAAGCCCTACTCAACAACACAAGGTGACTATGAATACTGGGGAATTGTTTGCGTAAAATGTGGCACTTGCTCTGAATTAGACGAGTTTGATTCCAACGCAAAAAAAGCTTTTCGTGAGTGGAGCAATGAAGGTCAACGTTCAGTTACACACCCTCCCAAAAAGGACGCTGTAACAACTACTCAAAAACAAAAATCTTTCTCCCCAACTTCTGAGCAGACTTCAATCCTAGAGGCCATCCAAGATGATAGTGATCTTTCAATTGAAGCCTTAGCTGGGACCGGAAAAACTACCACTCTGCGATTATTGAGCGAAAGTCTCCGTGAACGTACTGGAGTTTATATAGCGTTCAATAAATCCATTGTGGATGAGGCGAAGCTCAAATTCCCCGAAAATGTTCACTGCACAACAGCCCATTCTCTAGCCTTTCGGGATGTGGGACATCAGTATAAGGCGAGGTTAAACACGACTCAACGTATGTCCAATCAACAAATTGGCGAGTGGTTGCAAGCTGAAAAATTTGGATATAAGTCAAACGTCGCAAATCACGTGTTGGATGCAAGTCAAATCGCAATTCAGGCAAATAATGCCGTTAGAAACTTCTGCAGCAGCCTCGACTCGGAAATTCTAGCCAAACACATCGAAATTAATCCCCTTATGGCCACCAATCCGAGCGCCGCCGACGCATTTAAGGAATTAGTTCTCCCCTTAGCTCGCAAAATTTGGGATGACCTTCAAATGCCCGATGGATTCATGAAATTTTCGCATGATCACTACTTGAAGTTGTGGCAGATGAAAGATCCTAAGCTCCCATTTGATTTTTTACTTTTCGATGAGGCACAAGATGCAGACCCAGTAATGCTCTCCGTGGTAAATGCTCAAACTAGCTCACTTCTTGTCTATTGTGGCGATAAGAACCAGGCCATATATGAATGGCGGGGAGCGGTGAATGCCTTAGAGAAGGTGCATGTAGACAAGAAACTTTGGCTCACACATAGCTTCCGATTTGGGGATTTGATCGCTGCCCAAGCCAACGATTTTCTGAGGAAACTAGACGCTGAGCATTTGGTGGAAGGATCTAGCTCTATTAGGTCTACTGTTCAATTTGATGCAAATCCAGATGCGATCCTTTGTAGAACAAATGGTGGAGTTATCAGGGCATTGATGAATTCTTTAGAAAATAATAAGAAGGTTGCGATTCTTGGACGAAGTGACAGTCTGATCGAAATCGCGAAGGCTTGTGATGATCTCAAGCGTGGCATGAGGACCGCCCACCCAGAATTGGCCCCCTTCCTCAGCTGGGATGACTTAAAACACTGGATTGAGTCAGACCCATTAGAAGCGGCCCAGATTAAGACCATGGTTGATCTTGTCGAAACTTACGGTGCCCAGAGACTAATAATCTCGCTAAAAAAGACAGTAGACGAAAAACTTTCCGATGTGGTGATCTCGACAGCCCACCGGGCAAAGGGAAGAGAATGGAATAGCGTAAAAGTGACGAGCGATTTCATTGATCGCAAGACTATGCGGGAAGAGGATTACAGGCTTGCATATGTAGCCGTCACGCGTGCTATGAAAAATCTGGACATTTCCGACTGGGATAACGCTGATGAAAGCATGGAAATAGTTGTCCCAGAAGTGAAGAAAATTAACAAAGTTCGACCTCCAATTATTCTGTGACTCATATTCTTGACCCGAAACTCTTAAGGAGAGCAAAGAATGACCATCACTTACCGCTCGCTTTCTACCTTTGACCAAGGTCGTGTTGATGCTCCCCATGTAATACAGGAACAATTCGAGAAATGGCTTCAAAACGATCCAGTACGAGATCCTCGTAAGATTCCTGTCCACGAAATTGAATCGAATTCGATAACAATTTTTGAACCTAAATATGAAATAGCCTATCTTGAACGGCGTGAAAAAGATGGAGCGAGAACTTTACGCGCACGACTCCTGGAAAAGAAGAACGTAAATGGTGAGGATCAAAGATGGACTTCGATCTACACTTTGCACATTCCTGGCAAAGTTGAACAACGGGGTTTTTTTCTTTTTGAAATCGATAGCCCCCTTGAGACTCTTCGAAATGGCACCCAACGACCAATAAACGCAAGTTCGCCGGGTTTTATGCGCCGGCTCCTTGACCTTGAAGATTTGCAACTCCGCGACGGCGAATTCGCGATTATGCGAAATGGCCCAACATGGCTTGAATCTGATGACGTGGATCTAGTCATCGATATCGCATGCGACCCAGCACGGCGCGGCGCATTAGTGATTCTTGGGACAGACGATTCTGAGCCTGCTCAGCGTTATATGCAGTCTTCGAGAAGTACACTCACAAAGCTCGCAGGTTTAGCTACCAGTTTCGTTCTAAGCCCGGAAGCAACCCAAAAATTTAATCGCGAGATTGGCGATTATCATGCAGTCCATCCAGGGGCGATTCGAACATTCTTTCCAGAAGTGGATCCCGCAACAGATTTTGACCATCGCAGGCATCCATTCTTAAAGAAGGAACGGATTGCAGAAATGGAACTTCGGGTAGTTTCTTCGACATTAGAAAACTCTGCTCGACGAATGACGCTTGAAAGCGCTTTGCCACATTCCGTGACAAGAGTATTAGAAAGAATCAATTCCGATCTGAAGGCACTCGAGCTGAGTGGAAATAGGAAACTTGTCGCAGATCCATCAACCATAGTTATCGAAAATGCTGAAACTCGCGATACCGTACAACCAATTTCCGAAAATCAGGCCGATTTACTCATAGATGAAGTTAATGACTTTCTTGACATTCAAATCAAGCTACGAAAGTCTCTGAATGTCGAACATTTGACCGCAAGCCATATAGATGATCTCTTGAGTAGGGTTCATCGATTAGAGTCAATCAGCCCGCTTCTTGACCACTCTATTCAAGAGAATTCTGAGCTGAGATCACAAAACGAACGCATTCAGGATGCACTTACGGAATCACAGATGGACCACTTAGAGACTTTCGCGGAAAAAGAGAGTCTTCAGAGTCAAATTGAGTATTTGAAATCTAGCTTACTGGCTGCCACGGGCGACCAAAGTGACCCTAAAAAATTGTTAAGATCTGTGAACGAAATCATTCGCACGGATACTGCTTGGGTAGGAAAAGATCAGACGCTCCGAGGCCAGAATCCTCAATCCTTTACAGACCTCCTTTACTCCTTACCCAATTTGGAATATCTGGAATATACAGGAGACTTAGAAGAAATTGAGAGTCTTGATCAAGATGAAATTGGAATCTATTCTGGAAAAACTTGGGAAGGACTTCAGGTGCTTAACGATTATGCGCGGGCGAAAATTGAAGGCCACGACGTAAAAGGTATTTTTGAATTTCTAGAGAACGCTCCATCTGGATACAACAACCGCTGGTCAAGTGGAAAGTATTCAGCACAGGAAAGCAAGTCCACAGAAAACAATCCAAAGCTGATGAATCAACGGATTTTTCCGGTCCCTGTGAATGTTAATCCGACTGGCCGGATTTTAATGGCACCACATCTCAAGATCTCGACACGCCTGAGAGTGCATTTTTATGAGGATGTCCCAAGAACTAGAAAGATCTATATTGGTTATATTGGGCGTCATCTCGATACTCCAAGAACTAATTAGTATTAGCCATAAGGCTTTTTCTTATATGCTCGAACACAAGTAGCGCTTAAACTCGGCTTTACTGCTTGCCCCAAAGGCATCAGATAGTTGCCCGATCACCATCTCAGGCACTTCTCTCCAGGCATGGCAAGCAAACTTTATTGGGCGCGCTGTTAGTGGGGAAACAATTTGAAAGTCATGGTCTGGACTTGGCTTCACCGAAATTGGTACGCCAAGTGGGCTCTTCCCGTCCGCTTTCTTTAGGAACCTGCTCATTTTTTTGCAATCAATAACGGTCCGAAGGAAGACCGTAGGAACATTCCCGGTGGTTAATCCATCCATCCAGTAATACTTGGGGATCTTAACTAATCTATTCGATCCTTTATCTCCCACCTGATCTCGAAGATTATTCAGCTCGCGAATTGACACAGTTGGGGCAATTGATTGGCAAACTCCGTGGTCGGCACTGTCAATGCTGACCTTATTCCAATCGCGGTAGAACGGTGGAAGGGGTTCGGTTGACCACCTTAGAATAAGTGGTCTCGTTTGTGTGTTTTTAAGTTTTGACTTCAATGCACCTTTTGTCATTTCCTGCTGAGTTGCCGAAGTCTCTGTAAATTCTTGGAACGAATGTGAGCCAAAGTTTCTTAAATAAATCGGACTTTTTTGGGGATTTATCGATTGCTCTAATGCTCCAAGCAATTCCTGCGTTGCATGCTCGACTTCATGTGTCAATATTACTTCTACGAGGAATTGAGTTAGTCTCCCAAAAGTCAAATCTGGAAGCAGTTCCTTATAACCTGGTAATAACTCGACGGCATAATCAAGGATCGCGCCCATCCTGAAATGTATCCCCCAGGGAATAAAATCTGCAGCAACTGATTTCACATAAGGCTTATAGAACGCTAAAGCCTCCTGTCCCATTGTGCAAGTGCCATCTCCTTCAAGAATTTCTTTCTTTATTTTCTTCCCTGAGCCAGAATTTCTAATGCTCTGAACTGATTCCTCGTCCAGATCGAAATCCATATCAATTGATGGAGGCTTCTTTAGAAAAGTTTCCGATCGTCGCAACCAATCGGGAAGCTGGACTTCGGAGGTGTCGCGATGCGCGGCGAAAGATCCTTCAAGGAGGTCATTGAGTTCAGGCAAATCTACTCTCCCTTTATCGACGGCTTAGAGAGTTCTAAGATGTTCTGAAATTCTGCCTTCAGGTCACGTTGGGAACTTGAAATCCATTTCACGGCATGGTCAAGATTATTTTGTATTCCAGTATGACCCGCAACGACCTGACTCAAACCATCTAGTGCCTTCTTCGCATCTTCGACCGCAATATGCAACTTATCAAAGTCAATCGTTGCTTCCTTTGTACCGAAGGAGCGTACGGCTTCGATCCGAGACCAAATGTGTGCGTAGTGAACAAGTAGAGGGTCGATATCGTCTTCATCAACCACGATGATCGCTCGGCGCCCTGGGTGGGCTGTGAAGCGTGCCCATGAAGCATTATGGGTGGTCCTTGCCAAAACGAATACTCCGGCCTGAGCCTTCCGGTTTTCCATAGCTTCGCTTAATTCCGCGAGTGCAGCAGGCACTGTCACTTTCTGAACGGCCTTAAACTCCCAGACGGTCTTAGCGTCATGGCCGTTTGTGAAATTAGGGTCAATAGTGATGACTTCGTCACCAACTTTTGAACCAGACTCTGTGGGAATGTCGTTCGTGTAAAGCGGGGAATCTCCCGATTCGGTAGCGAGTTGCTGAAGCAAGGCATCCATGTTTGCGTTGAGATCACGGCCGTGCTGAGTTCCTCCCTTATTAGCATCATCGATTCGAAGACGGGTTTTGATGACATCTAACTCTGTCTTCATCCGTTCAAATTCATCCGTAACATGCTTTCGTAAGTTCGCTTGTAGCTGATTGACAACGCTTCCCTCAACGTCAAAGCTGAGGCGATTTACTACCTCAGAACTCTGTGTTTTGGCCTTTTCGGTAATCAAAGTGTCAAATTTGGCCAAAATGCTCTCAGTGTTTGTTGGATCAAAATTATCCTTAAGTAATTCACTAAAATTATGTCGCCAATTCTCAAGTAATGCCTTGATGCTTAGCGAACCGGATTCAGCAGAAAGTTCCTTGGCGATTTGGTTCACACCAGAAACAATTTCTTCTTTCTTGGTGGTCATTTCACTTGCTATCCCGCTGGCAACCGACTTCAATGCTTCGGCAGCAGCCGTTGTACTAAAGAGTTGATACGTTTCAGTTCCGTATCCAATGATTTCTAGGAGCTTGGCAATTCTCTCTTCGGGCTTGATATCGAGAAGAATCGCGGCCAGATTCGTATTTTGAATTACGAGACTATCGATGGAAACGAAATCGGAACCGACTTCCAGTTGTGGCCCGATTTGTGGGAGTGGTGAACTCATTATGCGTGGCTCCATTCCATGCGCTTCGCAACGAAGGCACAATTCTTACACTTATCGTCGGCCTCGGGAAGAGGTCCCTCGAGCACTGAAATTACCTCGGCGATGAAGTTTTGGAACCACTCTGGTTGGCGCGGCACCATTAAGAAGGCCGATTCCGTGCTGAAGTAATTGTTTGCTTCTTCATCTTGAGTAGCTTCATCGATCTTCCACATCATCAGGCCGGAGTGCGCCACAGTCAGCGGGAGATTTACCGCGGGATTTTCGAGCGCAAAGCAATATGCCTCGAGCTGAGGAAGGTAATGAGTGACCTTTTCATCATTGATCTCCCCTGTCGTGACCTTGCAATCTACGAGACCGACAGTGCCATTTCGGTATTCGATGACCAAGTCGAACTTTCCCTTGATGCGCCACTTAGTTTCAAGACCGTTTATCTGGATAGGGGTGCTTTCTACACCTTCTCCGAATCGAGCAATCAGACCCGGTGATAGTTGTGGGTCGAGGGTTGTTGAACTCTTTCCGCGGTAGCGAGCCTCTTGGAGGGCAGACATAGGTCCAACGAGAGGCATGAAGCCTGGGGTAGAGATTCCCTTGTTGTATTTGAGCCAGAAGCAGCGCTTGCACTGGCCGTAGGTGAAAGTGAGATCCGACGGGCTGATGTCCGTGCGAGTCTTTGCAACAAATGCTTTCTTTGCCATATTCATTTCCAATTCTGTTATTGATGGGATGGAGCATGTTCGGTTTGCTTGGGAACTGTGCATCTCTTGCAGATCACTCAATAAAGAGGGCTCTGCCGTGGTATCCGCTTCTTATCTACTTATCGAGCTCACTAATTCCGTTTACGTAACTAAAACTTTAACAGATGAACTACGGTGTGTATTCCCAGATTTGCAAATTATTGATAACTTTTTTGTAATCATGGTAATGCGCTAGTCCTATCGTTCTCGTACTGATTGGCTATAAGAAGTAGATGACCATTCATGAAGTGACGTCATGAGAGTCCTAAACGGTCTTTTGCAAATTTAAGAAGGCGTGCGACCCATGCTTCGTCATCGCCTGCCGGCGTAGAGATAACGATGTGCTGCTGCTTGCCGGTCAATTCATAGCGGAAACTAGCGGGTTTAGCTGCTGGCAGCTTCTGGCTCTCGCGGATGATCGCAAACTGCTTTTCCGCAGGCAGGGGTTCTTGTTCGATGGGGATCTCGAACCAAAATTCGGCGGTCTTGCCGTTTACTTTGATCTCCAGGCTTGATGTTTTCGATTTCGTCACCGGAGTCGCCGGCACACTCTTTGCTTGGCTTTTCTGTTCGACTTCTCTATCGAGGAGGCGGTGCGAGCGTTCCCAACTATTCTTGAAGATGTTATTTTGCGCTAGGTAGTTAAAGCGCTCCTCGAAAGTGCTTCGGCTGCGGGGGTTCTTCTGATTCATCAGAATGGCGTTCGATCCGTAGGTGGTTACGTTTGCAACGAATACGAGCCAATCGTTTAGGTAAGTTATTCGCGAGGCTAGGGTTGTCTCGTCAGATTCGTACTTCTCTGTTACTTCAGATATCCATTCTAGAAACGATTTCTCATTAGTGAGATTAAAGTCCCGTAGGCCGTTGGTATTCTTGATATAGCGATTGACTGTATTAATCTTCTTCGCTTCTTGGATGCTGTATTCGCGTAGTCGGTTGATCTCTCGGAGGTCGCCCAAGATATCTGACCTGATGCGCTCGATATTTGTCCGTAAGAGTTCGCGGTCAAAGTTTGCCTTCTTCGAAGGTGAGACAGTGTTGAGCAGAGTGATCTCTTCAACCACTCGCGTGATAACTTGATTCATCATCTCGCGATCGCGTGAGGTGCCAACTGAATCCATCAAGGAGGATGCGATCGGTTCAAGAATCTCTTGCTGAATCTTTGCGGCGCTCCAGAGGGTCTGCTCACCCAGGCGAGCCGCCAGATCCTTGAGCAACCTCATGAGGTCTGAGTGCGCAGCGGCATCGAGCCGTGCAATACGAGTCTTTGTTCTTGCTGAGACCAAACGTTCTAGCTCAAAGACAAATTCAGAGCCATCCCGTGGTGATGATTCGAAAGATGGAAGTCGAATACCTAGATCAAACTCTTCCTTCATGCGCTCCTCCTGGTCTTAAAAAAAGATCTGCTGTCGTTGCACTTGCACTGCTGGTCGTTTCCCCTTATTCTTAAAGTCATCCAGACACAGTTATGGTCTTGGGGACACTGAAGGATACCGAATCGCAAGGCGGTAATCAACACAGAGAGGGAGTAAGACATGTACGAAAAAGCAATAAATGACGCTTTAAATAGCGTCTCTGAGGGGTCTAGCATCCAGGATTCTGGGGATCAGAGCCCATTCGAGCTTTACTACGCATGGGAAGGCGGGCGCCACAACTTCGTCCTCTTTACAGGCGAGACCGGGATTCAAGGAAAGGCTGGGGTTTGGGCCTCATACATCCCTCCCCGGGATGGAGAGCCGGGGGTGCTGGACATGCTCTACGCCACCCGGGAGTCGCGAGTATTCATGGCAGATCTCGTCGGCCTGGTCGGCCTCCACTCCTACAGCAACTACGGGGAGTTGCCAGTTGGGTCGCATGACTTGAGCTGTCACAGCTTCCCAATTCAGCAGAGGCTGGCCGATGTTCTAGGGCAACTCCCTGCAGATGCCGTTGTAAACAACGAGGACTGGTTTGCGAGTGCTCGGAATATTGAGTACTGGCATGCAGTGAAGGAATCTGGCCGTATGACAAAGTTGCCGATTTCCGACTCATTGCAAGGACGCGCACTTACCCTCGAGATATTAAAAATTGGCCGGGGGAAGAATCTACTTCCAGACAGAGGCACTGCGATCTGGCGCCAGTATGCGGATCGTCGTCGAGCTAATGGCCTGAAGTGGGATGAGGCGGAACTCCGAATTCAACTCGAGTCTCAGCTACAAGGCCGACAGGTTGGAGTCCCGGCTATATAGCGTGTGGCTCGCATCACCATAGTTCTGTAGAGGCAAGCTCGGAAGTCGGCTTAAATCTGTCTTGTAGCCGCTGATGCAGATTCATTTCAAGCACGTGATCTGTCTCCGAAAAAAAGATTGCGAACCCTATTAGCCAAAGTGGCAAGAGGCTCTATCTTTCTATCAGTGCCCTAAGCACGCGTCAGATTTCATTGCGAAATTTCGGGTTAGACGTCAAGCCCCGACCCGGAAACCAATAGAGCCAACTCTAATTAGCCCCGGAGTTGGTTCTATTTACTTTTAAAGTGAAAGAAATGTCATGGAAGAGATCTCTGCGTACGAGCTAGAACTATGGATGTTCTTGCCAACTAACCCAAGGAATAACCCCCGGTCAATTGACTGAGGGGTTTTTTGTCGCGCCGCAATCTCCGGCATTATGTCGGTCAATCCAGTTACTGGCTGAAAAGAAGTCAAGTCCCTTTTCGCGACTGCCGCAGAGAGTGCAATTAACTCCAAAGATTGCTTTCCCATCAAGATAATCCGTCGTCGCAAAGTGTGCATTCGTAGGGTTTGAAGCGGGTTCAAAACTCATCCGGTGTAAATCACTTGCCGCAGTCAAATCTGCATCCGATTTTTCTTCAGCCTTTACGGTACTTGTTCGCGAGGCGCTATTGAAGTACGTGCCTATGTAATCAAATTGAATAGCGCGAGCCACGATCGACATCCTTGCGAACTCTTCTTCGGAGATGTTCTCATCCGGATTCTCAGGATCAAATGTGTAGAAATCCTTAGCTAATAGCTGGTCCGCTTCAATCATCCAGGGTTCTTCTTGGCCCGGTTCGCCGATCCAGTTTGCAACACGGTGGATAACATTCCAGACAAATAGCATGTCAATTACTTCTTCTTTAAGAATTTCTCGAAGAATTATGACTAGCTGCTCTCCCGTGAAGTCACTGTAGGCATAGCTCTGCTCGCTTTCGCCTTCTTCCATTTGTTCATCGGCCATAGAAAAATAATATCCTCGGCAACGGTCGGGTTATTTATGTTTTAAGCTTTTGACCAGACATCTTGATTGAGTTTGTCAGAGCCGCCTGTTATATTTCTCCTAGGTCAAAGAACCTAAGCGTTAAGCCCCTCGGCTTGCTTAGTACCAACCGCGCAACCGCGCACGGTGGTCCCGAAGGAAGACCTGCTAGCGATGAAAGACACCGCTA
>Ga0114964_10000612_pt1 | contig 27700 bp, 28 predicted proteins | sample C_131016_MF_Meta_FD_92638 | JGI IMG/M metagenome (GOLD analysis project Ga0114964, IMG submission 92638) | Freshwater microbial communities from Lake Croche, Canada to study carbon cycling - C_131016_MF_MetaG | ecosystem: Environmental > Aquatic > Freshwater > Lake | place: Lake Croche, Canada...
AAGTTGCGAGGTGTCACTCAGCGCCTGACGGGAAACGCGTTGTTTGATGTCATCCAGTAGGGCTTGGGTTGCTGCGATCCCGACATCGGAGGTCAATAGAATAGTTTCAAGTTCTTCGTAGACCTCTGCATCAATTTTCCCACCGCCAAATAAGCTGGCAAGTTGATTGCCAAGCGAACTTCTTGTGCGAGACAGTCCTTGCTTTAAACGCTCGGTCCAACTCTTTTGGGTTGGCGCTTGCGTTTCAGTCGTCTTGTCTTTTTTGAAAAAATCGAACATAGCATCTTATCGAATGAATTAATGCTATTTTAGTCGGAAAGCCCCCTGCACGCCATGCTATTGAAGCTGTTTTCTACAGGAGGTCTTGGTTTTTTAGGCTTGCGATGGGCTGTCAAGAAATACGCGGACGTTGCGTGGGTAAATAAAGACTTGTTCCCCTGCACTTAATCCCAGTTCTCTGAAGCGCTCTTGTGTAAGTTCAGCTTCGATAATATCCTCTTGACCTAGTTGCTTTAATTCCAGGCGCACTAGCGGGCCAATGGCGTGGATGTAATTGATCTTTGCTTCAAACGCTGGCGTAGTTCCATTTTTTGATTTCTGTATATCAATATCATGTGGCCGAATATAAGCCAGTGCAGCACCATCTGCTTGCTGATTTTCTGCCTCCAGCTGAATGGTGATGTCGCCAATTTTGGCTTGCCCCTGCAACACATGACTTTTGAATTGATTCACATGACCTAAGAAGTTGTAAACATAGGGGGTGGCTGGATTGTTATACACTTCTTGTGGCGTGCCAATTTGTTCTACATGGCCTCTATTCATGACAACAATTCGATCGGCGACTTCTAAGGCCTCTTCTTGGTCATGCGTCACAAACACACTGGTGATATGTAATTCATCATGTAAACGACGAAGCCAGCGACGCAGTTCTTTGCGCACTTGTGCATCTAATGCGCCAAAAGGCTCATCCAATAACAACACCTTAGGTTCAACGGCTAACGCACGCGCTAAGGCGATACGTTGGCGCTGACCGCCCGAAAGCTGCGGAGGATAACGGTCTGCTAACCAGTCGAGTTGCACAAGCTCGAGAAGTTCATGCACGCGACGTTTGATTTCTGCGTCAGTGGGCCTTGTTTCTTTTGGCCTTACGCGTAATCCAAATGCGACGTTTTCAAAAACGGTCATATGGCGGAATAGGGCGTAATGTTGAAATACAAAGCCAACCTGGCGTTCACGTACGTCTCGCTCAGCGGTATCTTTGCCATGAAAATGGATGCTACCAGCATCGGGGGCTTCTAAGCCGGCGATGATGCGAAGTAAGGTCGTTTTCCCGCAACCAGAAGGGCCCAGTAAAGCCACCAATTCCCCACTTGGGACATCTAAGCTCACGTCATTGAGTGCGCTAAATTGGCCAAAGTTTTTCTTAATATTTCGGATTTCGATACTCATAGGTTCATCCCTCTTTTAATTTTGTTCTGTATTGCGTGCGCTTCTAGCGGCATGCCATTCAACGATAGATTTCAGTACTAATGTCACAAGCGCTAAGAGCGCTAAGACAGAGGCCACTGCAAAAGCAGCAGCATAGTTATATTCGTTGTATAAAATTTCAACGTGCAGTGGCATGGTATTGGTCATGCCACGAATATGGCCTGATACCACAGAGACTGCCCCAAACTCCCCCATCGCACGGGCGTTCGTTAAGATGACGCCGTAGAGCAAGCCCCATTTGATGTTAGGTAATGTAATTCTCCATAAGATTTGCCAGCCAGAAGCGCCAAGCACTAAGGCGGCCTCTTCCTCATCTTTTCCTTGTGCCTGCATGAGTGGAATCAATTCGCGGGCGACAAATGGAAAGGTCACGAAAATGGTTGCAAGCACAATGCCAGGGATCGCAAAGATTATTTTGATGTCATGGTCTGAGAGCCAGTGGCCAAACCACCCCTGCAAGCCAAAAATTAAGACGTAAATTAGGCCAGCAATCACAGGGGAAACCGCAAAAGGTAAATCAATTAAAGTAATTAAAATGCTTTTGCCCTTAAATTCAAACTTAGCAATCGCCCAAGCGGCAGCGACCCCAAATACTAAGTTGAGCGGAACGGCGATGAGTGCAGCAATCAACGTCAACTTCATGGCTGATAAAGCATCGGCATCGACAAGTGCTGAAATATAAGTATCAACGCCTTTTCGCAAGGCTTCAGTAAAGACTGCCGCCAGTGGCATGAATAAAAATAAGCTTAAAAATACTAGCGTTGTAGAAATGAGCGCCCATCGAACCCAAGCAGACTCAGACGTCGCTCGGCTTTTCGCCACTCTTGCGCTATATTTTGAAAATTGTGAGGTGCTAATTCCTGACATGATACTTATCCTTAAATAGCCGAAACATTGCGGCGACTGCTCCACCACTGTAAGCCATTAATGGCGAGGAGTAATAAGAACGAAATCACCAGCATCACCACGGCGACGGCGGTCGCGCCAGCGTAGTCGTATTGTTCCAGCTTAGTAATGATAATGAGCGGCGTAATTTCAGACACCATCGGCATATTGCCTGCAATAAAAATGACCGAACCGTATTCACCAATCGCGCGTGCAAAAGCCAATGAAAAGCCCGTGAGTAATGCGGGTGCAATTGCCGGAAAAATAATTTTGCTGAAGGTTTGCCAGCGATTGGCGCCTAAGCTCGCTGCGGCCTCTTCTGTTTCCGCTTCTAAATCCTCTAAGACTGGTTGAACAGTTCTGACGACAAATGGCAAACCAATAAAGGTCAGCGCAATCACTACCCCAATGGGGGTGAATGCAACCTTGATGCCATGCGGCGCAAGTAAGCTGCCCATCCAGCCGTTAGGGGCATAAATGGCTGTCAATGCAATCCCTGCGACCGCAGTTGGCAAGGCGAAAGGTAGGTCGACTAATGCATCAATAATGCGCTTGCCTGGAAAAGTGTATCGGGTAAGTACCCAGGCTGTCAGAAGACCGAATACGCCATTAATCGAAGCGCCAATTAGCGATGCTCCGAAGGTAAGCTTATAGGAGGCTACCACCCTAGGGGATGCGACTGCGACCCAGAATTCATGAAAATTTAATGTGCTCGTTTTTATAAAAGCGGCTGAGAGTGGGATGAGCACAATCAAGCTTAAATAAAAAATAGTGAACCCTAAAGAAAGGTTGAATCCTGGAAGTACGTTGTTATGTTTTTTTGTCATATAAGACCGTGGGTAAGAAATCCCGCTTAATTTAGCAGATTTCTTTAATGCCATTTAATAACGCTTTTGAATATTGATATTCCGAAATGGAATATAAGGATTGTGGGCAAGAATCCTTTCGGAAGTCTTGCCCACTTTAAGATTGTTTAGTATTAAACTGCCAAGCCTGATTCATCATAAACTCCTTCAAATAAAACTGAAGTGAGATAACGTTCTGCAGTGTCCGGAAGAATCACCACAATCGTCTTGCCTGCGTTCTCTGGTTTCTTGGCTAACCTAACCGCTACGGCTGCTGCTGCACCACAAGAAATACCTGCCAAAATGCCCTCTTCTTTAGCCAATCTTCTTGCGAACTCAATCGCTTCCTCATTGCTCACTTGTTCCACTTGATCAATGATCGACAAATCTAGATTGTCGGGGATAAATCCAGCTCCAATTCCTTGAATTTTATGGGGACCAGGTTTAAGTTCCTCTTGGTTGCGTTTCTGAGTGATGACTGGACTAGCGCTAGGTTCTACAGCAACTGAAATAATATTCTTCTTTTTAGTGTTTTTTAGATACCGAGTGACACCAGAAATGGTGCCACCTGTCCCAACGCCTGATACAAAAATATCAATATTCCCTTGGGTGTCTTCCCAGATTTCTGGACCAGTTGTGCTCTCATGAATGGCTGGATTAGAAGGATTTTTGAATTGTTGAAGATGCACGTATTTAGAATCTGACGCGGCAATTTCATTGGCTTTTGCGACTGCGCCACTCATGCCTTTAGGACCTTCTGTTAGAACAATCTTAGCCCCTAACACGGTGAGTAATTTTCGACGTTCAAGGCTCATCGTCTCTGGCATTGTTAATGTCAAAGGGATGTTTCTGGCTGCGGCAACAAATGCAAGTGCAATACCGGTATTGCCGCTCGTGGCCTCAATAATTTCTTTACCTGGGCCAAGTAATCCAAGCTTTTCTGCATCATTAATCATCGCAGCGCCAATACGACATTTAACTGAATAGGCGGGATTGCGCCCTTCAATTTTTGCTAAGACGGTTGCTTTCGCTCCATCAGTGACTCGATTTAAACGAACAAGGGGAGTGCGTCCAATAGTTTGAGAGTTGTCTTCAAAGATAGTCATGATGTTTTCTTCCAAATTACAAAATACGATTTATTAAATAAAAGCCTACAACTATTTCAGCCTTAAGCTTATCAATTTTTGGTGCTAAATTAAAATAATGATTAGACATAACCATAAAATTTTTAGGTATATAAATTAGCGTTATTTGGCCTATTTAGATAATTAAAAAAATCCTGCAACCCAGTGATGGGTATGCAGGGAATAAGAGATGAAACTTAGGAGTGGAACTTAGGTGAAAGCGTTTAGTGCAATTGTTTTAATTTAGCCCTTAATGAAATTGGGCCGTTGGGCGTGTAAATAATTTGCAATCCACGTTTGGCAGCGTCTTGCTTAATCTTATGTGTAAATTGATGACTAATCCAGTCAGTGATTAGTATGATCAATTTTGTGTCATGTGGAATCACTTTTTTGCCATCGCCAACCTTGCGGCCAGACCAGTGATTGATTTCCGTAATGCCGTAATTCTTTAGCTCTTGTTTAATGCTAGCGATTTGGTCGCCACCTACAATTAATGCTGTACTCATATCGGGATCTCCTTTGAGTAAAAAAGGCGGCGAGAAGGGTAATCTGGCCGCCTTTTATTGGTCTACTTTAAAGCTTACTTCTGGTAAATTTCATCAAACGTGCCGCCGTCAGCAAAGTGCGTTTTTTGCGCTTTCTGCCATCCACCGAATACTTCATCAATTTTCACCAAATGCACTTTAGGGAACTTGCTCTCATATTTCTTGGCAACTGATTCTAAAGTCGGACGGTAGTAATTTTGTGCAGCGATTTCTTGACCTTCTTCAGAGTACAGATGCTCCAAATAAGCGGTCGCAACTTCACGCGTCTTATGTTTATCCACTACTTTATCAACCACTGTGACTGTTGGTTCAGCTAAGATAGAGATTGAAGGCACGACGATTTCAAACTTGCCTGGGCCTAACTCTTTTTGCGCTAAGAAGGCTTCGTTTTCCCAAGCAAGTAGCACGTCACCAATGCCGCGCTCTACGAACGTTGTCGTGGATCCACGCGCACCAGAATCCAGAACTGGTACGTTCTTATAAAGCTTAGCAACGAACTCTTTTGCCCTGAGGTTAGCAAAAACAGCGCCGCCACCCTTCTCGTCTTTCTGAAGTGCATATGCCCATGCGGCTAAATAATTCCAGCGAGCGCCACCAGAGGTTTTAGGGTTAGGGGTAATCACTGAAACTCCAGGTTTAACAATATCATCCCAGTCTTTAATGTTTTTAGGATTGCCTTTACGCACTAAGAAAACGATGGTTGAAGTGTAAGGTGCGCTGTTATGTGGAAGACGTTTTTGCCAGTCTTTAGGAATTAAGTTGCCTTTGTCAGAAAGTTGGTCAACGTCATAGGCCAATGCCAAGGTTGCTACGTCCGCATCTAAGCCGTCAATAATGGCGCGGGCTTGTTTGCCTGAGCCGCCATGAGAAGCTTTGATGGTAACGTTATCGCCAGTTTTGGCTTTCCAATATTTTGCAAAAGCGATGTTGTAATCTTGATAGAGTTCGCGTGTTGGGTCATACGACACGTTTAATAGCGCGATATCAGCTGCTTGCGCGATTGGCGCTATCAGTAACGCAGTAAGCAAGCTAATTTTGAGTAATGTATTTTTCTTTAAATTCATTTTGAATCTCCGGTTTTTTAAAAGTAATTAAAATGTTTGATAACGTTCAGATGGTCTGATCGGCTGTTAATTTTTAATGTTTTTGGCCGCTGATTTTTTCAGTAGGCTTATTTAAGCTAGTGGCGGAATCGGTGAATCTCACTTTTTCTCGTTTTTCTATTTGCGTTACTCGACCTTCATGGACGGTAATTTCAATGGAGCCAAAACGTAATGAATTAATGGCGGATACAAGCTCTTGTATCACGCTGTTATTCGAAGTATTTGCAGTTTCTTGACTCATTCTCTTTACCTTCGCCGAAGCGCTTTTGACTAATGACATGCACTTTATCAAGCTTATTTAATAATTAAAAATACTTATTTTTTATAAACAAATAACTAAAAATAATATAAAGGTTGGCACAGAACTTAATGACAGGCTAATCGGTCAGAAAGCTATCACGCTCAAGCAGTGCGCTTAATCGCGTGATGCCAGCTATAATGGGTGGGTATAGAGGAGAGTTAAAACGTGCAAATTTTTAAATTAGAAACCTTGAGCTTAAGTGTGCTCATGAGCTTATGTTTTTCATCTTTGGCGATGGCAGCTGAAATTCAAGAGTTCAAATTAGACAATGGCCTCAAGGTCGTGGTACAAGAAGACCATCGAGCTCCTGTCGTGGTCTCTCAAGTCTGGTACCGAGCTGGTAGCTTGGATGAGGTCAATGGTAAAACCGGTGTGGCTCACGTGCTAGAACACATGATGTTTAAGGGCACAAAAGAAATCAAAGCGGGGCAATTCTCACGTTTAATTGCAGCCGCAGGCGGTAAAGAAAATGCGTTTACTGCACAAGATCAAACCACTTACTTCCAGCAATTAGAAAAATCTCAGTTACCCCTTTCGATGAAGCTTGAAGCCGATCGGATGGCGAACTTAGACTTAACGGATGAAGAGTTTGCTAAAGAAATTAAAGTGGTGATGGAAGAGCGTCGCTGGCGCACGGAAGATAAACCGCAATCGAAAGTGAATGAACAGTTTAATTCGACCATCTACCATGTGCATCCCTACGGTAGACCTGTGGTGGGCTGGATGAATGATTTAGAAAACATGACGGGAGCGGATGCGCGCGAATGGTATAAGAATTGGTATGCCCCCAATAACGCCACATTAGTGGTGGTAGGGGATGTCAATTCACAAGAGGTCTTGAAACTAGCCAAGCAATATTTTGGGGTACTTAAACCCCATGCCCTGCCTGCACGTAAACCGCAAACAGAACCAGAGCAAACGGGTGAGCGCCGCGTCATCGTCAAAGCGCAGGCTAAACTCCCTTATGTTTTGATGGGCTTTCACGTCCCTGCATTAGAGGATGCGGATAAGGATGTGGATCCGTACGCATTAGAAATCCTAGCCGGTGTGCTAAATGGTAATGCTTCCGCCAGACTTAACCAAAACCTTGTCAGACAATCTCAAGTCGCAGTGGATGTGGATGCTGGGTACGATATGATCCACCGCGGTCGTCATTCTATTTTTGTGCTTGACGGCACGCCCTCAGAAGGTAAAACGGCGGCTGAATTAGAAGTGGCGCTCATGCAAGAAATCGACAAAATCAAAACGGGCGGCATCACGGAAGAAGAGTTGCTTCGTGTCAAAGCTCAAGTGATTGCTGCGGATGTTTATCAACGTGATTCTATGTTTTATCAAGCCATGCAAATTGGGCAATTAGAGACTGCAGGCTTTTCATGGAAAATCTTGAAAGATTACCCTGCAAAACTGCAAGCCGTGACCGCGGAGCAGGTGCAAGCGGTGGCTAAGAAATATTTCAACAAAGATAATTTAACGGTTGCGACCCTTGATCCGCAACCCATTGATCCTAACGACACTACGCCGAAAGGAAAACCCCATGTTCACTAAATCATTCATTCGTGCCCTCAGTATCACCATTTTCGGATTACTTTTTACATTCCAAGCGCAGGCAGGCTTAAAAATAGAGCAATGGCAAACCAGCAGTGGTTCCTTGGTTTACTTTGTTGAAAATCACGACCTCCCTATTATCGATTTAAGTGCCAACTTTTATGCTGGTAGTGCGCGAGATGAAAAGGGTAAATCAGGGGTGGCTGGGATCACGAGATATCTCATGACCTTAGGTGCGGCAGGGATGTCTGACGAAGACATTTCTAAACAGATGGCGGATATTGGGGCAAAAGCAGGCGGCGACTTGGATGCTGACCGTGCTAGCTTCAAGCTGCGCACCTTATCTAGCGAGCGCGAATCTCAAAAAGCCTTGGAGATTTTCACCAAGATTTTGCAAAAGCCAGGTTTTCCGGAAGCGGTGTTAGAACGAGAAAAGGCCCGTATTATTGCAGGCCTTAAGGAATCTGCGACGCAGCCTGAAAGTATTTCTAGCAAGGCTTATATGAAAGCGCTCTATGGGGATCATCCTTATGGGTTAGACGATGATGGTGAACCAGAGACGGTTGCAAAAATTAATGTCGCGGATTTGAAAAAATTCTACGCTACTTATTATGGGGCAGACGGTGCGGTCATTGCATTGATCGGAGACATGAGCCGCGCGCAAGCCGAAAAAATTGCTGAAACCATTTCAGCAGGATTGCCCAAAGCGCAAAAGCCATCCCCATTGCCACCGGTGACTTATCCAGGCGCCGCTTCAGAACAGCATATTGCCCATCCAGCCACGCAAGCGCATATTTTATTAGGCTATCCAGGCATGAAACGGGGGGATGCGGATTACTTTCCCCTTTATGTGGGCAACTATATTTTAGGCGGCGGTGGTTTTGTTTCTCGTCTCACAGAAGAGGTTCGCGAAAAGCGTGGTTTGGTTTACAGCGTTTATAGTTACTTTATGCCGATGGCTGAATTAGGCCAGTTCCAAATTGGGTTGCAAACCAAGCGCGATCAATCGGAAGCGGCTTTGGCTTTAGTGCGAGAGACCCTAGCCAAGTTCATCAAGGACGGCGTCACTGATCCTGAACTCAAAGCAGCGAAACAAAACATTGTGGGCGGTTTCCCAATGCGCATCGACAGTAACGGTAAGATTTTAGATTACCTCAGTCTCATCGGGTTCTATCATCTCCCACCGACCTATTTGGATGACTTTAATCAAAATGTTAGCAAGGTGACCACGGCGCAAATTAAAGATGCGTTTAGTCGCCGTGTAAACCCAGAAAAAATGGTCACGGTGGTAGTGGGTGGCGCTGAGTAAAGCCAATAATACGGTTCGCATCAGCGCAGGCGAATGGCGTAGTCGATTACTGAAGTTTCCAGATGTCGATGGACTTCGCCCAACGCCGGACCGTGTGCGTCAAACAGTTTTTAACTGGCTGGGACAAGAGCTTTATGGACTTACTTGTTTAGATTTGTTTGCAGGTACCGGGGTCATGGGCTTCGAGGCATTATCCCGAGGCGCAAAACAAACCGTACTCATTGAAAATTCTCGCCCAGCCTACCAAGCGCTAGTCGATAACAAAAACACTCTGCACGCAGAAAATGCAACCATCCTCAATATAGATGCTTTGCAGTTCCTTAAACAAAATAAGCTGATGTTTGATGTCGTTTTTATAGACCCCCCCTACAATAAAGGTCTTGTTGATCAAGTCTTGGCCTTACTGAAACCCGCATTGTCGCCAGAGGCTCTCATCTATGTGGAAGCAGAAATGGCTTATGCAGACAATTCAGACTGGCAAGTCCTCAAACAGGGCAAAGCGGGCAATGTCTTCTATCATTTATTAAAAGCGCTATAGCCTGTTAGAATTGTGCCTATTGACTAGCTTACGCTAGTTGCAAAAGGGCTAGCACCATGCAAACTGATCTAAAAGTAGTTTATCCAGGCACCTTCGACCCTATTACGATGGGCCATGAAGATATCGTCCGTCGCGCCGCGAGTTTATTCTCTGAAGTGATTGTCGCAGTTGCAAGCAACCCAGGAAAGAAGCCATTCTTCGAATTAAATGAACGTGTTGAAATGGCCAGTCGCGTGCTCAAAGATTGTGCGAACGTCAAAGTGATTGGTTTTTCAGGCCTCTTAATGCAATTCGTTCAAGATCAAGGGGCTCGCGTGGTGATTCGTGGCCTACGTGCCGCATCAGACTTTGAGTATGAATTCCAATTGGCGGGGATGAACCGCAAGTTATACCCAAGTGTTGAGTCTGTCTTTTTAACCCCTTCTGAACAGTACATGTTCATATCATCCACGTTGGTTCGAGAAGTTGCGATGCTTGGGGGTGATGTGACCCAATTCGTTTCACCATACATTCAAGCCTGCATTAATCAAAAGTTAAAAAAATAAAAGGCGTTAAGGTTTAGTTTATGGCGTTAATGATTACCGATGAATGCATCAACTGCGATGTTTGTGAGCCAGAGTGTCCCAATGGAGCCATTTATCAGGGGGAGGCTATCTACGAGATAGATCCAAACTTGTGTACGGAATGTGTTGGGCATTATGACAAACCGCAATGTCAAAAAGTGTGTCCCATCGATTGCATTCCCTTTAACCCTGAAGTGGTTGAAACAAAAGATCAACTGCAAGAAAAATACCAACGCCTCATGGCGGCCAAATAAATTGAGAAAAAGGAATCAATGATGCGCATGCTGCATACCATGTTACGGGTGGGTAACTTAGACAAATCCATCAAGTTCTATACCGAAATTTTAGGCATGAAAGTGTTGCGTCAGCATGACTTTCCTGATGGTCAGTTCACGCTTGCTTTCGTCGGATATGGGGATGAAAAAGATCACACGGTCTTAGAGCTCACCTACAACTATGGGGTGGAAAGCTACGATCTTGGTAAAGCCTATGGCCATGTCGCGATTGAAGTCGATGACGCCTATGCCACCTGCGAGCAGGTTAAAAAAGCGGGCGGTAAGGTGGTGCGTGAAGCAGGACCGATGATGCATGGCACTACCGTGATCGCTTTTGTTGAGGATCCTGATGGCTATAAAGTGGAGTTCATTCAAAAAGGGACCTATTAAGTCCACGCTTTAAAGAATAAAAAAGCCTGCAATCGCAGGCTTTTTTATTGTGAGTGTTATTCAAAGAAATCTTTGACTTTATCCAGCCAGCCCTTAGCTCTCGGGCTATGTTTACCTGAGTCTTGTTGGTTAATCACTTCCAACTCTCGTAACAATTCACGTTGTTTTTCATTGAGCTTGACTGGCGTTTCTACGACCACATGACACATTAAATCCCCATTTTGGTTGCTTCTTAATGGCTTAATGCCTTTGCCACGTAACCTGAAGGTCGCGCCAGTTTGGGTTTCTGCCGGAATTTTCATCTTGGCATGACCATCCAGTGTCGGGATTTCAATCTCCCCACCTAAGGCCGCAGTCGTGAAGCTAATCGGCATCTCGCAATGCAGGTCCCCGCCTTCACGTTGAAAAATATCATGTGCTTTTAGATGAACGACGACATACAAGTCACCCGTTGGTCCGCCATTGACGCCCGCTTCGCCTTCGCCTGATAAACGAATGCGATCGCCTTCATCCACGCCTGCAGGGATTTTAACGGACAAGGTTTTATGTTCTTTTATGCGCCCATCGCCATGACAGCTAGGGCATGGATCTTTCACCATGCGGCCACTACCATGACATTTTGGACAGGTTTGCTGTACAGAAAAAAACCCTTGCTGCATGCGAACCTGGCCATGCCCTTGACAGGTGGTACAGGTCACAGGAGAAGTCCCTGCCTTAGCGCCGGATCCATTGCATGGCTCGCATTTCGCCATGACAGGAATGCGAATTTTTGTTTCAGTGCCACGCGCAGCATCTTCCAGTGACACTTCCATGTTGTAACGTAAGTCTGCACCTCGGTATACATTGGATCGACGACCACCGCCGGCACCGGCGCCTGCACCTCCAAAGATATCCCCAAAGATATCCCCAAAAGCATCGCTGAAGTTTCCGAATCCAGCCCCGCCAGGCCCAGGGCCTGCGCTTGGGTCTACACCAGCATGCCCATATTGGTCATAAGCATTGCGTTTTTGGCTATCCGAAAGCATTTCATAGGCTTCCTTAGCCTCTTTGAAACTTTCTTCAGCTTTAGGATTGTCTGGATTGCGATCAGGATGGTGCTTCATCGCAAGCTTGCGATAAGCTTTTTTAATTTCTTCTTCAGAAGCATCTCGATTAACGCCGAGTACTTCGTAATAGTCACGTTTTGCCATTATTTTGTCGCTTATGTGGTTGGGCCAAGAATGCAATAAAGCACACTCAAGCTTTTGGCCAAAGTGTGCTTATATTTACCGATAAAATGAATTATTTTTTATCAGACTTTACTTCTTCAAACTCTGCGTCTACAACTTCAGCATCAACAGTTTTCTCAGCTTGCGGCTGCGCTTCCGCACCGCCAGCTTGCGATGCTTGTTGCTCAGCGTAAACTTTCTCACCAAGCTTTTGTGAGGCTTCCATCAATGCATTCGTTTTGGCTTCGATCGTTTCTTTATCGCCATCTTTTATGATGTCTTCGACATCTTTAATAGCGGCTTCAATTTTTGATTTTTCGTCAGCATCTAACTTATCGCCATGCTCTGTTAAAGATTTCTTCACGCTATGAATCATGCCGTCTGCAGCGTTACGTGCATCCACCAATTCACGCAGTGCCTTGTCTTCGTCAGCATGTGCGGCGGCATCTTCTTCCATGCGTTTAATTTCTTCTTCAGACAAACCAGAGTTTGCCTTAATGGTGATTTTGTTTTCTTTGCCAGTCGCTTTATCTTTAGCAGAGACATGCAAGATACCGTTAGCATCGATGTCGAAAGTCACTTCAATTTGTGGCATGCCACGTGCCGCTGGAGGAATGTCGCTCAAGTTAAATTGACCTAAGCTCTTATTGCCCGCAGCCATTTCACGCTCACCTTGCAACACTTGAATCGTCACTGCATTTTGATTGTCTTCTGCAGTAGAGAATACTTGTGACGCCTTTGTTGGAATCGTAGTATTTTTCTTGATCAGTTTAGTCATGACGCCGCCCATGGTCTCAATGCCTAATGACAATGGCGTTACGTCTAATAGCAATACGTCTTTCACATCCCCTTGCAATACGCCACCTTGAATCGCAGCGCCTACAGCCACGGCTTCATCTGGGTTCACGTCTTTGCGTGGCTCTTTACCAAAAATTTCTTTTACTTTTTCTTGCACTTTTGGCATACGGCTTTGACCACCGACCAAAATAACATCACCAATTTCATCGATGCTTACGCCAGCATCTTTCAACGCTGTGCGGCAAGGCGCAATCGTGCGTTCAATTAAATCTTCCACTAATGATTCAAATTTAGTGCGGGTGATCTTCACAACTAAGTGCTTAGGACCTGATGCATCAGCCGTAATGTAAGGTAAATTCACTTCAGTTTGTTGTGCTGAAGATAACTCGATCTTCGCTTTTTCGGCAGCTTCTTTGAGGCGCTGTTTAGCAAGCAAATCGTTACGTAAATCCAGGCCGTTTTCTTTCTTGAATTCATCAGCTAGAAAATCGATCATGCGATTATCAAAGTCTTCACCGCCCAAGAATGTGTCGCCGTTGGTTGAAAGCACTTCAAATTGATGTTCGCCATCGATGCTTGAAATCTCGATGATAGAAACGTCAAATGTACCGCCACCCAAGTCGTAAACTGCAATCTTGCGATCGCCTTCTTGTTTGTCTAAACCGAATGCCAATGCGGCTGCCGTTGGTTCATTGATGATCCGTTTCACTTCTAGACCGGCGATACGGCCAGCATCTTTAGTCGCTTGACGTTGGCTGTCGTTGAAGTAAGCAGGCACAGTAATCACCGCTTCTGTGACTTCTTCACCAAGATAGTCTTCAGCAGTCTTCTTCATCTTGCGTAACACTTCAGCTGAGATTTGTGGAGGCGCCATTTTGTTGCCGCGCACTTCTACCCATGCATCTCCGTTGTCAGCTTTTGCGATGGTATAAGGCATGAGGTTGATATCTTTTTGGACTTCTTTTTCATCGAAACGGCGACCAATTAAACGCTTCACCGCGTATAGGGTGTTTTTTGGATTGGTCACAGCTTGGCGCTTAGCAGGTGCACCAGTTAAAATTTCTCCATCATCTTGATAAGCGATGATAGATGGAGTTGTACGACCACCTTCAGCGTTTTCAATGACGCGAGGTTTTCCGCCTTCCATGACTGCTACGCAAGAGTTGGTCGTGCCTAAGTCAATGCCGATAATTTTACCCATGAGATGATTTCCTCTTTTAATAATTAGTTAATTCAAAAATTCTATGTATTGTTTATGGGGGTAAGTTTCTGTGTTTCAAGACCCCACTGACTTTAGTTTTATTCTTTAGCTTTAATCACCATGACTAAAGCTGGACGAAGCACGCGTTCATTCAGGGTGTAGCCCTTTTGCAGAACACTATGCACCGTATTGGGTTCGCCTTCGGCCTCAACTGCGCTGATGGCTTGATGCTTATTTGGGTCAAACTTCTCACCAACTGGATTGACTTCAGCAATGTTAAACTTTTCAAATACATTCAAAAGTTGTTTTGAGGTGAGTTCAACTCCATCTTTGTAGCTCTCAACAGTGGCATTGGCCACGCCAAGTGCTGCATCTAAACTATCTTTGACCGCCAATAGCTCCCCTGAGAATTTTTCTAGGGCGTACTTCCTAGCCTTATCAATATCGTCAGCAGCACGCCGGCGAATGTTTTCGCCTTCCGCTTTGGCATATAGTACGGCGGCTTGTTGCTCAACTAATTGCGCTTCTAGTTCCTCGATGCGAGCTTCTGGCGTCGTTTCGATTTCTAAATTCTGATTCTCTGAATCAGGGGTTTGGTTTTGGTCTTCTTGCTGCATAAAAATCCCTTATTTTTAGTGATTTGTTTTTACGATAAATTGCTAAATGGGGACGATGATGATGATTACAAGAGCAAAAACTATTTTTTTAATTTTTTTGTACTTGGTTTGATTAAGCGCAATGGCTATCTTATGGCTTGTTTGCCATAATCACAAAAAACTAGTGAGGGCGCCAATATGAACTTAGTTCGTGAGTTTGATTTTACAGAGTGGAATCCAAGGGTCGATAAGGCAACTAGCCAACAAGCTATTGCAGCCTTGGAAGGCGGCTTTGTGATTTGCCTGCCGCATTTACCTTTTGTACTCACTGAAAAAGAAAAGCGATTCCTTTCAGAAACTTGGTCCGATCAAAAATCTAAAAACATCTCTTTACGCCCTCATGGCGGATTAAAAGGTGCGGTTGGTGCAGATGCGGATTTGGTCGCCTTGCGCGCCATGATCCAGCGTTATGCCAATCAAGCTACGCAATTGATTGGCGCCTTATTTCCCGATTACATGCCTAATTTAGTTACCGCCAATACCAGTTTTCGTCCGTTTGAGGTGGAAGGGCGCGAGAGTTCTTATCGCAAGGATGATAAGCGTTTGCATACCGATGCATTTCCATCTAACCCAACGCAAGGGACACGTTTGTTGCGTGTATTCAATAATGTTAACCCGCATGGAAAACCTAGAGTCTGGCGTGTTGGCGAGCCGTTTCAAGAGATGGTTGCTAAATATCTTCCACAAGCAAAAAGCCTGTTTCCAGGTCAGGCATGGTTGATGCACAAATTAGGGATCACAAAACGTGAGCGCACACCCTATGATCAATTGATGTTGCAGTTACATGACTTGGTGAAAGCGGATATTGACTATCAGCGCAATTCGCCACAACAAAGCGTTGATTTGATGCCAGGAACCACTTGGATTGTTTATTCTGATCAAGTGTTACATGCGGCGATGTCAGGACAATATATGATGGAGCAGACTTTCCATTTAAAACCTGAGGCCCTTTATAAGCCTGAAACTTCCCCAATCAAAGTGCTGGAAGCCATTAAAGGGAAGTCCTTAGGTTTATCGACTTAGTTTCTTACTTTGTAGCGATCGTAAACCCACATGTATTGAGAAGGGCAATGTGAAATCGCCTTCTCAATTTCTTGATTAAGTAATTCAGGCGTATTGATTCCACCTTCTGAAACAGGCGAAATATGGATGTGGTATCCATGGCCATTTGCTAGCCTTTCCCCAAATGCCATCAAGACTTGTGCCCCAGACTTTTCTGCTAACTTAGATGCCAATGTCATCGTATAAGCAGGGCGTCCAAAAAATGGGACCCATTCCCCCTCCCCAGCAAGTGGAGCTTGATCGGGCAAAATGCCAATCGCTTCGCCGCGCTTTAATGCTTGCAATAACAATCTTACTCCGTGGGCATTCGCGGGCGCTAACCTTACCTTGCCCCGTTCGCGGCCTTCATTAATGAGTGGCATCAGCCACTCTTGTCTCGGTGGTCGAAATAACACTGTAATCGGATGGAATTGGCCGTAGTACAGTGATGTAATTTCAAAACATCCCAGATGGGGTGTAAGAAAAATAATGCCTTTTCCCTTTTTTAGCCCAGCCTCCACGTGCTCCCAACCAGTACACCCTTGATACCATTTGTCTAATGTTGAATAATTTCTATACCAGATGGCGAAAGTTTCTAAAAGCGCTTTGCCTGTTTCGGCAATATTGCGATGCAAGGTCTTTTTGAAACGAATATCATCTTTTGTTAGCTGACTAAGCTTCAGATTTTGATTGATTAACAGCGCGTATTTTTTGTAATTCAAATAGGTTGTCCAGCCTAGTATGGTGCCAAGAAAATGCACAACACATAAAGGCAGTTTTGCGAACATTTTTATCATAAATGTCACGGCTGCCTGCTTAAACATTAGAACGTCCCAAGTCGATCGAATGCGCTAAAGACTTCACTCGGCTCTGGTAAGCGGCCTTTACCCCCTAAATTGATGGCAAGTGCATTAGGGCCACCATAAGCGCCATTCAAATCAGGATGCGTATCTGTGAAGATGGCAATTGAAGGTACGTCCATCGCAACGGCTAAATGAATCAGTCCAGTATCCACGCCAATGGCTGCTTGGGCCCCAGCAGTAATATGCGCTAGCTCCGTAAGACTGGATTTTGGAAGTACAACAGCCTGTGGGACATGGGTTGCAATGATATTCGCCCGACCTTTTTCAGTGTCACTAGACCAAGGAAGGCAAAGGGTTACCCCCTGCTTCGCTAATAAGAGCCCCAGCGAAACCCAATGCCCCATCGGCCAAAGTTTTGAATCCCGGCTTGTTGCATGAAAAACCATGACGTATTTTTCTGGTAAGGGGATACCAATTTTTTTAATGAGTTCTGTTCTTGGCAATCCATAATTTGGCGCACTCGTCGGCGCTCTAAAATTCAGCGCCAAAGCCGTTAATTGACGATTTTGATCAACCGCATGCTGTGCTCGTGAGACTGAGAAACGCTTGTTATAAAAAAAGCCTGCTAGCCACTCTCTAGATGTATTTGGGCCTTGACCATAGCGCTTTCCTTTTGCTATACATGCAATAAAGGCGCTTTTGAGGAGCGTTTGCGTATCGATAATGTAATCGTACTGATGGGCTTGTAATTGGCTTTTGAATTGTCCGATTTCACGCCAAGTTTTTTTGCTGAACAGATGCATACGCCAGCGACGTATCGCCAGTGGGATCACTTTACTAATTTGGGGGTTAAGCTTGAGCATGTCTGCAAAGCCTTCTTCAATGACCCAGTCAATTTGAGCATTAGGAAATGCTGCATGAATATCTGCAATGATAGGGAGGTTATGAATCACATCTCCCATTGATGAAGTTTTGACTATAAGGATTCTCAAGCGCGGTATTTTCCGTAAAAAGTTGCTAGATTAATAATGGTATTTTAACGCTTAAGATTCTTTAAGCGGGTAACGTTCTTTAAGTAATTCAAAAACCTGTTCAGCCGAGATTGAGTTCATGCAAGGAGATAAGCTCTTGCAAACTGATGCGTGGACAAGTTCACCAGTGCATGTGCAAGGCTTTCCAATAATAGTTTCGTTTTTTGCATAAATTGGTGCGTAATGACGTACACCATCTTCCACTCCAAATAAACCAATTACCTTCTTTCCAAGGCCTGCAGCGAAATGCAGTGGACCAGTATCGCCAGAAATAAGCAGTTCTGCTTGATTTAAAATTGCAAGAAAAAGTGACAGGTCTAAATTTGAAGGTAAGGAGAAAATGTTTTCATCTAACTGCTTTAAGGCTTTAATTAGAAGCTGCTCCCGCTCATTAGGACCTGCTGTAAAAGCTATGCTGTATCCGGCTTTGGTTGCTAATTGATAAAACTCATACCACTTTTTAATAGGCCATTCTTTTTTTTCTTGGGATGTGCCAATGTGACAAATGACGGTATGTTTTTCGAGGATGCTCTGGGCGGTATCTTTGAGTGATGGATCAGAGGCAATTTCCGTTTGCTCAGAGCCTTTATTATTGATTCCCCAGGCAGACTCTAATAATTGAAGATGTCGCTTCACCCATGATGCTGGCATTTTTATGATTTTTTCGGTTTTTGTATAAGCTATTTTTTGTAAAAAAGTAGGGGACTGCTCGATGGAGGCAATTCGATCTTTAGCACCAATCATAAGACTTAATATTGCACCCCTATCATTTCCTCCAAAGTCCACTGATCGGTCAAACTTTTCGAGGCGTAATTGCTTGATGATAGGAAGGGTTTTAAGTAAATTCGCCCGACTTCGTTTCCTTGGAAGGATCCATACTTTTTTTACCCAAGGTAAATGAGAAAATAAAGGCGCAACTTCGCTTGGCAATAAAAGATGGATTTCATTTTCTGGCGATGCATTTTTGATGGCGAGTAATGCCGGGGTAATAAATACGGCATCCCCAAGATATTTAAACTGAATCGCAAGAAACTTAGTTTTTTTTTGAATCATGTGCGTTTATTTATTTTTATTCGATAGCATCATTAGTTTTAAATAGCGATAGTAGGTCGTTTGTGCATTGGATAGGGCGAGTATGAAACCCATTTTTCCATCTAGGAATCCTAACCTTAATAGGTAGGTCCTAACAAAAGCCCATGAGGAGTGGCGCAATGCTTTCGATAAAGAGCTTTGCTCTCCTCTGGCATATGCCATTGCCGCCCCATCGCTTGAATAACGATCCATTTTTGAAAGCACATCTTCTAAATTGCTATAGCTAATATGAATGATGGGGTTGTTTAGAGTGCTTATTTGCCCATCAAATATTATTCGCTCATGGAGCATGTCATTGCTAAACTTTGCCTGATTTTGATGCGGGTTAATATGCTTCGGGTTCGGAATCAATCGCAATACATAATCTGGCCACCATCCACTATGATTAATAAATTGGCCACAAAAGCTCGAATGTCGAGGGATGCGAAAAGCGGTATCTGTTTTGCTTAATTTGATGATTTTTAGAATTTCATTTTGAAGTACTTTTGAAACTCTTTCATCTGCATCTATGGATAGCACCCAGTTGCAAGTGGCTAATGCGAGCGCGCGATTTTTTTGAACACCAAAGCCTGGCCAGTCTTCAGTCACGATAATTTGGGCGCCAAAGGATTTACATATTTGAACGGTATCATCTGTGCTTCCTGAGTCAACCACAATAATTTCGTCTGCCCAACTTACGGAAGATAGGCATTCGTGTATGGCTTGTTCTTCATTTTTAGTAATGACTATGACTGAAATAGACATGATTAAAGATTACTCTTTTTTGTATGCACTTAATAAAATGCCTGCAATCACACAATAGAATCTTCCTTCGCCCGCATCTAAAAGTAATGAATTGAAAAATGAGCCAATAAAAATAGTGAGAATTAGACCTCTTAAGGTAATTTGATATTGCATGTTATCTAGCCTGTAGGAAACTCGCCAATGTGTGAACCAAAAGAGCATTAAGACCAATAAGCCTATGATTCCAATTTCTTCTGTAGTAAGTAAAAATTGGTTATGTGGATTAGGAACATAGTCGCGTCCTGTTTTTTGAGTCTTTGCCAAATTGCGATATTCTTGTTCGAAACTACCAGTGCCATTTCCAAGTATCGGATTTTTACCTATTAAAATTAAGGCATTATGGTAAAACTCCATCCGCTCGCCGGCAGAGGTTCTATTAGTTACAGCATCATGGGCGGCAATTTCTTGTTTTATTTCTAGCAGTCTTGATTGATGTAGGCTCGGAATGGATTGATAGGCAATGAATGCGCATCCAATTGATAAAGCGATCCATTTCAATGATTTGATTCCCCAGTTTTCCCAAAGAAACCAGACAACTAATGCAATTGTTAGGACCTGTCCTGTTCTTCCATTTACCATTAAAAATATGTTGATCGTTGCGAGTGTGGCCAGAACTAACCAAGTTATTTTGAATGATCCTTTGAGTTTCATGGCGCGATGCAGCATTAAGTAAACTGTAAAAGCCATGAAGATGCTTTGTGCAATTCTATTTTTGAATACGATATAACCTTGAGACTCTATATCTTTAAATGGAATGATGTTGAGCCATTCTGAGTATGATATTACCAGGACAAGAATAGAGCTTAATATGAAAGCATTAATGGCGTATTTACGATAAGTGTCATTTGTAATCACACTTACAATGATGGGGATATATAGCAACTTATGATATTTAAGCCACCAGGATAATTTATAGGACCATTCGGCATCAGAATAGGTAATTCCAATGCCATAAAGAAGAAACAAAATGATCGGCATGATGGCAGCTGGATTTGCTAACACACGGGTAACTTTATCTTTCCAGTGGCCTGAAGTTGCCCATAGAATTATAAACACCCCAATGATGATGCTGAAAACGGCAGTTTTTAACGAAACAGCGAAGCATGCGCTGATGGCGAGCCAAGGAAGAATGCTTTGATTTAATTTATCTTGGTAGGATGCTTTCATTAAATGCCTTTAAGCCATTTTGATTTGCTATCCATTTTAGCGTATTTAATTTTTTTGAATTTAAAAAGTTATAATTTCAGCACATTTAATTACAGGCGTTTTATTTGAGTCTCTATGGAAAATTTAAATCACGACTTTCCGCTTAGCACCCTTAAACCTTGGAAACGTTTGGTATTGCAAATCACGAAACCTAGCTGGGAGATAGTAGCTTTAGGGTTTGTACCATCAAGCCAATTTATTTTTTTAAATTATGATGGCTGGAAATTTAAATGGCTCATTAAATATCTTAAACGTAAGCTTTTTATCAAAATTACAGGACAAGATAAATTCATTTTAGAGTCGATTCCAAAGAGTGCAAGAAGATTGCTATGGATTAATCTTTCTGCCCCTAGCCTGGGAGATTCTATTATGGATCTATCAGGAAGAGCTGTTCTGAGCGAATTCCAAGTCGACCTTTTGACTGATAAAAAAAACGCCGCGCTTTATGAAAAAGATCAGACTTTCAGGCACGTCTTTTCTGAAGTTGTTGATGCTAGAAATGCACATCTTTTGGAGCCATACGATCTTATAATTGTTGATGCATTCAGTCCTAAGATTATAAAAATAAAAAGACGTATTGCACCTTACGCGCCATTCGTTGGGATGTGGGGCTTTTTGAATGGATTTGAAGTGCATCGGACAATTTATAGCTATAAAAGAATCCAGTGGTTGCTTCGTGCTCATACTTTTGTTACTAAACCTATTTTGCCTTCAATGACGGTTTCAGGTTCTTCCCTATTTAAGAATAAATCCAAAAAACCATCTATTGCTTTTGTGGTAGGCGCTGAGTGGGCATTTAGACGATATAACCAATGGCCTGCTGTTATTTCTCAGCTGATTGATGATTACCAGATTGTCCTAATTGGCTCTAGTAATGGGACTAAAGATGCCAATGAAATTATTTCGAAATTCACTAGTTCCCATAATTTTGTTGATAAGTGTAGTTTGTCTGAAACAGCCTTAATTATTTCAGAAGTCAATTTTGTGATAGCAGCTGATGGCGGGCTATGGAATATTGCTTCTGCTCTAGGCAAGCCCTCAGTTGCATTGTTTGCCTCAACATTTATTTATGATGAAAAAAATATACGTATAAATCGAGACACTCCAGATATGATCTGTGAGACGTTATACGATGAGCATCAGGTTTCCAATATTGATCCAAAAGAAATCATCACAGCATTTCATCGATTGCTGAAAAGGATTTGAGCCTGTTGATATGAGGAAAAAAAATAAGATTTTGGTGGGATTAAAGTCATTCTTAATTAAATGGCTTTGTAATAAAACAAGGCATCCATTTAATGTAGAAGGTGTAAGTAAGATATTAATTATGCGTTACGACCGTATCGGAGATATGGTCGTAACGACCCCGCTATTTAATGCATTGCGCCATGGATTTCCAAAAGCAGAGATCATTGTGCTCGCGAGCACATCTAATGCAAGTGTTATCGCAAATAATCCAGATGTCGATAAAATAATTATTTTTCCAAAGGGACTTTGGGAAAGATTCAAAGTTCTCATTTCGTTAAGACGACTTAACATTTCATTGGTTGTTGATATCCATCACGACATGATTTGGCATGCAATTTATGCCATTCGTATCCTCAACCCAAGATGGGTGGTGAGTAGTTATAAAAAAAGTCGTTATGGGGTTAGGGGAAGCGAGCTTAAGCTTTATGACTTTATGGGATCTGTCGATGAGAATCACATGATTTCTGAAATCTACTCAGGGATATCAGAATCTTTAGGAATTTCCCGTTTCAAAGGTGATCTGCAATACAAGCTTGTGCTTACAGATTCTCAGAAAGTATTAGCTAAGAACTTGATAAGCACAAAGCCTAACGTCGGCATTAATTTACTTGGCAGTAAGGCGGGATGGCAATTAACGGATGAGGATTGCAAAGTTTTGTGTAGTCACATTTTAAATTTAAATCCGAATACCAAAATTTGGCTTCTATCCGCGCCCAGCTCATATTCAAAAATGGTTGATTTGGCGCTGGAAATCAATCAACCATCCGTTCAGGTTGTCAAGCCCACAAATGATGTAATGGATGCAGCAGCCATCATTGCATCGTTAGATTTATTAATTACTCCGGACACATCATTAGTTCATATTGCTTGCGCTTTTAACACGCCCTTAGTTGCGGTTTATCCTGATTCTCCAAAAGCTTTTATTCAATGGAAACCATTACATTTGTCTGGGAAGTGCAAAGTCATATTTTCCAAACATGAGAAGTCGCTTGAAGGATATTCTTATGGGGAGCTTCTAGAAGCCGTTGATAAGTTAATTAAAACTGATTAATCAGTTTTAATTAACTGGAAGTGTTTTTTGCTTAAATTGCAATTAAACCAGCGTTCTAATTTCATTGTGATTCGATGTTTTAGCTCACGTTTAGTGAGCTTGTGATTTGGGTCAGGAGTAAATTCTTTTTCTGCTTCGTTATTAAGCCAGTCTTTAATAATCGCAGGATGGCTTCCAGCAAATGGAATTAAGGCCTCAGGGTCAATTTGGTATCCCTTGAATAGGGGATGATCATGTTTCCAATATTTCCCTACACGTTGATTTTTTTCACGCATTGCCTCTATGCTTCTGACATGACCATAATGATAAATGGTCGCATCAATTAGGGCAGCCACTGGATATCGCCCGCCTTTGTTTTTGTCCATGACTACAAAATACAACCCGTCAGGAGCCCAGCTACGGATAGAATTGCGAATGATGCGACATTCTTTTTTGTACCAAGCTGCACTGATAGCTAACCAATGGGGGCTACCAAAAAAATGGTAGTAATTGAAGGCTAGCGCTTCCACATTAGGATTATTTAAATGCTGTTCCATGGATGCCCGGATGATTGGCAAGTCATTTTCGTGTAGCACTTCATCCCCTTCTAAATAAAATGCCCAGTCCCCACTGCAGTTATACTGTGCGATCATTTTTTGTTGTGCATAAACGAAGCCGCGGTCTTGCATTGCTTCATTCCACTGTGTGCGGATGATTCTAATTTTATTAGAATTTATGGCTTCAATTCTTGCTAAAGTGTCATCTTCGCTATCCCCAACAGCAACTACAAACTCATCACATAAAGGCAATGCTGAGCAAATGCTCTCTATAAAGGGATACCCAAGCAAAGTGCCATTTCTTATGAATGTAAATCCGCTAATTTTCATTATTAATTTCTAAGAGCTTTTTCATTGTAGTAACTTAAATCACTGGACTCGAGTAGCTTTTTCATATGGAAACCCTTCTCAAAAGTCGAGTATTTTTGTAATACCTCTTTTTTTCCATACGGACTCAATACTTGTGTTTCAGGAGAGTCATTTACTGGAGGCTCAAGAGATGTCGGGTAATGTTGACAATATAACTCCATTTCTTCACAAAATTCACGATGTTCTGGGTGAACCGGTTCTCTTTCAGTCATTAATACAAATGCCCTGTTCCCAAACGCCTTTTTAAAGTGATGAAATAAAAAATGCTCCAAATAGTCTTGAGACTGCGGAGGAGGCAAATTTAAAATTAATTCGCTAAATTCTTTTGTATTTTTAGCGATAAAAAATTGGCTCGCAATGGTTTTTTTCCAGCCAATATGCCATTCCCATCCAAAAATTTTTGTGACCATAGACAAATAGTAAAAGAGTCTTTTGATTTTCTTTTTAGAGTTTTTCCATTTTATCGACTTATCATAACTCCAAGATGAGCTTGCAATAATTGAGCACGGTTTTTCATCTAGAATTTTGATATACCTATCGATAATCTCTTGATTCATGACCCAAGTATCAGCTTCTAAATGCACGAAGTAATCAGGGGAGAATTCCGTGTTAGCTTTTTCGATCGATTTTTTTATGAGATTTAACGCACCAATTTGAAGTGGTTTTGGCTCGCATTTTACTAAAATATCTTCTATATATTTTTCATAAGAAGTATCTGAACATGCATGAACAATGGGCCATTTTTTTGGAAAATTAAGTTTTATAATTTCCATATTGATTCTTGCACAGTCAACTCGATTGTGACTTGTTATGCAAACTACAACTTTAGGTTCAATCATGCTTTTTAAGTTTAATGAGTAGGGGGATTAATGTTCATGAGTTAATCTCATTTTAGCTTTGAGTATACTTAAAAAAATAAAATTTAGTAGTTCATTTATGACGGGATTTATATTTGTTCATTAGCCTTCTAAATTTGACGATAGCCCTCGCATTGAGGATAATCCAAGACTAATCAAATCATCTATAGCGACACCATGAAACAAATCCTAAATGAAGTGACCGAACGTATTCGTGAGCGAAGTGCACCTACGAGATATGCATATTTACAACGTATTGAGAAAATGGCATCGCGAACTCGCGGCCCGGATCGTATGGGCTGCGCCAATGTGGCCCACGCTTTTGCCGCCATGCCAGCCAATGACAAATTAAAGGTCGTTGCTGAAAAAGCTCCAAATATCGGCATTGTCACCGCTTATAATGAAATGTTGTCTGCGCATCAGCCTTATGTGAATTTCCCAGAAATTATTCGTGCTGAAGCCCATAAATATGGTGCTACGGTTCAAGTGGCTGGTGGTGTGCCTGCAATGTGTGATGGTATTACACAGGGTGAGCCTGGCATGGAGTTAAGTCTCTTTTCGCGTGATGTCATCGCGATGAGCACGGCAGTTGCGCTGTCACATGATGTTTTTGATGCAGCTTTGTTGCTTGGGGTTTGCGATAAGATTGTTCCGGGGTTGTTGATCGGCGCTTTGCAGTTTGGTCATTTGCCTTGTGTGTTTGTGCCATCTGGCCCAATGAGTACGGGCTTGGATAACACTGAAAAATCAAAAGTACGTGAAAAATATGCTGAGGGCTTAGTCGGTCGTCCAGAGCTATTAGCTTCTGAGTCTGCCGCATATCATGGTGCTGGTACTTGTACATTTTACGGCACAGCAAATAGTAATCAGATGTTACTAGAAGCCATGGGCTTGCATGTTCCAGGCGCAGCTTTTGTACATCCTAATGATCCTTTACGTGCTTGTTTAACACGTGAGTCTGTTCGAGTGGTTCTTGAAAATACTTATCAAAATCGCTATATGCCAATTGGACGCATGGTGGATGAACGCGTCATTGTAAATGCGATTGTTGCGTTGTTGGCGACAGGCGGTAGCACTAATCATTGTATCCATTGGGTGGCGGTAGCCCGCGCTGCGGGCATTATTATTGACTGGGCGGATTTTAATAAACTTTCTAAAAATACGCCATTGTTGGCTCGTGTTTATCCAAACGGCAAGGCTGATGTGAATCAATTCCAAGATGCGGGTGGTCCGTCATTTGTGATTCGTGAATTGGTTGAAGGCGGCTACATGCATGAAGATGTTCAGTCGGTAGTTATTGGGGGGTTACGTGATTATTGTAAAAAACCAATGACGGATGGAAAGAACTTGAGCTGGGTTGAGTTGCCTGTGGAAAGCCCTGACGAGACCATTTTACGTTCTGCTTCAAAACCATTTAGCGCCTCAGGGGGCCTGCTTTTATTGCAAGGAAACCTTGGCCGGTCAGTGATTAAGAGTTCGGCTGTGCCAGAAGACCGTCATATTATTGAAGCGCCTGCAGTCGTGTTTGATGCCCAGGAAGAATTGTTAGCGGCGTTTGAGCGCGGCGAATTAGAAAAAGACTTTGTCGCGGTGGTTCGTTACCAGGGCCCTAAGGCGAATGGAATGCCAGAACTTCATAAACTAACACCACCGTTATCTCTACTTCAAAATAAAGGTTTTAAAGTAGCTATAGTGACTGATGGACGGATGAGTGGCGCCTCAGGAAAAGTGCCTGCTGCAATTCATTTGTCTCCGGAGGCTTCTGCTGGCGGCGCAATTGGTAAAATTCGCACGGGCGACATTATTCGTTTGAATGTTATTGCAGGCACCCTAAATGCCTTGGTCGATGAAGACACATGGAAAGCACGTCACATTGAAGAGTTGCCGGATGCAAAACGTTTTGCAAACGCCCATGGGATGGGTCGTGAGCTTTTTGGTGGGATGCGAAGCAACGTGCTGACTGCTGAAGAAGGCGCAGTGACTTGGCTTTAGGTGCATTTCATCAAGATTATTAATTTATAAAGTAAAAGTAGAGACTCATGAATACATTAGATTTAGCAAAAGAAGGCCCAGTCATTCCTGTGATTGTGATTAACCGCGTAGAAGATGCTGTTCCAATGGCAGAAGCTTTACTTGCGGGGGGTATCAAAGTGCTTGAAGTGACATTACGTACATCATGCGCTTTGGCGGGGATGGAGGCGATTGCTAAGGCGGTACCAGAAGCGATTCTAGGGTCTGGAACGGTGCGTAACAATAAAGATGCACAAGCCTCTAAAGATGCGGGCTGTAAATTTGCTGTGAGTCCAGGCTATACAAGTGAACTTGGACAGTTTGCACGACAAATCGGTTTGCCATTGTTGCCAGGCGTTTCAACTGGCTCAGAAATCATGATGGCCAATGCTGATGATTACTATTTCCTGAAATTATTCCCAGCGGTTGCAGTAGGCGGCATTAATTTGCTTAAAGGTTTTGCTGGTCCGTTTGGAGATGTGAAGTTCTGTCCAACTGGCGGAGTTACTGTTGAGTCAGCGCCACAATTTTTATCATTACCTAACGTGGTAGTTTGCGGGGGTACTTGGCTGACACCAGCAGATGCTGTAGCACGTGGTGACTGGGCGCACATCACAAAATTAGCAAAAGAAGCTAGCGCGATCAAGCCAGCTTAAGTTTGATATTTCTATCCTTAAGACGAAACCTATATTTGGCATGTTTGCTGAATATAGGTTTTTGAGTTTTTGTAAGGTGCGCTAAGAGATGCGTCCATTATCTGAATATAAGACGCTAGTTTTTGACTGTGACGGAGTGGTGCTCAACTCCAATCAGCTCAAGATACAAGCGTATTTTGATGTGGCAATAAAGTTTGGTGCCGATGAGAACCAAGCTAAAGCATTGGTTCGGCATCATGTGAT
>Ga0114964_10000614_pt1 | contig 27619 bp, 42 predicted proteins | sample C_131016_MF_Meta_FD_92638 | JGI IMG/M metagenome (GOLD analysis project Ga0114964, IMG submission 92638) | Freshwater microbial communities from Lake Croche, Canada to study carbon cycling - C_131016_MF_MetaG | ecosystem: Environmental > Aquatic > Freshwater > Lake | place: Lake Croche, Canada...
TCGTTGATTCAAATCTGTTACCACCCTTTCGGGCGAGCCAATCATTTCTGCTGGCTTCTCATCCTTTTTCATTGATGATGAGTTCGGACTATATCTTCATCCTTATTTCTAAGGAGTTTCGCGTGTAGTCTCTACGGACTCTCTGCTTTCGCAGGTTGCCTCGGTATTGTCCCTTTTGTTTTCTTGAAGGAGTTTCACCGATATAGCGAAATTTTCAATTGGCGCTTACGCAGCCAAAGACCCAATCGTGTTTAGGTAAATTGGTGGAACGAAATCTCCACCTGCTCCATCGGTGCGTGAGATGTCGCGAGTTTCAACTGCGACTTCATGTTGGTGACGAGCTAAGCGATCCCATGAATCACGATCGTTGCGAAGTTGTGCGCCGATCATGTCGCGAACGAAAGAGTTCTTTCCATCGCGGTCATAAGTCATTGCTTCGCGAGTTACAACAGCGCCGCCAAAGTTGGCAACCTTTGCTTCCTTGCGAGATTCTGCGATTGCTGCTGTGCGTGCTTCTACCTTTTCGGCAGTTGCGATGCGCTCATCTAGGGCTGCAATATCATCTTGCGCCTTTGAAGCGGCATCAAGAGCATCTGCGGTGACATCTTCTGCTGCCAAAGTTGTTTCAACCTCGGCAACAAGACCATCGCGCTGCTCCTTGAGTTTTGATGCTAGAGACATTTCTGTCTCCTCTCTTGGATTGGATGTGTTGGAACCAGTCGGGGCAGGTGCGCCGAGGGTTATGCCTTGACCTTGCGAGTCAAGGAATACTGTTTGAACTTGAGCGACAACTTGCGCTTTGCAAGATCGAGATCAAGTTCTTCTGCTGAACGCATTCCAACTGATGTGGAATCGTAGGCAGGGAGTGTGACAACTGAAACTTCATAGAGTCGCTCGATGTCATTGATTGTGCGAAGACCAGCATCGCGAGTCTGTCCTTCAGGAGAGACTGTGAATGCGAAACTCATCTTGTCCATATCGCCTCGGCGAAGTGCTGATGAAAGTTCTTGCGCCTTTGGATTTGCTGGATCAAGAGTTGCTTCCATATAAAGTCCGGTGGTGTCTTGGCGAAGTTTCAAAGTTCCAGATTGAGTTGAAGCCAATGGAATTCCTTCCATGTCATGATTGACAAGGAGGAAGACTGGGTCATCAGAAGCAAGTGCGCGAGTGAATGCTCCAGGAGCGATAACTTCGCGGAAGTTCAAGCCACTGGCTTCAGAGTTGAAGGTTGCGGCATAGCCACCAATCTTCAATGAGCCATCATCGGTTGCAACTGCACGAACTTCAGCAACCATTGTGATGCGTTCGGCTTGAGCCATTGCAGTTTTGCGAGCTTCAATCATTTCAATATCCTCCGAGCGTGGGGCAGGTAGGGCGGTGATTACTGTCAGAATGTCTGATCTGTGAACGACTGTGACATCGCTTGGAATCCAACCATTTCCCTGTTCCTTGTAGATACGAATAAGGAATGCTGGTTGATCTGGAGTTGTTTCCAAGACATAGCCTTCAGAAGACTTTGCTTGCCCCTTGGTGACAACTTTTTCAACCTTACCCTTGGCGCGACCATTTGAAGTGTTCCAAGATACGAATGAACCTTCGCCGATACGAGCTGCGGAAGCGCGACCCTCGAAAGGAGCCTTGATTGAATCGTCATTGAATTCTTTTGATAGTCGCGCATAGTAAGCCGCAACCTTGTCTTTGATTTCCATTGCATCAGAATCAGGAATGTTCACTCCGCCGCGAGCGCCATTCAAGACACCAGCAACAGCAAAGATTCCTTTTGGAACTGCAACAAGTGAGCCATCGATGACATCAGCGAATTGCAATTTGTAAGATCCAAGAAGTTCTTTGTTTGTTTCGTCAACATAGAAGAATGCTTTTCCGTATTTAGCCCAATCCATGTTGTCTTTTCCGCCAGCATATTCTTGAACACGCTTATCGGCAGCAGCAGCATCCCATGCGGTATCGCGTGGAGCGATTGGAAGATCAGAAGCGCCAGAAGCCATGCGAGGCATGATCATCATTGGATAAGTTGCGCCTTCTGTCTGTTCTTCAACATCATCTTCATCGACACCTTGAGCATCGACTGGATCTGGGGAAGGTTGTGTGACTTCTTGACCAAGGGAAGCGGTCAATTGCCATTTCCAGAATTGATGTTGATCGATGCGACCAGCGATGAAGTTTGCAACACCTTGCTGATTGTAATTTGTAGCGCAATCGAAGACATCTGAAAGTTCATCAAGAATCATGTCATTTGCTGCAAGCAAGTCATTGGCAAGAGCGATTGGATCTTGCAAGATTGCTGGAGCATCATCAAGGCATCGAAGCGCTAAGAATGAACCAAGTGTGAATGGAGCGATTGAACCAAGTTTGCGAAGGTTCTCGGCGATTGGATCGATTGACTCATAAACATCTTCATAAATTTTCAAGAACAGTTTGTGATATTCGCTGAAGTCAGCACCCTTCACATTCCAATGAGCGCCATGCGCCCGGAAATAGAAGCTCACAACATCTGCGAGAAGTTCAGTCAGTTCCTCGTTTAGATCAGGAACTTGATTCATGTCAGCCATGTCACCCTCCTCGGATGCCATCAGGGAAAGCGCTCGTGCGCTTTTCGAGATTTGATTTCTGATTCTTGTTGACCAAGTGAAGCCAGCATCGCCACCCCAGGCTGACCATGCAACTCTTCCAGGAGATGGAAAGCCATCTTCTCCAGAATTGAATCCCTCTGCTTGCTTGTCGATCTCATGTCTTTTGAAGAATGAATACATTCTCAAGATTGTTTCGGCGCTTACTGGATGACCAGCAGCCAAATCACTTGCTCGTTTTTTGCCAACTGCGGTGAAGCCACCACCAGCATGACCATCAGCAATCCAAGCCAAAGCCTTTTTCGCTTCATCTTGAACTCCATTTGGAACTCTGAAAGTTTCAGCCATTATTCCAACACTCCCATGATCGGTGCTGAAGGATCAGCATCTTCACCGAGCGAAGGATTGACTCCTCCTGCTGTCACATTGCCAGCAAGTGCCTGGTTGAACTTGTCTCCGCCCTCGTAAGGTTCCATGCCTTCGATCTGACGAACTTCATTTGGAGTGCGAGCGCCCATTGACACATTGATCATGTTCACGCGAGCGCGAGTGATTGCATCAACTCGAAGAAGTGTTGAAGTATCGAATGCGACATCATCGCCTTGATCAAGAATGTTCGACAATGCTGTTTCAATTCTACGAATCCAAGGAGCGATTGTGTGTGTAAGGAAATTCAATGAGGCTTGTTCGACATTCTGGTAAGTCTGATTATCGCCAGAAGCAAGAATGAGATGGCTTGGGATGCGGAAGATGCGAGCGATGTCGCGAATCAACTGCTCACGAGTCTTGATCATTTCAGCATCAGCAGCAGAAGTTGTGATTGGTCGGAACTTGAGACCATCTGAGAGAACTGCTGGCTTGCGATGGCGGCGATGGGTTGCTTCCCATGTTGCCTGGATGACACGAGCCTGTTCCAAGTTCAACTTCTGATCTGTTTCAAGAATTCCTGAAGGAGTTCCACCTTCGCCATAGAACTGAGCCAAGTGGCGATCCATAGCGATGGAAAGTCCAATGAGATTTCGAGCCTGGTTCAATGGTGATATTCCAACTAAAGATTGAGGCGGTGTGAACCAGCGAAGATGCAAGATGTCTTCACGATTCATTTCATTTCCTAGGTGAAGGTATCTGCGACCGGTCATGTCACCAGTTGGAAGAACCTGCATCTGATAAGGGTGCAAAGGCACAAGACCAATCATGTTGCCAAGGCGATCTCTGTCGATCTTCACATAAGCATTTCCATGCAAAGCCATTGAGGCAACAATTTGATGAATCAATTCATAAGTGTTTGATTCTGGATCAGGGTCGGCAAGAACATCTGGCAAAGGTCGCATGACTCTCTGACCATCTTTTTCGATTCTATAAGCACGAAGCGGCATTGAAGCAACTGAATCAGCAAGAAGTGAAACAGCGCCAAGCACTGCTGAAACTCCAAGAGCAGTCCATTCATCGATGCGCTCGCCAGCAGCAGAAGTCATTGATGTCTGACCATAGAGTTGGCTCAATGGTGAAACATAGTTGTTGAACTGAGGGTAGCGACCTACTGTGAAAGATTGAATGCCACGACTGAAGATGCTCACTTATTGCCTCCAAAGTCTGCCAATATCGAACCAACTAGAATCAAGATTCCTCCTGTGAGAAGAGCAGCCCCAAGTCCAAAAATTATGCCAAGACCAACGGAAATCATTGTTGCGCCAATCAACTCTGTGACTGTTGTGATCTGATCACGCATCTGGAACCTCCATTGAGAATGGGTCGAAAATTTGTGGCAACGAGCCACCTTGAGATTGCCACCAACTAGCGCGTTCCAAAGCCATCACCGATGAAACAGCCAAGTCAATTCGGCGCTTTGAGCCTTTTGCTTCTTTGGCAAGTCTTGATCCGCGATTGTCTGTGCGAAGTTGAGCATTGGAGATGTGCCTTGCAAGGCGAGCATCACCATTGTGAGTGATTGTCTTATTCACAACAGCTTCGAAGAATCGAGTTGTTGCTGGGGTCATGCGAGATGCGGTCTGTGGGAAAGTCACCACTGGAAGACCTTCATCATCAAGAATCTGGAATGTTCGCGCCCATCGATAAGGGTCGCAAGCAATTTCCAAGACTTGAAATCTGGTGGCGGCGGCGCGAATGGCATCTTCAACTTCAAGCACCGGAATTTGCCAGTTCGCATCAGCCTCATCTGGCTTCTCCCAGACTGCGACAGGCATGATGTGAGGAATCTCGCCAACCGAAACTGCCACGATCGCTGTGCAGTCACCATTGAAGGATCCATCGAAGCCGAGAACGACATCAGAGCCGTCAGGAATTTCATGATCGTCAGCAAGAACATCCCAAGCGCCATGTGGTAGCCAAGTGTCTGATGTTGATGACCAGATGTTCAGTCGTTTAGTCTTGAATTCCGCCTCTGGAGTTCGAAGTATTGCTGAAGAGAAATCATCAGCAGCAACAATGTCATCAAAGCCAGGGTTCGCTTCTTTCCAAGCCAATGGATCACGATAATCCCCTTCGTTATTTGCTTCCCACCATGCAAAGAAGAATGAAGGATCATCAACTTCGCCAAGTGCGACTCGCTTGCCGTATTCGTAAAGACTGAAACAGATTGAATCTTTGCCACTGTTGTCAGTTTTGACTCCAGCAGTAGTGATTGCAACCAACATTGGTTCTATGCGAGCGCCCATTGCCAGCGACATAACATCGAAGAGTTCGCGATTAGGTTGCGCGTGAAGCTCATCGAAGCAGACAAGTGTCGGGTTCAATCCTTCTTTGGAGAAGGCATCGCTTGAAAGTGCGCGATACACCGATCCAGTTTTCGGATTGTGAATTGTGTCTTTATAAACAGTCAGTAGTTCGGAAAGTTCCGGGTGAAGTCGAACCATTTCCTTTGCTGTGTTGAAAACAATCTTTGCTTGTTCCTTCTCAGCAGCGCAAGAATAAATCTCGCCGCCTTGCGCTCCAAGAACTAGCGATTCAAGAGCGACTGCCGAGAGCCAGGCTGACTTTCCATTCTTGCGAGGAAGTCCAACCAAGCCGACACGATGACGAAAGGTTCCATCTACCTTGACTGCGAAAAGTTGTTTTGTGAGTTCGCGTTGCCAAGGTCTGAAGACTAGATCTTCGCCAGCATGACCAGCGATGGAATCTTTTGTTATTTTGCAAAGAGCCTCTGCAAAGTCTGCGATGTCTTCCCCGCGCGATCTCTTGAGATCGGCTGCTGGAACTTTTGAGAGCCAGCGTGGAGGGAATCCATCAATTCCTGTTTTGCCTCTTTTCGAGGAGTTTGTCGATTGCACTAATTGCCTTCACTTCCGCCACCCCTAAGCGGCTGCGAGATGTTGGATCAAAGCCAAGTGAGGAAAGAGAATCCACGAACGCTTTGTTGATATGAACCAACAATCGACCATCTGCTGGATCGAGTGTTGCACGATACTTCTTGCGAACTGCTGCAAGGTCATCGGCGAGCATTGCCGCATTCTCAATCGCTCGGAAATCGCTTTGTGGGGAAAGCCAAGTGATCGCCATATCCCACGCCTGGTTCCAAAGAGCTAGTCCATCCTCACCAAGATTGATTGGAGCATCTGGAATCTTGTGAGCCATTGGCAAAGTTGTGATCACGCTCAACTCTGGCAACTTTCGCTTGCCTGGATTGCCTGTGATGCGCTTTATTTCGGCAGGTTTCGGCGGTCTTCCAGCGGTCATGCGCGGAACCTCCATGTTATTTGCCGAACTTGTAATTTCGCGAACATAAAAAGAAAACGGGGGGGCTGGGTCTATGCGTAATTCCCAGAAAAAACAAAAAAAGTTTTGAATTCAAATCTTTGTGTGTGTGTCAGCGATTCTTCTTGGATGAGTTGCAACTTCTGCACATCGCTTGCAGGTTTGATAATTCCAATCTTGAGCCACCACGATCCAGGGAGTGGATGTGGTCAACTGTGGCATCGGAGCCAACAAGTTTCTTGTTACATCTCAAGCAAGTCCAATTGTCTCTTCGTAAAATAATTACTCTTACCCTTTGCCACTCTGCATCGTAGCCTCGGAGGGATGAGGTAGGTCTCTCTCGCTTTGGTTGACTTGCCTCTCGTATTGCAAAGCATTCATCACATCTTGATCTTGCTGTTGGAATTCCACAATCAAGGCAGGACAATTTGGGCGGCATTATTTTATGGAACTTTATTTTCTTTTGATAATTGTTGTTATCTTGCCGCCGGTATATGAATCCCACTTGGATGCAATTGCAATTGCATCGCGAATGATTTCCTCTGCATGATCAGCATCATCAATGTTGAATGATAAATCTTTCAATGCGTAACTCATTGCGCCGAGTGCTAATGCTTCGCCACTTCCAGCAACATAGACATTCTCTTCACAGCGTTCCCATGAGTAATCATCTTCAATGCGATATAAGTTGCAATCAATTACAACAAGGAAGATGTTGCCATGTGTTACTGCTGAGTCATCCTTCTTTGTTTCATAACCAGCATCAACGAATGCTTTGCGAATGGAAGGGATTAGAGTTCGTGTGATATATCTGTCGGGATTTGATCGACCGACTTTTGGTGCGCTCCATGTATGTTGGAGAATGTTGATGCCACGAACATCGCCCGCGCCACCAATGATGATGCCGTTGTTCTCGAATATCTTTCCGCCCGGAATGTTGATCTTGAATCCATCTTGATCAGAAGATTGTGAATCGCCTCCAATAACAATCCAATCATCTCCTTGAATAGCAGCAAGAGTTGTCATTGATTCATCCCCAATTTTGCATCAAGCATTTGATCGACAAGCTCCATGAGATGTTGTTTTCTGAAATCACCAGCATGACGAATTCCATCAGCGAGATGCGAAAGCGCCTCATTGATTTCTTCAACTGTCTCATCATGAACGATCATGATTGAAAGGATACTCGCAAGCCTTTGGACAACCATTGTCTGTGGATAGGACACACCGACACGCTGAGTGTAGCAGAAGTGATGGACATGATTTTGTCAAGTCAAGCCTGTTTTGCTTGTGCCTCGATCATGGCGTGGGCTTCATACAATTCGCCTCGCTTTGGAAGTTTGAACTTCTGAGCCAATCGCCTGACATGGCGCTCGCTGATTCCCATCCATTTGGCAAGTGCTTCAGCATCAAGCCAGATCGCTCGCTTATCGCTCATGGCAACTGCAATCAATCGAAGTGTTGTCCACTGAGATTTGCATTTGCGACAATCAAAGATTTCCAATGGATCATCCTGATTGATCTTGAGCAGGTTGCCACAACTGCCTTGACCTGTTTCGGCTGGACATGGAATCTTGCGGGTCTTCTCAACGAACTTCCTGGCTGCTGCCATTCCTTGAGAATGAATCTCTCGAAGTTCCTTGAAGAAGTCATCGATCCAATCTTGAGTTCCTGACCAAGTGAGATTGACTTGAGCGAACTTGATGGCATCGGCAATCTCCTCGCCAATGCTCGCTGGCTTCTTGACGAATGCTGGCTTTGTCAGACTTCGATCCTCTCGAATCAACTTCTCCCATTCGTGAAGGAAGCCGAGAATGTCGTGACCTGCGATGAATGAAAGAGCTGCGACATTCAAGCCGATGGTTCGCTCGCTGCTTCGCCCGCCTGAGCCAGTTCGACCGGGCAGAAGTTCGTCATGAGCCGCCGACCAGAATTCGCCAAGATCATCGAGTTGCTGATGAATCCTGCCTTGGCATCTGGCGCATAAGCCGAAAGCCTGAGTTGTGTGATTGCAGAGGGTGCAGGTTGTCTGGGTCATCAGAATGGGATTCCTTCACTTTTGGATTGAGTCGGTTTTTCATCAAGTGGGGATGGCTCGAAGTAGGTCGGAGTCTGGCAACTATGGCTTGCGAATACCTTTGCCCTAGGGTCGGACTTTTCTATATGCCAAGTGGTTCTTGGCATCAATGTCGAGTTGCTGATTTCAACAGTCTGGAAGATCCTGCGACCTTCAAGCCTCATCGCCAACTCTTCTGACAAGTTGAGTGGATTTGGCTCAACCTTGGTTTCCCAGCCATTGACATGGCATTGATATATCCAACCAGTGCATTTTCGGCACTGAGACGAGGTTAGTTGGGAATTGATGAATGAATCGGTCATTTACGCTCACCACCCTGACCTCGTCCTCGTCCCCTCCTAGAGAGGGGACAGAGGGACGAAGTCGATTGAGGGGGTGGCACTTCGTCTGGGACGAGGTCGGGACGAGGTGGGACGAGGTCAAGCATTGTCGGCTTCTTGGTAATCAAAGGATGCAATTCCAGAAGATCCATCATCATCTTCTCGGTAAGGTCGAAGCGATTTGAGGTTCAAAGAGTTGCGAGCGCCGTTCTGAATGCCCACGAACTTTTCGTCAATAAGAATTTGAATGGCAATTCTGACCCATTCTGCTTTTCCCTTGATCGCCTTTTCAACTGCATTCTTTGACAGTGGAGCCATCGCCGCTTCTAGGGTTTTGCTGACCTGCTCCATCAAGTGAGTTGGTCGAGTTCGGTCTCCTGAAGCCATCTGAGGGCTGTCAATCGTCATTGTGACCATTCCTTCAGCCGTTGATTTCAACTGAACTGTGCCAGCAAATTTCGCCTCTTTGGAGTGTTCGCGAACTGCGCCCGGTCGATCTTTTGTCACCTTCAGATTCAATTCGCCGTTCATGCCCCGACCGAATGGCAATGTGACTTCCACCGAGATGGCAGCGCCATTGATGTCAGCTCGCTTCGCCTGAGCGCCGATGGCATAGTTCCCGCGATTGTCCTTGGACTTGGGAACATGGTCGATGGTGATGACACACGCTCCTGACGATGCCAGGGGCTTGAGCAATTGCTGGCTGAAGAATGTGGCATCGCGATTGCTGGTCAATTCCAGGTTGAGCAAAGTCATCGCCGCATTCACGCCATCGACAATGATCAATTCAGGCACAATCTCAGCTAGGGCATCGACCAAATCAATGCGTTCTTCCAGTGTGAGATTCTGATCTGGATTGGCATAGGTGAAATTCGCAAAGTGACGATCTTCCAGACCAAGTGCGCGAAGTCTGCTGAGAATGCCTTTGCCTGAATCCTCGAAATCTAGGTAAATCACCTTCTGCTGAATTTCCAGCGCTTGCTTGACTGCGAGCAATGCAACCCAAGTTTTGCCAGATTCTGATTCACCCAGAAGTGCGTTGATCTTGCCTTTGTAGAACAATCGATGACCATCGCTCCTCGCCAAGAACTCTGGAACGAGTTCTTCAATGGCTCCTTCCAAATCCAATGGCTTTGGATACCAGGATGAGCGCTCGCGAATAACTTCGACATGATCTGCATCAATATCTGGAACCACAGTCAACGCTGGCTTTGCTGCTGCCACCTGCAATTCGCCCAAAGAAGGCAGGGAAGAAGAACCAGGAGTCTGGGAGCCGTAGCCTTTGCTCCTTAGATCGCGAGCTGCTGCCGAGAAGTCATCGCCATGTTCCAAGTGAGCGAATGCTGCGAATTTCGAATAAGGCTTTTCCTGCTCGAATGTTGTTGATGATGTGAAGACGAAGAAGTTGTCTCCATCATTGCGACCGGAAGTGGCGCTGATGCCTTGATCTTTACCTGGTCTGCGCCAATAGGTTACGCCATTGTTTGTGAAGACAATTCGCCATCCCTTTGGCTCCAAGATTTCTTTCCAAGTTGCTCGCTTGTTGAAATCATCTCCTGGCTTGTCTTGATTTGATGCTGGATGCGCCGATAGTGAATTCACAATTTGTTCGCGTTCTGGCATTGAGTCAATTGATTTGAAGACACTGACGATCGCTTCGCGCTCTTCCCAAGATAGCATCGGAATTGTTGCTGGCGATCCAACAAGCAATTGCCAAGGTTGACCAGATGGATGAACTGTTCCACTCGATGGCGCTGTCACCACGAATCCGCCTTCACCTCTGCTTTCCGCGTAGACCAGAACTGAATCATTCTCTCCTGGTCGGCGAGCGAATTTGGTGTTTCCTGGAACTGGTTCATCTGCAATTCTCCAAAGGAAGTGGATTCCACCTGATGGAGTTCGCTCGACATAACCAGTTGAGATAATTGTCCAAAGATCGCCAAGTCCAGAATTGATTGCAACTTCTCGGATTTCATCCAGACAACCTTCTGCAACTGCTCTGCCTTCGAGTTCAACCATCTCAAGATTGCCTGAAACTTTGCCAGTGACAATTCCAATTCCTGTTGCGCCGCCATTGAACCAGTTCACCAATTGCTCATGATCTGCTGGCGCGAGTTGATACTTCTTCCAGGATCCAATTGGCGCTTTTGAGCCATCCATCGATGCTGGAACAACTGAGATTCCTGCATCTGCGAATGCGAGCGCTGCTTGAAGAACTGGATTCATTCTGTTTCCCCGATCCAAAGACTTTCCTGGTAGATGGTGTGATACCCGCAAAGACTGGTCATCTTCACAAGTTTGTTGTTGCCGTAATAGATGCCATGTTCTGCATCCGCATCGCATTGTTCGAGTTCGCCATAACCAACATCGATGATGAAATTGCACTGCTTAGAGAATGGCGTGGATCTTTTGAATCTGAGTGGTGCTTTTGCCATTGTTCTCCCTGTTGTCGATTGTTGTTGCCCATTGCTCGGAATTGAACCGAGTGGCGGGAAGGTCATTCGCCCGCGAACCTGCCAATGGCTTCGCTGATAGCACCCTGATCAGTCAGCGAATAATTGTGGAACTAGAAGGGTTTCGCACCCAACTTGTCCATCAATGCTTGCACTTCAGGTGTTACTTCAACGCCATTGACAACAGGATTTCCTGCTGCTGGAGCTGAGATTGAACCTGCAAGATAAGCAGTTGCCTTTGCTACCGCATCGGCATCAGTTGTTGCATCGATAAGAATCCAAGGAGCCGACTTGCCTGGCTTGGCAACGCCTTGTCCGATTCGTGCGAGAACTGATTTGCCAATGTTTGGCTTGAGTGCGCCGCGAAGCGCGATGTTGAAAAACAACACTGATGAATGAGTTGTGTTTGTGTCAAGGTCAACAAGGTCAACCTCGATTGCTTCTGCCTCGCCCAGAGTTGTTTGAATGCCTGTCTTGTATTCAACAGGCTTGATGATTAGGAGATGTCCTTGCAGATCTGCTGGCTTTACTGAATCACCAGATGTTGCTGGTGATGTGAATGGACTTGTCATCTCATTCTCCTTTTGTTGGTGTTTGGGGTGGTGCATCGACTTCGAATGAAGCCAATTCTGTTTTGATGAAATCAGTCAACGCCTCGCAACGATTGATGAGTTCGATGATGAAATCTTGATTCATTTTGTCTTGACTACCTTTGAATAACATTCATCGCAATAAGGTTCCTTGCCAAGAATGTGTTGAATTGCTTTTGAAACTTTGCAGAGATGACACTGAGTTTCCCACCGGAATGTCATCAGTTCCCCTTGTCTGTCGAATAGAACCCAGAGCCTTTGAAGTGGACTGGGGAGGATGAAAATACTCTCTCCATCGACTGACAGCAATCTCCGCACATCGGCGCTGGCGAGTCTTCTTCATAGCCTCGAACCTGCTCGATGGTTGTGCCACATCTTGGACATCTGAAATCATAGCGTGGACTCATGGTGGCTCCTTTTGGCATCGATGAAGAGATAAGCAATCAGCGCCCAGCCGATCATCATGTTGATTGAAACAATGGTTAGGATCAAGAAAAGAAGGATTCCACTCATGCGGCATTCTCCTCTCCTGGACAACCCTTGGAGCCATCTTTTGAGAATGGCAGGAACCATGGACAATAACTGCAAGAGCGAGTTGGCGTTGTCGGAATCAAATCCCAGTTCTTTGGATTAGCTTCAGGATCAAGTTGCCAGAGTAGAACTTGCGTGTCTTCCAAGCGCTGAATGGCATCAAGTGCCAATTGGCGATTGTAAGGTTCAACGATTGTGTGAAGTCCATCCAAGCGACCGCCGAGTGGATAGAACGCCAGCGCCACCTTCTTGACCGAACCAATGCCAAATTCATTCTCGATGCCCAGACCATAGAGATTGATCTGGATTCTCTGTTGGTAAGTCATGCCATCCTTCTTGCGTGATCGCATAGAAGTTGCGCCAACGCATTTGTGATCGATGACAGTTTTGTTCGCCTTGTCGAATAGATCCATCGTGCCACCAAGTTGATCGGTGACCTTGACTGGATGCTCGACCAAATACAGGTCAGGAAATTCACCAAAGGCATCGGCGAGCCAGGCATGAATTGCCGTTCCGCTTATTGATGCCCAAGGATCGGTCGCTGGATTAGTTCTCGCCCAATCGAGCATCTTGTAAGAAGTCTTCCTGACACATACTTCGCCAACCTCGCTCAAGCCAATGGCTCGCTGTTGAGAGCGTGGCGCATTGGCTGAACGATTGTTGACAACTGATTTGATGCGATCAGCAAGATTGCTGGCATCATCTCCAAGTGGTGTGAACATTAGTCCTCATCCACGATTGAGAATCGGCGAGTGATTGTTGTTGTTTCCAACTTCTCCACCATTTCCGGTGGAAGCATTTCGCGAATTCGCTTGGTATCGATGCGATGAGTTTCAACTGTTGTCCAGCGAACTGCTTCGCGACCATTGACCAATGCGATCTCACATTCGCCCATCGCTGCCTCAACTTGCTGGCGAGCGATGTCGGCTTTTTCTGACCATTCCTTCATCTTGGCTTTTGCCTCAATGTAAGCAGCCAAGAATGCTGAAGCTGCTGGATCGAGATCAACCATTTGTGCATTGATTTGTGTTGACATTTCCCCTGTTTCCTTTTCTTAGTAGTAAGAGTGCTTCTGCCAGAATGACTTGGCAGCGCATGCGCCGTCTGAGCCATAGTGTCTGGAGATGTAGGCAATCGATGCGACTACCTGAGCGAGTGGATCGGCTGAATGCTTCAAGCCGATGTTGCGATATGTGGATTCCAATAGTTGTCCGACTCCTCTGGCTGAGGAACTGGGGTTCTTGGCATTCGGATTGATGTGACTTTCCTTGTTGAAAATCCACAACAAGCACGAAGCCTGGCGCTGATTCATCAGCTCGTTGACGAACAAGCCGACCTTGGTTTGATCATCAAGAACGATGGCATCTTGAACTCGGATGACATTGGCTGGCTGAGTTCGATAGACCAGACCATTTGAGATCAATGCCATGAGCAGAATTGAGATTGCAAGAATTGCAATCAATGTGTTTGAAAATCTTTGCTGTTGAGTCATTAGATAAATCCTTTTCTTTTGGCTCGATCCAAAGTCCGGTCAATTGAAGCAATTTGAATCTTCAACATTTTTGAGACTTCTTCCTTGGTAAAGCCTTGTGAGAGGTATTCCTGAATTTCCCTGAACCTTCTGGTTCCAGCCTCCTTTTTCTTTGTGAGTTTGTTCCTTTGTTCTGGAGTCATTCCTCCCCAGAAGCCGTTGGTTTCGTGATTGTTGATTGCGAATGAAAGGCAAGCAGTTCGATGAATACAACTGCCGCAAAGTTCCTGAAGGCGCGGAAGGCGCTGCTCCAATTCTACCTGAGAGACTGGAAAGAAGAAATCCAGATCAGGCTCATCGGCGCATTTGGCATCAGGAAAGGATGGTGCGTTGAGTAGTGCAAGCAGACTCATTTCGGATCTCCATATCCTGCTTCACGCAAGAGATCCATCATCATCTGCATCGGCATGATGCCCCACCATTGACCAACTTTGTCTGGGGTCATGCCAATTCCATTTGGCTTGACAACCAAGATGCCAAAGTCTGCCTTGGCATTCTGGCGTTCAATTTCAGTTTCCTTGAGCCAAGCAGGGATTTTGTAGGTCGCGTGATTCTTGACCTCCATGCAAAGTGCAGGAATTCCGGTGATGTCACCGAGATCCTCACCAGCACTGCCACCGCCCAGCGCTCGCCTTTCGGCTCCAGGAAAGCCCTGTCCCTGAAGGAATCGAACGAGCGCTGTTTCAGCAGCAGTTCCCTTTTGCTTGGCTTTTGACACTATCCACGAACCTGACGGATTGGCAGGGAACTGTTGTGGATGTGCTCGCGAAGTTCTTCATTCTCCAGGTAGGCAGCTTGAAGATCGGCGCGAAGTCTTTTGTTTGATAACTTCCAAGCATCTCGCTCGGAATAGGTTCCAAGATAGAAGCCAGCAGTTGTAAAAAATAACATGATGAGTGCCAAGATATTCCAAGCCATTATTTGTCCCCTAGTGCTTTGCGAAAATTGTGCCAATCTTCGACTGATTGAAATTCCTCTTGAGTGATTGATCGTTCATCAAGCCACAAGAAGAATGGCAACAAGATGATGGTGATTGCGATGATTGCAAGAATTGTGAGCATTAGAACTCCTCATTGCAGATGATGACATAAGGATCAATTCCATCTGCGTTGTCGAGCAGAATCTGAAAGTCTGCTTTGATGGATGTGAGATAAACGCGGAAGATCATTGCTGATGTCCAGTCTGGAAGCCAGTAAGCGTTGGCAAGATTGAAGTCAATTGCTTCGCCTTTTATATTTTCAAAGCGATCAGATTGAGTTGACCAATCGTTTGAATTCCATTCCATCTTTGCAACATAAAGGAATGAGAGATCCTCGCGGATGATGTCGAGTGTGATTGGCATTATGCAACCGCCTTCATCTTTGCAACTGCTTCATCGTAAGTTGGAGCATGATCAACTGCAAAGAACCAGCCATTGCCACGATTTTTTGAAACTATCCAAGCACTTTTGCCGCCCTTGAATGACATGTGCTGAATGCGAAATTGTTGGTTGTAAGTGATAAAAGTTGAACGATTGACCGCAACCAATTTCATTGGATGGACTTCATAAGTTGTTGTTGCCATTTGTTTGACTCCTCGTCTTAGTGAAGGATCCTTGTTCCTTCTCTTGGTAGAAATACTACACCCGACAAGTCAAATTGGGAACAACTGCAACCACCTATTCCCTGCGTGTTGTTCACCACAATGCGAAAAGACCCCCACCAGCCGTAGCCGATAGGGGTCTTTTCTCTTATGCTGGCGAGCGCCTAGCGAGGTTGGCGCTACGAGCCAGCAAAGGCGCGTTCTATGCCTTCTAAGAGGCTGATTTGAGGCTTGTAGAAGGTTTCCATGAAGGTCGGATCTCCGACCCTGTAATGGACTCCTACGGGCTCTGAAGGCAGATGCTCAATGGCTGGGGAGTAGCCAGCGACCTTGGAGACCAAGGCAGCCAAGTCATTGAATGAAGTCGGGATTCCAGTGCAGAGATTGGCAGTTTCAATGTCAGCCACGCATCCAGCCAAGGTTGCATCAACAATGTCATCAATGTGAATGAAATCTCGAACTTGAGTGCCATCGCCCCAAATTTGGAATGGATCTGATTTGTCGATGCCTCGCTTGATGAATGATGGGAATGGATAGTCCAAAGCCTGGTCGCTTCCATAACCTGAGAATGGTCGATAAGTGTGAACAGTCAATCCTTCTCGCCTTGCATGATGCGCCAGCATCTCCCCGGTCAACTTTGCCCAGCCATAGGAAAGGTCAGGAGTGGCGATGCGCGAGAGATGGATGTCAGTCTCTTCCAGTTTCCTTGCAGCTTCATTGCGCCGTTGCAATTCGATTGGATAAGCCGCCGATGATGAAAAGTAAGTTACGCAACCAGGATCGGTTCTAAGCGCCCAACCGAACATCTCGGCATCAATTGAGAGATCAACTGCGAGCGCTAGTGGTGAGCCTTCGATCATCTTGCGACCGCCGACAACTGCCGCCAAGTGAATGACCTTGTCGAAGTAAGTGTTATCAGTTCGGAAGAAGTCTCTGGCATCTTTGCCGTTGACAATATCAACGCCAACAATCTGATGACCTTGCGATTCGAACTTCTTGCGGAATGCTCGACCTACGAAGCCAGCATCTCCAGTGATAAGAATTTTCATCGAAGCGCCGCCAATAGTTCGGAATAGGCATCACTCGCCAGGTAATCATCGAGCGCCTTCTTGTCTGCTGAATAAACTTCTTCAGCATTGACTGATTGATAACCTTCATCCCATTCGGCTTTGCCAGCAATCGGATGCAGATGTTCGAGGACAACTTCTGGGATATAGCGGAGAGCATTCAAGTCTTTGCCGAGTGTCATCCAGAAGTTGTCGAGATATAAGTGAATCATATCTGGTGGAACCATGCCACCCAAAGCATTCACAATGTTTCCAGTCATGCCGACTGCTGTTGCCAAGTTCTCGCCTTGAAGTAAGTCGTTTCCATAAACCAAGCCTGTGCCTAATTCATCAAGCGCATTGATGAAGTGAAGATCCCAGTTCTTGGTGCGTGGTCTGTGATCATCACCTAGGAATGCGAAGTGGCGATATTTGTGAGCAAAGTGGCGAGCTGCAAAGTTCAATGGCTTCGCCATTCCTTTGCCACGCTTCTCCACCATGAAGACATCGCAACCGAGTTGAAGATAAGCATCCATCTGTGGCTCATCATCATCAACAATCACGATCAAATCTGATTCGGTCTCTGTCTCATCGAATGACTTGATTAGATCCGCAATGTTTTGTGGTCTGTTCCTACTTGGAACAAGAACAACGAGATTTCTCATCTGCTTCCCCCTTGTTGACGATTTCCCCTGCGATTGCCAAATAAGCAGCGCCATCAATGAATGAATCATCAAGTGGATTGAATGCTAGGCGAGCGAGTTTCAAGCCAGCCATGCACAATGCGACTTGGTAAGGAGCAATCTCTTGATTGAGAACAACTGACCAAATCTTTGCAATTCTCTGATGATTCTCGAAAGAATCACCATTTTGTTCATTACGATCGCCCATTGTCAGGTCAATCGCTTGTTGCAGTATTTCCTCGCGATTCATGCAATTTTCCCATCTCTTCAACTGGATTCAGTTGTGATGGATCGAGCTGATAGTTCCTGACCTCGCGACCTGGATCTCCAGTCATGATCGGTGACATCCCCTCGAAGATGCTCACTTCACACCATCCCCTGAATTTGACTTTTGGTGTCTCGGATTCTACTTCATCAACTGAGAGCCAGAAGATGAAATCTGCTTTCCGCTTGATGGAAGCATACTGCGAAACTGACACACATCGACCCCATTGATCCCAATAGCGCTCGCTCCATGTCTTGACTTCGATGCGCCCGACATTGGTGAAGATGTCTGGATCTCGATCTTTTGCTGGGTCGGAGAAGGCTGCCTCTGGCTCAAAGCCGTTATCTCGAAGCCAGATGAATGCAGCAAATTCGCCGAGATGACCAACAAGATGGCTGTTCGCTGTGTTCCTGTAATGTCCAGGGTTGTTGCGATAGCGCTCGAAAGTCTTCTCGGCGAGAAGGAATGCTGCTTGCTTGGCTTCAGGGTTGAGGATCAAGCCCTGAATGTTCAATTGTTATGCCTTGGATTTTTTCTGCTTGGCGAGTTCTGCATCAATCTCACTCTTTGCAACTGCAAGAAGATTGAGAGTGAATGGATCATTTGGATTTGCTTGACGAGCGATCACCGGAATCAAGCCAGAGAGGAATGAAAGAACTTTGACCAATCCACTTGCATTCATTGCAAAGACTGCTGTTGCGACTGGAAGTGTCAGCGCTCCATAGGTCAGCACCAATGCTTTGATTTTCTTTGTGTCTAGTTTCATTTTCTTTTCCTTACTTTGATGGAGCGATGGTTAGCCACGCTGGTCGCGCGACTGCGATGATTGTTTTGCCGAGATAGCGCTTGCGTTGATACACGCCACCGCCATTTTGTTGACTTGCGCCGATTGCGCCTTCTGGAGATGTGTTGCCTTCAATAGTCATGAGATAGGAATTGGCTGCATGGTTCTCGGTAACGATGCCGACATGATCGGCAACGCCAGTGCCAGCCCAATCGAAGAAAATGATGTCTCCTGGTTGAGCCGTCTTTGGGTCAACCAATTGCTTCTTCTTCTTGAAATAGTTCACGCCATCTGGACAATAAATAAATCCAGCAGGAGCCTTTGCCGCAACAAGTGAGGAAGCATGGAGTTGATCAAAACACCAACTGACGAAACAAGCGCACCAACTGGAGCCTTGATCATTTTGTCCGGTCTTTGCCTTCCACCAATCCCAGAATGGAACTAGATTTCCAGACTTGCCGTTTTTGCCACCCTTTTCGACAGTGCCGATCTTGCCTTGAGCAATCTTGACGAGATCAGCGCCAGTGGTCATTTGGAACTTCTTGAGCGAGATGGCTTGGATTCAGACATTGCCTTCATCACTTCAACATCGATCTTGATGCTGTTTTGATTCTCGATGAGCTGATCAACCTTGTTGATCAAGCCAGTCTGACCATCATTGAAAAGAGCGTATTCAATCCGCGCCAATTTGTCTTCGATCGCTTCAGTATGCTTCTTGATTGTGGCTTTGGCAATGAAACCTAAACCAGCAAGAATTCCACCAGTGACGAAGAAATACGAATAAACGATGGTGGCTGTGTCTGAAGTCATTTGGTGATTATGAGAACCGAAATTGACGAAGCTGATGCTGAAACTGCCCAAATCTCACCTTCATGGTTGGCAAGGGAAATCTTGTCATTGATGTCTAATTTGTAACCAGTAGTCGATGAAACTGTTGAGTCTCCAAGATAAGCAATTGCAGTTTCACTGTGAACATAGACCATTTCAGCAGCAATGTCGGCGCTGACGATCTTTGTTGGTGATGTTGTGACTGCATATTGTGCAGATGTAACTGCCATTTGTATCTCCTAGGGTTGAAGGGGTTGGGAATTATTTTGTTGCTGGTTCAACAACTGGTGCTGGAAATATAAAATTGATTCCATCCCATGTGATACCAATTCCAACATTTTCCAAATCAGTGCAATCAATGCAAATTGCATTTGTTGCTTCTTCAGCAATTTTTTTGTTTTCTGCAATGATTATGTTTGACACTGTTTGATTTTGAATGACTGCGAACCTTGCCATTTTTTCTCCTTAGTAATAAATCAGAACTGCGCCGTTGCCACCTGTGCCGCCGTTAGTGCTTGGCGATGAAGCACCACCACCACCACCGCCGCCACCAGAACCGCCAGCACCACCAACAGCACCATTGCCACCATTGCCACCAACAGCAAGAAAACCGCCACCGCCGCCGCCAGAACCACCAACTGTTGTTGCTGTGCCACCTGTTCCGCCAGCAAATAATCCAGCGCCACCAGCACCACCACCTGCGGTTCCGTTACCACCAGAACCCCCACCACCAACGAAAATTCCTGCACCACCAACTGCTCCTGCTTGGTTTGCGTTACTAGTTCCATTTCCTGCGCCACCGCCTGAAATTCCTGGTTCTCCAGCAGCAAGAGTGGAAGTATCTCCACCAGCGCCACCAAAGCCGTTGAGATAGTTGCTTCCAGTTCCTTGTGTGGAACCACCACTTCCCATGATTCCATTGGCGTTATGAGTTGCGAAAGCAGATCTGCTAGAACCACCACCGCCAGCAATCAATGAAATTTGCAAAGCATCTGATGTGTAAGTGTTGCCACCTCTGTTGTTGAAAGTTCCACCAGCACCAATGGTCACTGTGGTTGGAGACTGAATCCAACCTTGAGTTACTCCACCACCACCGCCACCGCCAGAAGCGCCAACTATTCCGCCACCGCCACCGCCAATGACAATTGCATAAACTTGAGAGACTGGAAAAGTAAGCGAGGAAGTTGTTGATGTGTAAGTGTTGCGAAGAGTTAGACCAGGCGGAATTCCCATTGAAATTGTTTGATTTGTTGATTGCGGAACTATTGTTGAAGCCATAATCTAACTCCTTACGCTAGGGCAATGCCTGAGATGTGAAAGTTGACTGTTGTTGCGGATGCGCCGCCAGTGATCGTGTTGGTTGTTGCCAATACTTGCTTGAGATCAACATAAATTGTTGAGTTCGCTGGAACTGTTGAAGTTGTTGCAATTGCAGTGTTTGCGCCAGCAGTTCCCATGCCAAGAGTAAAAGTTCCAGGAGCAGATGCAGTGTTTGCAACTGCAATGTTGGTCACAATCCAAGTGGTTGAGGCAGGAACAGTTGCAAGAACTGTTGTTGTGGTTGTTGTCGCTGCCCCTCGAAAGAAGTTTGTTGGTGTTGTTGCCATTGTCTGTTCCTTTTCCCTAGATTGCTTGCATGATTGTCAGAAGTGCCATGTCATCGCCCCATCGCGATCCTGCTGTTTGTGCTGGGTCAGGAAGAAGGTTCTGGGGAATGTTACCAACTGCGCCGTTGCCAATGCTCAGGTTGGTCGTGGTTCCAGAGCCAGTTCCAAGAACTAAATCACCCTTTGCGGCAATTCCAAGAGTGCTTCCAGTCAGCGCCCATTTGGTTCCAGTAGCTTGAGTTGAATCTGCGACCAGAATGTAATTGTTGGTTCCCACGCTGAGTTTTGTGTAAGTGTTAGCGGCTGATCCAACGAATAGATCACCCTTTGCAGTTGGTGCAATTAGGTTGAGAGTTCCACCAAGATCATTGAGGTCGGATGCTGGCAAAGCATTGCCATTGACGAAAAGGGTTCCGCCTGTTCCTTTTGCTGGAAATCCTGCTGCCATTTCTGACTCCTTAGAAGTTAGTTGGTGATAAGTCTAAGCCAATGCGCCATGAATTTGGCGTAATGTCGTGAGATATTGATTCGATGGCGTTCACGAAATTCAAGGTTCGACCATCAACAGTGTTTCGAATAACTGTCACCTGATCTCCCAAATCGGTTGGCAAGACACTTGCCCAAAGGGTTGAAAGTCCGAGAGCATCGTATTCAACTCGATCAACACGAAGGAGAGGATAAGCAGTTCGGTTGGCGTAATAGCCAGCCATCGTGACTGCATCCGCATCAACAAGCAGTGGAGCATTCACATTTCTTGTGTAAGTTCCAAATCTGGCTGCCGCCAATGAATTCAATGAAGTTTGAGTGTAACCAGTGTATTGAGTCAGAACTGCCTTGTTGATCATGTATCTTGCGCCAGGATCAGTGACGATGTTGTCATACTCAATGGTCGAGGCTGCGCGAGTATCCGAAAGGGTATATTGAAGAGTTGTGGTCTTGAGATTCTCGTAAGGAATAAGAACGACAGTTCCGGTGCGATCAACATGGAATCTTCCGAACTCACAAGCGGCAGCATCTTCGCACAAGGAAAGAACTGTGGTTCCATAAGTGGTTGGCTGCATAGTCCGAGAACCAGTCAAAGAGAGTGGAAAGGATCCTGGATAGGTTGCTGAGAGAGCGTTGATGACTCTTGTGATTCTTGCCGATGTGGTATCACCAGAATAAGAACTTGAAATTGTGTCCAAGGTATTTGCACCAAAGATTGCCAAAGCATCTGTGGCAGTAAAGGTCACAATTGGATCAAGACTTTGATCAGGGTTGACTTGCTCAAGATAACCATTGAAAAGATATTCAGTGGTCGCTCCATAAGTTGCCGAAACTCGGATCTTCATTCCGCGAGTGAGGACTGAATAACTGTTCCAAATATAAGTTGAAGATGGATTGGCTGGATCATAATTTCCCAAAAGATTATCAACCACCAAAGTCAATTGACCGGGCTGATTTGTCTGATCCTCGCGAGTACGACCTCGGCGAATTGAAATTGAACGAATGTCTGTGGATGCAATTGCTTGCCAGTTTGTTCCAGCAGTTCCACCAAGAACATCTGTTGAACTGTTTATTGGTGAAATTCCAATGGTGAAGATATTTCTCCAGCCAAAGTCAAATTCAACAAGAATGGTCGGAGCATTCGATCCGTCAAGAAGTGCCATTTATTAGACCCCCAGAATTGATGGATTCAATCCGCGCCGCCTCATCAACTGGGCAATGCCATCGCGAACAGTGACCGCAAGGTCTTGTTCTTTGATAACCGATCCCTGAACATTGATGACAACATTGATTCCGCCGCCCATGTTGCTCATCTTAGAGAGAGGAATGATTGCTTCAGTGCCAGCCTCTCCGACCATCGCGAGAGTTGGCTTTGTAACAATTCCACCTTCAGCGAGCAAAGGAATGGTTGGGATATTGAATCCGATTGTTCCCATTCCGAATGGAAGAGTCACATGGATGGCATCGATTGCTTGAATTGCTTTGTTGACCAATGAAATCAAGCCATTGATTTCAGCCTTGATCAAGCCAATCATGCCTCTGATGCCACTGCCAATTGTGTTGATAATTCCCTCAATAAATTTCCAAGCACCTGAAGTGACATCTTTGATGCCATTCCAAATTTCTTTCCAATGATCAGCAAGGAAGCCAAGAGCAATTCCGAGAGGAGAAGAGACTGTGAAAAGGTTCCAGATCCAGTCAATCTTTTCCTTGATCCAATCCCAAGCCACTTTGGTGACTTCTTTGATGCCATTCCAAATTTCTGACCAATGAGTTCCAAGATAAACAACTGCTGCAACAAGTAAGCCAATCGCAAGAACCATTCCGCCAGTTGCAAGATTTGCTGCAATTCCAGCAGCAGTTGCTTCAGCGGCTGATGCAGTAGCAGCAGCGCCAGTGGCAACCCATCCAGCAATCATCTTGGCAAAGTTGATTGCAGATTCAATGGCTCCCCTGGCAAGGGTTACCAGATAAGCGCTGATTGCAGCAACAAGAACTGTGCCAATCACAATGCCAACTGCTTCTGCAATTGCCTTGTGCTTAGTGAACCAATCAACAACATCTTTGATTGCAGTCATCAATTTTTCAAGAATAGGAATCAAAGCCATGCCGATGTTCTTTGCAACATCTTCAGATTGAGCCTTGAGCGCTTGCATCTTGCCAGAGAATGTTTCAGCAGATGCAGCAGCTTGTCCACCGATGGCATCAGACAAGCCTTTCATGATTTCTTTGCCAGCATCGCTGACTGAGTTCACCTTTTGTTGAGCATCCGAAACTTTGCCAAGCAATTTTTCATAAGCATCATGAGATTTGCTTGAAGTATCTGTGGCATCAGAATGAGCCTTGAGGAAGGTGGAAGCCTCATCAGTTGCCTTGGAAAGTGCTTTGTGTGCTGCTTCAAGTTTTGCTGCTCCAGCGCCAGCAATTGGAAGATCAATTCCAAGTTGCTTCAGTGCGCGAAGGTTTCCTTCTTGAGCGCGAGCAACAGCAGTGGCGGCAGTAGCCAAATCAATGTGCTTGAACTTTGCCAAATCTGCTGCGAGGGAAAGATCGTCAAGAGCCTTTTGTGGATCCTTGAGAGCAGTGGTCAGATTTCCAAGCGCTTCTTGAGTTTGAGCGTTGGTGAATCCGTATTGCTCCATTTGCTTCTGTGCTTTGCCAATTGGCTCGGCAAATTTTTCAAAACTTGTTCCAGCGTTCTTGAGCGCTGTTTCCAACTTGGCATGAGAAGCCTCGAACTTGTCTGCCATCTCCACGCCAAGAACGCCAACGCCAACAGCGGCAGCGCCTAAGCCAAAGAGTGCAGCCTTGCCAAAGCCAGCAAGTTTGTCGAATGATGACATTCCCTTGGCTTCTGTTGCGGACATCTCGGTTCGAGCCTCGCCCATTGCGGCGGTAAATTCAGAGACATTTGCCTTGAGTTCAACGAATACTGGTGGAAGCATTGACATCAGATGATTCCTCCCATTCGATCAACGGCGGCTGTCCAGCCTTTTTCATAATTTGCAAGCATTGTTGGTTCTACTGCTTCAACTGCTGGTCTGAAGTAAGGAAACTTTGCTTCGAGTGGTCGCTTCTTGACATTGTTAGGAGCAGCACCAATTCCAACGCCACCAGTCCAAGTGTTGCCAACCAGTCTTGGCTTTGCAGAACCGACTCCAGCATAAAGAACGCCAGTCATCTTTCCTGGAGCGCCAGATCTTGCTGAATGATGTTGCCCGGTCGTTCCTGGCACTTGATAATTCTTGCCAGTAATTTTGTTGGCTCCCTTTTGTGTCCAGCGAGGAGCGCCACGAAGATTCTTGCGAACAGCAGTTTTCAATTTGTTTTGATTGACTCGAAGAGCTGCCAGAGTTGCTTTGTCCACTCTGGCTTCTATCTCTTCAGTGACAGCCTTGAATTCCTTGACTCCATGCCAGACTGCTGTGATTGCTGTTGGCATCAAGCATCTCCATTCCGCATCTTGTTTTCCGTAACAATGAAAACTTCGTCAATGGCAAGAAGCCAGTCTAGCGTTGCCGCCGACTCTTCTTCGAGTTGCGATGGAGTGCAGGAAAGCATCTTGCAGAGCCGATAAATTTTCAGTTGATCAGGTAAGGGTTCCCGAACTGTTCCTCCCTCAAGCGCTCGACCTATGCGTCTGAGGGCTGAGTGGGGGAACTTGGATCATTACTCAATCCAAAGTTTGGAACCATTGATGTGACATTCTCGGCTGAAATCTTTTGGAGTAGCGCATAATCTTCCTGGACAAGTTCACCCAATGAATCAACGCTGATTGGCAATTCGAATGACCAAGATTCAACGCGAGCAACAATGAGCAAGTCATTGAGTTCATAAAATTGATCAACGATTTCTGAATTCATACCTGCTGCGACATCGGCAGGATCTTGATTCAGAGCCGCCTTTGCTTGTCCTCGACCAATAGCCATAAGAGCCTTTTCAACTGGTCGGCGCAACTTGACTGAAACTGCGGCTGGATCCCGAAGGATTGCCCAGCCGCCATTTGCGAGTTCAACTTTTTGTGACATTGTTTTCCCCTGTTCTTAGATTAGAGAGCAGAATCTGCTGTCTGATAAACGATTGTAAGTGGTTGGTTTGTGCCGTCATCATAAGCCTCGAAAGTCATTCCAAGATCAATGACACCAGGACCAGGAACATTTGGTGTGTCGGCATTGAATTTCGCTGCTGGGATTGTGATTGTCAACTTCTCTGCCTGACCATTAGCAATTGTTGCACCAGTGAAAGTGAGAACAAGAGCTGTGGTTGTATCGGCAAGATAAGCAGCAAGGAGTGTTGTATCTGTGAACTCTGCTGTCATCTTTCCTGAAATCTTGCGGAAGCCGTTGATGACTTGTTCTGCCTTGATTCCAGCAGATCCAAGATTGTAACGATCTCCCTTGAGAGTGTTTCCAACTGTCAATGTGAAATCCTTGATGTTGGCAACAGATGAGCCAGCAACAGTGATTGCACCTTGAGCGAAGTGGAACAAGTTGGAGATTGGTGAATAAGAAGCAGTTGCAAGTGAAGTTGAAGTTGTGAATGAAGCAGCATCAACTGTGAATTTTCCAGTTGCGATTCCACCAACTGCAACGCCTAATTCGAAGCCTTGAATCTTTGCTCCACCGATTGTCTTTGGGGTAACTGTTCCGCCGTATTGAGGAACGCCCACTTGAGCAGTGAAGGATCGAGTGTAGACATCGCCGAGGGTGAATGTGTAGGAATAAACACCTGTTGTCACTGTTGTTGGTGATGGTGAAGTTCCCATTGCTTGTCCGAGCAGTAATCCAAGCCCACGAGTTGGAAGATCAAGAACGATGTCACCAGTGACATCAGTTGTGGTCACAACGCGGCGCTGAGAGCGTGGAAGTTGTCCACCAGCACGAAGACCCATTCCAACTGCAACCTTCTTGTTGTAGTTGAGGTTCTCTGATGTGAATTCATAAAAGCGAGTTACTGTGACTGGTGTGTTGAATGTTGTTTCGGCTGCAATCCCTAGTTGCGAACCAATACCTGAGCCGATTGCCATTGTTTATCTCCTAGTTACTGGCAGCAGGGATTGAATCTGCTGGTGAGGTTGGTGGGGTTGGAGTTACTGAAGCAGACTTGACACCCTTGGCGGATGTCCAATTGCTTGTCTGTTCCAAGAGAGATGCTGCTGCCTCTTTAGAGACTTCAGCACTCTCGCCAGCCTTCACAACAAGATTGTTGAGGGCTGGAATAACCAGATCGCCAAGTGGCGAGATGTTTGTGATTGTTGCCATTTTTTTTGCTCCCTAGATTCTGGACTGATAGGTAATTGTAAAGAGAATTCCGACACCAACGCCGTTGGTTGTTTGACGATAGCGAATTTCGCCTTGTTCCATTGCTGAAAATTGAACCAGACCAGCAAAGGAGACATCAGTGCGAATTACTGATTCAACATTTCCAAGAAGTGTGAAAGCCTGAGTTCTGCGAGTGGCGATGTCTGAGGTTCCATTTGCTGACCATAGGAAGCAACTGAGAGAACCATGTTCGAACTTGCTGATTGCTCCGAGTGGTCGATATTCCTGACGAATTGATGAAGCTGCAACTTCATCTCCATCAAGATTTCCATCATGACCAACAGCGATTGCATCGCCTGGATAACTCATGTCAATTTCAATGCCATCGAAGATTCGAATTCCGGAAAGTGAAGAAGCGCCTTTGAGAGCATTGACAACAGCAGTGGTGAATGCTGGCATCGTTGAGGTTGCCATGAATTACGCCATCCCTGGGAAGGAAGTTGGATCCAAGAGTTCCATTGCTCGGCGAGGCAGAGAATAAGTTGGGGTTGAATAAAGTTCATCACCAGATTGAGTTCTGCTCATGACATTGATCGCTCCACGCTGGGTCTGCCATAAGTGACGAATGATTTCCAAGACACCTTGCTTGGCGCTCATTGGTGGGTTCACATATCCTGCAACATAAGTGATGGAAACATTGTTCATGCCTTGTGTCCAGTAGCCATAAGAGTTGGTCGCATAGAGCGTTCCAGAGCCGATGCGGTATAGGCGCTGCCCTGTGTAGTCGAGAACATAGTTTGAAGATGGAACAGTGATTCCATTCTCGGTCACTGAAGTGATGCTGATTGCCTTTGGATTGCGGATGCGGATGAATTCAGTGCCGCCATCGTAAAGTTCGTTCGAATAAGTTCTGCGACCCAGAACTTGCCCGACATAGGCTTCGGCAAGATCAGAGGAAGCATCGATGAAGGATCGAAGTTCTTCATCTTGAGAAATATCGCTGGCTGGGATATTGAGATATTCCTTTGCCTCAGATAATCCAACAATTCCCAATTCGTTGAAATCGCGCACCATGAAATCATCGGAGTAAGCGCTGGCATTTGTACCAGTAGCCGACCACTTGACTGCATGTCTTCCTGTTTGAGAAGGTTGAAAGTCGCAGTTGTAAAGCCCAGTTGATGGGTTAGTTACTGAGCCTGTTGAAGTTGTGCCATCTGGCAAAGTAATTGTGCAAGAAACCGCCGAAGCGTTTGCATTTGCGCCTGTTGAATCAGTAA
>Ga0114964_10000616_pt1 | contig 27500 bp, 27 predicted proteins | sample C_131016_MF_Meta_FD_92638 | JGI IMG/M metagenome (GOLD analysis project Ga0114964, IMG submission 92638) | Freshwater microbial communities from Lake Croche, Canada to study carbon cycling - C_131016_MF_MetaG | ecosystem: Environmental > Aquatic > Freshwater > Lake | place: Lake Croche, Canada...
AAAAAATATAAATTTAAATAATGATGATAAAAAACGAATATTTTTATTAAATAATATTATTTATTCTTCTATTAATAATATTATTAATTATTATCCTGATAATATTAATTATAGAAATAATATTATTTCTATTAATAATGTTATTATTAAACCTATTCTTTCAAATGAACTTTTTAATAATTATTATAATAATAATGAAAATAAAATTATTCAAAATAAAAATAAATTTTATAATTCTATTAATGAAATTAAAAATTTAATTATTAATAATTATAATAAAAATTCTTATAATATTGATGATTGTATTAATAATATAAAAAATGCTATGAATAATAATAATTATCCTATTATAGTTAATAATATTAAATCTTGTGATAAATCTTTATTTAATAATAAAAAATTAATTATTGATCATAATATTACTATTTCTAAAGATAATGGTATTAATTGGTATATTGTTAAATAAGAATTGGTTTTAATGTTTCTGTATTTACACCTAATTTTCTCATTATTAAACAATATAATTTTCTATTATATGGACATTTATTATTTTCTATATCTTGAATTATTTTACTATCCATATTTAATTGTTTTGCTAAACCACCTTGAGTTACATTTTTTGCTTTTCTTGCTTGTTGTAATGTTACTATCATATCATGAGTATATTGTATTAGTTTTGGAGGCATTTCACCATCATTAATTTCTAATTTAATATTTTTTGAATGATTATTTTGTTCATGTATTTTATTTTTATGAGCACAATTACCAATATTAACAGGTGTCCAATCTTGATAAATTTCTGGCATTTTTATATTTTTATTTTTTTTAAATTTTATATCATTTTTTTTATTAAAAATTGATATAAACATTTAATACCATTAAATAGTAAATAAATTATGACTATTAATAAAACAGAACAATTAATTGAAGAATTTACTAAAAATGTTAATAATGAAAATAATTATACATTAAAACAACTTCAAGAAATTTTAAAAAAAAGTTTTCAAAATATTTATAAAAGTAAATCTTCTAAAACTCCATCAGGAGAAAAAAAACCTGCTAGTCCTTATAATTTATTTATTAGAGAACAAATTCAAATACTTAAAGAAGCAAAAGATCCTAATATTTCAGCTAAAAATTATATGTCTATTGCTGCATCTAAATGGAAAGAACATAAAGAAAGTTTAATCATAGAATAAACAAAAATAATTAAGTTTTTTTTCTTTAATTTATATTTATAAATATAAATAATAGACATTAAAAATGGTTCTTTTACATATGAAAACCGATAATATTAATAATATAGCATTAGCTAAATTTGATACTATTTATAATCAAACTTATATTCAGTATTCTAATATTAATAATAATGAAATTCTTCTTGTTGGACTTTCTAATAATAGTCTTAAAATTTATAATTCTAATATTAGTGATGATGATGGTCTTATTTATAGTAATAATCTTTTAACTACTAATAATATTAATACTAAATTTTTAAAAAATAATGATTATACAATTTTTCCTAATAAATTTACTTCTGGTTATGAAATAAGTGGTCAAACTGGTGGTATTGTTCCTACTGATCCTTCTAGAGCTTTTGATATGAATGATAATACAATATGGCAATCAGTTGCAACATATGATCCAATAACAGGTAATGCTTTAACATTTAATCAAAATTATAAATTTAATAATAGTTATGGTGATTGGATTAAAATAAAATTTCCATATCAAATAATCCCTATAGGATTTTATGTAAATACTACTAATAAAATTGGTGATCCTTCAGGTTTTGATATTCATGTTTCTAATGATGATATTATTTGGACTAAAATAGCTTCTATTGCAAATATTGCTTCTTTTTCAACAAATACTTTTACATTTACTAATGTTGATTTTTATAAATATATTGCTATTGTCATTACAAAAATTATTAATGATCCTAGTAATTCTTATAATCAATATTTTGAACTTAAAACATTAAGAATTTTATCAAGTCCTATTCTTAATATTGATACTAAAATTAAAATTTGTAATAATAGTATTTTTGATGTTGATACTTTAAGTGCTAAAAGATTACTTTTAAATAATTCTGCTATTAGTTCTGGTACTGATTTAGATCAAGCTATTGTACAATTAGCTTTAAATGCTTTTCAACAACAATATAGTATTTATTGGAAAAATAATAATTATATTGGATATACTGATAGTAATATTATTAAAAAAATTGCTATTAATAAAATAACTGCTAATACTACTCTTGATATTAATGGTGATATTAGTTTTAATAATAGAATTATTAATAAATTAATTCAATTTACTAATATTAATCCTTCTAATGGTAATGTTATTTCACATCCTTCTTCTTATTTATTTATTGGTGATATTTCATTATCTTCTAGTACAAATAAAGGTTTTTTTAAATTATCATTATATTCTTTTGATATTACTAAATATTATTTTCAAACTATTAATATTTATGGTTATACATATCTAGAAGGTGCTACTACTTTTAAAGCTTATTGGAATACTACATATGATAATACTAATGCTATACAAAGATTTATTAATGTTTATTATTATTTAGATTTATCTCTTGATAAAACTCTAATAAAATTTTATATTAAATTTAATGATGATCTTGATATATCTGTTTTAAATTCACAAATTACTAATAGAGATTTATTTACTAATTATATATATATTGATCAATTTCATACATCAACTAATACTAATATTGATTTTATTCCTCCTACTACTATTTCTTTTTTTAGTCTTTTATTTCTTTCTAGTCCTAATTTATATAAAGCATATAATATTACTTCTACACAACTTAATAGTAATATTATTTCTTCTACTTCTAATATTATTAATAAACTTACTACTAATCAAATTATTATTAATAATTCTTCTATTAAAACTAGTAATCTCTTATTTTTAGATGATAATTATAAAATTTCTGATAGTGGTATATCTTCAAATATAATTTCTGGTCTTAAAAATATTAATTTTTCTTATAATAAACTTATTGCTACTAATAATTTAGGTTCTCTTATTGCTCTTGATGTTTCTTCTAATCTTATGATTAATATTAATTCTATTGCTAATACTTCTTCTAATATTATGATTTCAAGTAATGGTATTTTTGAACCTATGTATATTAATAAAAATAATATTAATGATATTAATTCTATTAATAATATTACTAATTCTATTTTAATTATTAATAATAGTAATCAAATTAAAACTACTTCTTCTGTTAATATTAATAATATTAGTAATGTTCTAAATCTTTTTGATTTTAATTTTCAAAATTCTAATAGATTTGTTTTATTTAATTCCAATATTTTTTCTACTGATATTAAAACTAATCGTAATTTTTTTATTGGTGATATTATTATTAATAGTAATAATAATCGTTTATTTGTTAATAATCGTGAATTTGCTGATGATATTTTTAAAATTTGTATTAAATTCCCTCCTAATAATTTTTTTCCTATTGTTTCTACTAATAATTCTGTTGGTAATGATAAAAGAGCTTATAATTTAAATTATACTTTTAATGATTTCTATAATCTTTTAATTAAAGTTGATATTGATGATGATAATAATAATGATATTTTAAAAAAACCCTTTAATATATTTTTTAGAGAAAAAAATAGATATTGGCAAACTAATGCAAATTTTAAAAATTTTAATAGTTTAACTGCTAATGTTGGTGTTTTTAGATTTTTAGAAAATGATATTAATTTTATTACTAAATGTGGTGCTTATTTAATTATTGAATTATCACAACAAATTATATTAAGTTCTTATGTTTTTTATGTTAATTATACTGATATTAAAAATACAATTAGAGATTTTAAAATTTTTGGTTTTAATACTTCTTCTAATCTTTGGATTTTAATTGATTTTAAAGAAGGTATTTTTCTTAATAATAATCTAACTGCTAATGTTTTTAATATTAATAAAAATAATTATAATATTTATAGTAAATTTGCTATTTGTATTATTAATACACATAATGATAATGATACTGCTAATTTTTGTATTTTAAATTATATTGATTTTTTTGGATTTAGTCCTTTTAATAGTAATATTTATAATATTACTAATTTTACTTATAATACTTTTAATAATCAAACTTTATTAGGATTTAATAATATTGGTATTTCCAATATTAATCCTTTTGTTCCTTTAAGTATTGGTAATGATTTAATTGATAATTCTATTTATGGATTATTAAATTTAAATCATCCTTCTTTAATTACATCTAATTATATTGAAAAACCTATTATTACATTAACTAGACCTTCTAATAATAATTTTGGTGGTATTAAAGCTATTCATTATCTTAATAATTGGAATGATAATAATTCTACATATTCTATTAAATTATCTCATAATTATTCTAGTAATGAAAATATTGTTCTTTCCTTAAATAGTGATGCTAAAATTGCTATTGGTGGTTATCCTGATAGTAATCTTATTAATAATGGTTTAAGTATTTTTAATAATGGTTTAAGTCTTTATAATAATAATAAATATATTAATTTTCATACTAATAATATAATTAATAGTTATAATATTTGTTTCCCTTCTAAAATTGGTAATTTTAATAATACTTTTATTATTGATAATATTAGTAATAATATTGCTTATTTAAATTGGTATAATCCTCTTGATATTATTACTAGTAATTCTTTTATTAAATTTGGTTTTCAATCTGTTCCTGATAGAATTGGTAATAATATTGTTATTCAAATTGCTGGTAGTTGTTTAATTGGTAGTAATAATGTAAGTTCTAATGATTTAAGTGATAATTATCTTAAAAATAATACTTTAATTGTTGCTGGTAGTATTTATGCTACTAATGATATAACTACCGATTCCGATATCAGTTATAAATATAATATTAAAATTATTAATGATCCTTTATATAAAATAAATCAAATTAATGGTTATACTTTTAATAGAAATGATATTAATTCTAATGATGAAACACATAATCAAAGATATACTGGTTTAATTGCACAAGAAGTTCTTAAAATTATGCCTGAAGTTATTACTACAAAACATGATGGTAAATTAAGAATTATTTATAATAATCTCGCTGGTTTATTTGTTGAAAGTATTAAAGAATTAAATAATAATTATAATTATATTAATTTTAAAATTAATTTTTCTATTATTACTTTTTCTTTAGGATTTCTTTATTTATTTCTTATGAACAAAACTTCATAATATCTTTTTTATCTATTTCATCATTTAATTCTAATATTATTATTTTTAAATTTATTATTTCTTCTTTTTGTTTTTGTATTATTTTTAATGCTATCATTAAATTTTTATAACAATCTTTTTTTATTTTTGATATTTCATTATTTATATTTATTGATGATGATAATAATTCTATACTTAAATTTTCTATTTTTCTTTCTAAATTATTTATATCTTCATCCATTTTTTATTTATTATCAATATTTATAATAGTAAATGAATAAAATTTTAATATTAATATCTTTTATTTTCATTTTATCTTTTATTAATGCTATTTATATTATTTTTAATAATAATAATTTTTTATTTTTTAAATTTATTTCTATTATTCTTATTTTATTTATTATATATGCTTCTTTTATTAAAGAAATTTTTCTACCATTTTTAGGTATTTGTGCATATCCTCCTTCACTTATACCTTCTGCTATGTATCCTTCTAATACTAATTTCTCTATTGAATTAAATTTTAATGTTCCTGATGGTACTAAAATTATTTATTGGGCTGCTAATAATGATCTTTTAAATGATGATTTTTATAATAATCCTAATGATGCTTATGGTTCATTTAAAAATAGTGGTATTGCTATTGTTAATAATAATAAAACTATATTACATTTAAATTGTCCTAATAAATATAAAATTCCTTCTGGAACTATTTTAAAAAAACATATTCATTATAGAATTGCTTTACCTAATAATCCTATTTTAAGTGATATTAAAACTATTTTTATTAATTGTTAATTTTATTATAAAGATTAAATACTATTATTTTTTAAAATGATACAATTATTATCTTTTGATATTGGTATTAAAAATATGGCTTATTGTTTTGCTAATATTGATGATAATAATTTATTACATATTAATAATTTAAATAAAATTGATTTAAATTTAAATAAAAAAACTAATATTCAAAATATTATTGATAATACTATTGAATTTCTTGAAATTACTATTAATGAATTAAATATTAATCAAAAAGAAAAATTAATTATTCTTATTGAATGTCAAATGACTTCTATTATGAAATGTATTCAAACAGTTATTAATACTTATTTTAAAGTTATTTCTAAATATGAAAATTTTATTATTGATACTATTTATGTTTCTCCTAAACATAAACTTAATATTATTAATAAATATGGTGATAAAATTGCGTCTAATAGTTATAAACAAAATAAATTAGATGCTATTTTTTTTACTAAATATTTATTAGAAAATAACTATAAAAATGATACTATTATTAAAATTTTTATTGATACTAAAAAAAAAGATGATATTAGTGATGCTTTTTTAATGATTATTTATTATTATGAAAACATTTTTTCTAAAAATATATTCTCTTAATGTTAATAGAATAATTATTAATAATTTATAATGAGTACTTCTACTGCTACTACTCCTTCTACTAGTCCTTCTACTACTTCTACTACTACTCTTTCTATTAATCAAACTCCTGTTACTGATAATACTACCGTTGTTCAACCTTTTCCTTTAGGTATTATTATGTTTATTGTTATATTAATATGGATTTGGGTAATATCTGGTCTTTTAGCTTTTATTGTTTCACTTGTTTGTTTTGGTTTTAATGGTTCTATTGCTGATAAATTTCTTGGATTACTTATAGTTCTTGCCGTTGGACCATTTTATTGGTTATATTTTATTTATAATAATAATTATTGTACTCGATAATTTATTTTAATGAATTTTTTATAAAATTTATACTTGTATCATTAAATATTTTTATTTTATTATCTATTATTATTTTTGTAAGATTTAACCAAAATTTATCTTCTTTATATTTTTTATTATTATTATTTACATTACAACATTTCTCATATAACCATTTATAATAACCTATTTTTTGTTTTGTTGTATTTATTTTATATGATGGATTTAAACGACCTAATTCTATTAATGATGATAAATATTTTATAAATATTTTATTATTTATTTTATTTATTGGAATATAATCCCAATAATTATTAAATAATTTATAATTATAAATTTTACATTTTATTAATTTATTTGTATTATCTATATATACCTCATTATCATCTATTATTATTATTTCTGCATTATTTATTTTTATTTTCTTTTTTATTAATTCTATTGATTTCATATAAATCATTTTATCATCTTTTATTACTGTTGAACAATGTGTTCTTGTAAATATTGGTCTATCAAATTTTATATTTAAATTTTTTTCTATTATTGATATTTCTTTTTCTGCCCATTTCTTTTCTGATGCGGTATATATATAAAAATAACTATTTGGAAAATATTCTCTCATTTTATTTATAAAATATGTAAAATATGGTCTTATTAATTTTGATTTTTCTGTATAATGTTCTTCTAATATCTCATTTATTTTTATTTTTATTCCTAATTTATTTAAAATTAAATATATTTTATATATTTCACATTGATATACACAATCTCCTATTAATGTTCCATCTAAATCTATTATAAATATATAATTTGTATTATTTATTATATCCATATTATATTCTATTATTTTATAAATTGTTATTAAAATATATATAAATATTATAAAAAATGATTTTTTTATATTTTATTATTATTATCATTATTATAAATAATGGCATCAGTATGTAATTTTGATTGCATTTGTGTTGATTGTGATTGTAGATTTTATCATCAAATCAATCTTCAAGAACGCAAGGTTGTCAAAAAACTATATGATGCACTTCCTAATCCTAATAAAAATGAACCCAACAGTCAGATGAGAAAAGCTAACTGTAAATTTGGTAAATTATGTCATAATGCTAATTGCGGTTATCGTCATCGTCTTTCTTATGAGGATAGGATTAAACTTATAGAAGCTTATAATAATTCTAAAATAGAAGCTACAAAAACACAAAAAGAACCACATCGTGTTGTTGTTAAACTTTTCACTTTGGAAAATAAAAATAGTTTCAGTGATTTAGGAATTGAAGAACTTGAAGAAGTTCCTGATGAATTCTCTGTTACTATTCAACCTCCAAAAGTTATTAGTTGGGCTGATATTGTTGATGATGATGAGTTTCTTATGAAGTTCTAATTTAAAATAAATTAAAAAAATGCCTTTTTTGGCATTTTTTATTATTAATTTTTATAAATAAATGAATAATAATATTTTTGTTTCTATTGCTAGTTATAGAGATGATGTTTGTATTAATACTTTAAATAGTTTATATGAAAATGCTAAATATCCATTTAATATATTTATTGGAATTTGTCAACAAAATAATAATAATATTGATATTGATATTTTATATAATAATTCTAATATTATTAAAAAATATAAAAATAATATTAGAATTATTCGTATACCTTATTATGATGCTAAAGGTCCTGTATATGCACGCTATTTATGTTCATCTCTTTTAGATAAAAATAATGAAAAATTTTATTTTCAAATTGATAGTCATACTATTTTTATTAAAAATTGGGATATTATTTTAATTGATATGATTTATGATATTATTTCTCAAGGATTATCTAAAAAACCTGTTATTAGTTATTATCCTAAAGATATACTTATTAAAAATAATAATTCTAATATTGATAATAAAAATATTATTCCTATTATTTATAATGTCCTTTTTAATAAAAATAAAAAAATTTTTATATTAGGACAATCTATTTATACTAATACTTATGGAAAATATATTAAAACTCCATTTGCTACAGCTGGAATGTTTTTTTGTTTTTCATCTTTTTTAGATGATATGCCTTTTGATCCTACACTTGATTATCTTTTTAATGGAGAAGAAATTTTAAATTCTATTAAATTTTATACTAATGGTTATGATATCTTTTCTCCTAATATTAATATTATTTATCATGAATATTCTAGAAATAATAAACCAAAATATTGGAATGAACCTAAAATTATTTTTGATGATACTAATGCTTTAAATAAAGTTAGATATTATTTATTTAATTATGATCATTATAATAAAAATCCTTATTATAATAATTATAAACTTGGAAATATTAGAACTATTAATGATTTTTATAAATTTGCTAATATTGATATAAATTATTATCGTAAATTTATTGATAATAATTATTATAAAAAAAAATTATATTTTATTGCTTTTTCTATTATTTTTTTTATTATTATTTTATGTTTTATATTCTATTTTGAATTTCTTTCCTATTTAAAATTGATGAAGAATTTATAAGTATTTTCTTTATATCTATAAAATTTAAATTATTTTTTAATATATATTCTTTTACTGGTTTATATGATTTCTCTATATTTTTATAAACATTTATTATATCTTTATGTATTGGTCTTTTATATCTTTTAAATATAAATAATATAAATTCATCTAATTCAGGAAATTTTTTATATCTTAATAAATATCTTAAATAATCTGCATAAAATGAATATTGTCTTGTTATTTCTACACCATTTATTTCTTCTGTTTTTCTTTTCCAATCTTCTTCATATATTGGTCTAAATGTATTTAATGATATTTCTAAATAATTATTATCCTTTATATCATAATTATATAATTCTATATCATAATTTACTTTTAATGGATTATTTGGTAATATCTCTTTATTAAATATTTCTATTATTTTATTTTTATCTACATCTTTAAAATAATATGGAAAACTTTCTATTGTTTTTTCATATTCTTCTTTTGTTATTTCTTTTGCTATTGGTATATTATTTATATTTAAATAATATAAATTTAATAGACGATTTATAATATTACTTGTATTTCCTTTACTTATTTCCTTTCGTAGATAATTTTTAATTTTCCTATAAGTCAAATCATCCATTTTTTATTTATTTATTTGATTTTATCCTTAAATAAATGAAAAAATGATTTTATTTTAAATATATTTATTTTAAACAATGGACAATATTTTATATAACAATATTTCCAATGGTAATTATTATTTAATTACTATGAAAGGCGATTTCTATAGTTTTGTTATAAATATTTCATCTCCTTCTAGTAATACTAGTATAATTAGTAATGATGATATTAAAAATTATAAAGAAATTTATTTAAATGAAAATACTTTATATAATGTTATTAATGATTTAAATATTGTTAATATTAATAATATTAATTTTAAAAATTTTAAAAATTATAATTATATTTATTACAATTTTAAAATTATTATTATTAATAATTGGATGGATTTATATAATTTTATTTTAACTATTATATAAAAAAATTTATTTTTTTTTATTAAATATTTTTTATTGCATTTATTAAAAAATTTTTTTTTTTAGAATATAAAAAATCTCCTTTATATTCTTCTATATTTATTATTGTTGAAGATAATATTTCTCCTATTGGAACTTTTGAAAATAATATATTATTATCTAATAAATATTTTAACCATAAATCTTCTGTTAATTTTCTTTGATGTATTATTTCTACATCATTATATTTTGCAAATTCACCTAAATGTTTCCATAATTTTAATTGTAAATCTACAGTTTTTTGTGATAATTCTATATCTTCATCTAATATTCCCCATTCGGAATTATTTAATTCACCATAATAATGATGATTTTTAAATAATTTATTATTTGTATATTCTGGATTATTTTTACGTAAAGGTATATTTATACGCATATAATCATATATATATGATCCATGATTATATAATTTTTTTGATATACCATAATCCCAACTTGTCCATAAATAACCTAAATTTTCTATATAATAATCTATATTATTTATTTTATAATGAAAACATCCTCCTGGTTTTATTTTATGATATAAAAAGTTTCCTGAATGACTATCACAATGATCTAATCCTAAACTATGTATTGATAATAATGATATAAATATTTGTTCATATATATTTTTAAAAAAATTTGGATCTTTTAATTTATTACTATATTTTAAAATAAATCTTCTTAAATCACCTGATGCTAATTCATTTAATAATATTACATAATTTTTATATTTTGGTTTAGCTGTTGCTAATAATAAAGGATAACTATCTTCTCTTATTATATTATTACATTCTATTGTTTTATATAATAATGGTATATTTGGATTATTATTTTCTATTGCATATGATGTTAATAATTTTAATATTTCTATTTCTTTTGTTGCTTCACTTGTTTTTAATTGAATTTTTGCTGTTATTACAGGTATATTATATTTTGGATTTATATTTTTACATTTAAAAACTATTCCAAATACACTATTTGAACCTATTCTTTTATATAAAATTAAATTTTTTGTTAATAAATATTTATATTGTTTTTTATATAATGTTATACATTCATTTTTATTTATTTTAATTTCATTATTTAAATAATTTACTATTTTATCATAATCTCTAAATCTTTTAATATTATTTAAAAAATCATATTCTTCTAATGAATATGATTTTTCTTTTGAATTAAAAGAAAAATCATCTAATGATTGTTTTTTAGGTTTTTCTATAGGTTTTTCTATAGGTTTTTCTATAGGTTTTTCTATAGGTTTTTCTCTAGATTTTTCTTTAGGTTTTTTTATAGGTTTTTCTTTAGGTTTTTCTTTAGATTTTTCTTTAGATTTTTCTTTAGATTTTTCTTTAGGTTTTTTTATAGGTTTTTCTTGAGATTTTTTATTAGGTTTTTTTATAGGTTTTTCTCTAGATTTTTCTCTAGATTTTTCTTTAGGTTTTTCTTGAGATTTTTCTTTTAATATCATTTTACCAATTTTACCATTTTTTGAAACGCATCTTAAAGTTTTAATATTTAATATTTTTCCTTCAGGACAATCAATATTAATATGTTTTTTTTCTTTTGACTTTTCTTTTGATTTTTCTTTTGATTTTTCTTTTGATTTTTCTTTTGACTTTTCTTTTGACTTTTCTTTTGACTTTTCTTTTGACTTTTCTTTTGGTTTTTCTTTTAATATCATTTTACCAATTTTACCATTTTTTGAAACGCATCTTAAAGTTTTAATATTTAATATTTTTCCTTCAGGACAACTTTTCATTTGTTTCTTACTTTAATATACTATTAAATTTTTTATTAAAAATTTAATTATAAAAATAAAAAATATTTAAATTATATTATAGATAAATTTTTTATATATTTTGACATACCATGATTATATTTTAAATATGTATAAATATTCTTAACTATTTGAAATAATGTAAATTCTTTATTATTTAATAATAATAATGCTTTATGATTATGTTTATATATTGGTATTGGAGGTAAATATTGAATTATATCATATTTATTAACAACACGTAATGATAATTTAATATTTTTATTATATTCATTTATAAAATGATTATTACCCACACGAGGTGAACCAAAAGTTATACATTTTATTGATGTATTTTTATATAAATTACTTAAATCTAATGATGCTATATTTGCAATTGCACCACCTGATGAATGTCCATTAAAACATATTTCTTTTATATCATTTTCATGTATAATTTTATTTATATTTTTTATAATTAATGATTTTATAGATAAATATTTATTTAAAAATCCACTATGTATTCTTATTTTATTATTTAAAAATTGTTTTGGATAAATATTTAAATTAAAACATAAATCATTTATATTTGATGTTCCTTTAAAACAAATATCTATATTATTTTTATTATAAAAAATATAACATATTGAATTTGTTTTTGTTTCATTTATATAAATATAATTATTATAAATATTCATCATATTATTTTTTGAAATATTAAAAGTATTTGATTTACTATAACATACTCTACATAATTTTGCTTTTGTTATTATTTCATTATAATTTATAAATCTTGTATAATTCATTACAAAATTTATATAATTTATAATTATTAATAAATAAAATAATATATTCATTACTTTAATTATTATAAAAATAAATTAACTTTATATTTATATTTAACTATATTTATGACTTCCTACATCACATCTACATAATGGACATTTATAATCATAATTTAATAAATATTCTTTTATACAATTTATATGAAACATATGTTTACAATCTAATTTTATTAATTTATTCTCTTTTTTAAATTGTTCCATACATATAGAACAATTTTCTTCTATATCTTTTTCTACTATTATTATTGGTAAATTATTTATTGCTGTTTCATTTACTGTTATTTTAACATCTTCTTGTATATTTTCATTTAATTCTAATCCTATATTTTCATTTAATAATTCTCGTAATCTTGATATTAAATTTATATGATTTTGAATATTATAACTTATTAATTCACCTGTATTTTGTATTTCTATTAAATCTATTTGTATATTATAAAATCTATAAAAATTATATATTATATTATTTATATCATTTCTATTATAATTTAATTCTATTAATTTCATTTTTAATTTTTTTATTATTTCTGTTTCATTATCTTCATATATATCTTGTAATGAAAAACGATAAGCAAATAAATCAGCATATAATTCTTCTAAATTATTCATTTTAATTTAATTATTATATTTTTATAAATTTCATTTTTTATAATAATACCTCTTTTAATATATTTGTTTGTTTTATATGAAAATCCATTCCTTCATTTAACCAATTACATCCACCTCTATAATGTAAAAATATTTTATCATATATTTCACAAAAATATTTTTCATTTTTATTTCGAGGATCATTTAATAAAAATGATACTAATTTTTCATTCTTTTTTAAATTTTCAGGTAATTCTGTTACATCCCATGTTAATGACCATAAATGTTTTATTAAATATATATTTTTTGTATTATAATTTATCTCTTTATTCCATCTTAATTCTTCTGTTAATGGCAATTCTTCTCCTTTATTTAATTGTGTTTTTAACCATTTTTCTGTTAAACCACCACTATCACTATATTCTGTTATAGACCAATCTAATAATTCAAAATTATTTATTTTTTCCATATCAAAATAACTTAATCCTGACCATAAATAATTTATTTTATTATTTAATCGTTTTTGTAATACTATTGCACTTTTATAATTTGAATATTTATTTATATCTAAATAATCTATTAAAAACATATCACTATCTAATATTAAATATTTATCTGGATTTGCTAATTGATATTGTACTATTAAATTTAATGCTTCTGTATGTCTTATTGAACCTGATAAATTATATCTATGATGATTATTATTTATATTTATACATTTTATATTTAATTCTTTACATTTTTCTATTATTTTATTTTTTAATGTTATATCTCCTCCATTTGTATAATCTGGAAAATCTTTTGCATCATTAAAAATTATAAATTCAAAATCATTCTTTAAATATTTTTTTAAAGTTAAATATTGAATTTCTATAAATACTGGATTATTTACTACTGGTGTTATTACTTTCATATTTTTTATATAAATAATTTTTTCTTTATATATTATTATTTATTTTTTTCTATATATTTACTTATATTATATATTATTGCTTTTGTTTTTTGTATTTGATTTTTATATTTCTTTTTTATATCATCACTTATATTTTCTTGATTACAATATCCTTCATCTGACATATAATCTAAAAATTCTATCATTTTATTTATTATATTTTTATTTGATATATTTGATGTTAATAATTCACATAAACAATTACTTATTTCACTTATAAATTTTGGATATATATCTATATCATAATATGTATCCCATTTATTTTTTCCTATATGTATTTCTGAAAACATTGAACGCAAATTTGTTTTTTTTATACATCTATTATCTGGATTATCAAATATTTTTTTTGTATATAATGTTAATACATCTTTTTCTTTTATTTTTAATAATTTATTTATAAATTCTATATTTATATGATCTGTTTTTAATGTTTTTCCATTTACATTTAATGGATCAAATATTATTATATTATTTATTGTATTATTATTTATTATTTGATTATTATTTATTTGATTATTATTTATTATTTGATTATTATTTATTGTTTGATTATTATTTATTATTTGATTATTATTTATTATTTGATTTTCATTTTCTATTTGATTTTCATTTTCTATTTGATTTTCATTTTCTATTTTATTAGTTATTTTACATTTTTTTATATGTCTTATTTTTGATGAATTATGATTAAATATTTTTTTACAATATTGACATTCTAATGATGATATTACTCCTTTACATATATTATTATGTTTTTTTAAAGTATATTTATTTGAAAATATCTTATTACATTTTATACATTTATTTTCTATTTTATTATCATTTTCCATATTATTTTTATTTATGCTATCTTTTGCAAAATTTATGCTATGATTTGGAAAATTTATGCTATGATTTGCAAAATTTATGCTATCTTTTGCAAAATTTATGCTATGATTTGCAAAATTATGTATTTTTATATGTCGTGTTGAATTATATTTTTTATTAGAAATATAAGAACATAATTCACATTTAAATATTTTTATATTATCATTCATATTTATATTATTTAAATGATATATATTTATATATATATTTTTATATTTTATTCATTAAAAATTAATTATTTTTGCTCATTTGCTCATTGAGCAAAAAATGAGGAGAGAGATATTTTTTTAAAAAAATAAAAATGTATTAAAATTTTAGTAAATTTATAAAAATTGATTTTATATTTATATTTTACATTTCACCGATTAAACTTAAGAGGTCACACAAAAAACTATGCCGAACTATTGCTGCAAATCTTCAAATTGCATTGATATCAAATGTCAAGAACTTCACTACTTGAACTTTGATGAAAGGAAAAAAATTGCAAGAATGATTGAGGATAACCAAGAAGAACTTGATTTATATATGGAAAAAATTGATTGGAGACAATGGAATTGCCGTTATGGTATGTTATGTTATGAGGTTGAGTGTAAAAATCAGCATAATGGATATGCTCAATCTGCAAGGAAAATTATAAGAAAAGCATTTGACAAATCAAAAAAACTTGATAAAAAACTCCAACAAATTCATCTTGGAGAATACAAAAAAATAATTTGGGCTGATGAATGCTAAATAAAAAAATATAAAAAAAATGACAAAAATTGTAATTTAATTTTTGTCATTTATAATTCTAATTCATCTTTATATACAATCCAACTTTTTAATGTTGGAGAAGTAATATATGGTAAATATATTACTCTATTTTTATTATAAAAAGCTGCAATAAAACTAAATGAACTTAAACCTATAACTAATACATCTGCATTACATAAATGATGAAATGTATCAAATATATCTAAATTATCAAAATGAATATTAATATTTTCAATTTCTCTTAATTTTTTATATTTTAAATCAAAATATTTTTCTTGTGAAAATATATGAATATCTGAATTTTTATATTTTTCTTTTAATTTTTTTATTAAATTTTCATACATTTCACAATTAAAATAATATCTAATATTTTTACCTTCTAAAAATAATTCATATTCTCCTTCATTATCAAAATCATTATGTACTCTTATATGAATTGCTATATTTATTTTATTTTTATTATAAATTAACTTTCTTTTATTATTATTTTCATTATATGCTTCAATAATATCATTTTGAATATCTTTAAAATAATAATCTGGATTTAAATCAAATTCAAAATAATATTTATATGGATATAAATATAATTTATTAAAATTATTATTATTATTTACTATATTTAAATTTTCTGTTTTAAATTCTTTTTCTATATTATTTATATCAATTTCATTATTATAACATATTTTTTTAAAATTAAAAAAATTATCCCATTTATTATTCCATTCAATATCATTATTATAATTATGTCCTATATTTGTTGGTATATGTATATATTTTAAATTATTTTTTTTAGCAATACAATAAAATGTTATTATTTTATGATAACATGCTCCTATACCTTCTGGATTTTTTTCATTTGGAAAATTATATGAAATATACATTTTTTTATTTAAAGAATTTATATATTAAATCTTTAAATATAATAAATTATTTATTTGATAATTTTGCTATAACCATTGTATGCCATCCTAATTCATTTGCTATTTTTTTTATTTCATCATTTGATATATATTTCCAATATATATCTTTAATATAAATATTTTTTTTATAATTTTCTATATCATAAATAAATATATGATCTTTCCACATTTTTAAAATATTAAATCTTTCATCTAATAAATTATTTCTTATATCATCAAAATCATATATATGTGTCATTGGACAATTTTCTTGCGATTCGGATTGATTACATATATATTTTAATCCATATGATAAATCTTTAATATTATTTTCCATCATTAACCAAAATAATTTATATGATATTTTTGAATATACCATAAATCTAAATTCTCCATCTTCTTTTAATAAATTATATATTTCATTTATTACTTTTTTTGGTTCTATTGTATGATGTATAACACCAAATGAATATATTAAATCAAATTTTTTATTATTTATATATTCTGATATTTTCTCAATATTTCCACATATAAATGTTGCATTTAAATTATATAATTTAAATCTATTTTTACATATTTCTAATGATTTATCTGATAATTCTATTATTGTTAATTTTGCACCTGTTCTTGCAAAATTTATACTATCTGTTCCTATTCCACAACCTAATTCTAATACTTCTTTATTTTTCCATTTACTAAAATCTGCAAATTCTTTTATATGTGGTTCTACAAAATATTTCTTTTTTTCTATTTCATCAAAATATTCTTTTGTTCCTATTTCATATAATGAATGATTTATATTACATGGTTTATTATTCCAATATTTTTTTATTTTTTCTATATCCATTAATATACTAATAAAAGTATTCTTATTTTTATATAATTATTTTGATATATTTAAAGATATTGAAATATTAATCAATTAACATAAATATGAACTTTAATGATAATATTGGTGTTATTGGTATTGGAAAATTAGGTATATGTTATGCTATTTTACTTGTTAAATCTGGTTATAAAGTTTATATTTATGATATTAATATTGATATTATTAATAATATTAAAAATAATACTTTCAATTATTATGAACCTGAATTAAATGATTTATTAAATAAATATAAATCTAATTTTATTTTTCCTGATAATTTATATGATCTTTTTTATAATTGTAATATTTTATTCTCATTTATTCAAACTCCTTCTCTTGATAATGGTTTATATAATCATGAATTTATAGATAATTTTATTAATAATATTTTAAAATTTAATAATACTACTTCTAAACTTATTATTATTAATTCTACTGTTATTCCAGAATATTGTAATAATATTAAAAATAAATTATTAGATAATAATATTACATTATGTTATAATCCTTCTTTTATTGCTCAAGGATCTATTATTAATAATATTATTAATCCTGATATTATTCTTATTGGTATTGATTGTAATGATGATTACTATTATAATAAAATTGTTAATATTTATCAAAATATTATTATTAATAAAAATAATAATATTTTTAAGCGTATGAATTTACTTGAAGCTGAAATTACTAAATTAGCTATTAATTCATATATTACATTTAAAATTTCATATGCTAATTTAATTGGAGATTTTATTATTAATAAAAATTGTAATCCTAATATCGTTTTAAATGCTATCGGTTCTGATACTCGTATTGGTAATAAATGTTTTAATTATGGTTTTGGATATGGTGGTCCTTGTTTACCTAGAGATAATAAAGCTTTATCTCAATATACTAAAAATACTAATAATTGTGATTTTAGTTTTTGTAATATTATTGATAATAATAATTATAATCATTTATTATTTCAATTTGAACAATTTAAAAATTATAATAATCCTATTATTTTTAAATATATTACTTATAAAGATAGTTCTGATATTTTAGAACAATCTCAAAAATTAAAATTAGCTATTTTACTTGCTAATAATAATAAAAAAATAATTATTTATGAAAGACCTTTTATTATTAATATATTAAAAAATACTTATAATAATTTATTTGAATATTGTGAATTATAATTTATTATAATAATTTATTATTTTATCTATTATTATACATCCACTTAATATTAAATAAAATATTATTATATATTCATATCTTTTTTGTGATATTGAACATGTATCTAATATTAAATTTGATATATGTTTTTTATTTTCTATATTTTCAAAATCTGTTAATGGACATCTACAAAAAATTACCCATAATAAAGGTGGTATTATTATAAACCAATATAATGAATAATCTATTATTATTTTTATTGGTAAAAATGGTAATATTATATATAATAATATTATTATTATATGTAATATTACTATATAATTGATATTATATTCATTCATTTTATATAAATAATAATATTATTTATTCCTCGTGTATAACTTATATTTTTTATATTATATATAAAGCAATAATTTTTTATTATCTATTCTATTTATTATTGATCTTTTAAAAGTATTAATAGATGGAAAATATTGTTTTAATAATCTTATACTTTTTTGTTTAAAACTTTTTTTTTCATTTTTAGTTTCTAATTGTTTAATATTTATTTCATTAATACTTTTTTTTTCATTAATAGTTTCTAATTGTTTAAAACTTTCTTTTTTAATAATTTCTTCATTAATTTTTATATAAATTAATAATCTTTCTCCTTTTGAAAATGAAAAACATAAGTTATTTACATCTAGTGTTTCTTCTAATTTACATTCTCTTTTATGTAAACAAAAATCACTACTATTTTTTACATTCCAATTATATTTTATTAATTCGCAAGGTAAAGCTTTTATATTAAATATAATTATTTTTATTACAATTCTTAACCATCCATTATATACATATTTTTCTTTATTACAAGTTATACCACATATAGCATGTCCTTCTTTAAAATTTGTTATATTATAATTAGCTAATTATAATATAATTGAATCTAATATATATTTTTGATTATTAAAAGTTATAGTATCATTTAATGTATTTATTTGGTTATTATTATTATTATTAAAATGTCTATAAATATTTGGTAAATCCTTTAAATCATTTAGATTATTTGTTGTTATACGTATACATAAAACATCTGGAGCAATTTTATATGCTTCTTTAGTAATATCTGGTTGTTCTATTAATATTGGTTTAAATATATTTTCATTATCTAAATTATATTTATTAAAAATTGAATAGTATAAATTATTTGAAGTAGTTTTTATAATTTCAAATTTATCTATTATTAAACATGTTGCATCTAAATACTCATATAATAATCTTATATAAAATATTGGATTATATCCTATTTTATTTATTTTTGGATTAAATCTAAATTTAGTACTATCTAATTTATTTAATTCAGATAATATATTTTCTGGTCTATGTTTATTATAAAATTCTTTTGCTTCTTTTTTATCTCCTATATATTTATTTATTAATATTTCTTTAAAAATTTCATGAATTTTATTTCTTGTTGTATTCCATGATTTAGATTTTTCTAATAATAATTTTTGACTATTTTCACTATATAACATACACATTAATAATTAATTAAACCAACATGTTCCTGTATATTGAGGTATAGTTATAACTTGAGAACAAAAATCTTCCATTTCTAAATTTAATTTATATTAATTACTAATATAATTTAAAAAATAATATAAATTTAAATAACTTTTATTTCTGATTCTTCTTCAATATATATTCTAGATTTTTTACTTAATTTTAAAAACATATAATTTTTTAATATTCTTTTACTTTTTTTAATAATATTTTCTTTTAAAGTATTTTCTTTTAAAGAAGGTTCTTTTAAAATAGTTTCTTTTAAAGTAGTTTCTTTTACATATATTAATATTCTATCTCCTTTTGAAAATGAAAAACATAAATCTTTTTTATCTACAAAATCTAGTAATTTACATTTTGTTTTATGTAAACAAATATCACTACTATTGTTTACATTCCAATTATAATTTATTAATTCACAAGGTAAATTATTTTCTTTATTAATTATTTTTTTATCTATTATTGATCTTAATGATCCATTATATATATATCTGTTTTTATTACAAGTTATACCACATATTGCATGTCCAATATTAATTTTTTCTCTATTATAATTATCCAATATTACAGAATCTAATATATATTTTTGATCATTATATATAATAATATCATTTAATGTATTTATTTCATCTATATTAGTATTATCTTTTAATTCACTATATTTCTCAGTTGTATAATAATTATAAATATTTTTATTTATAATATTTATACATAAAATTTCTGGAATACTTTTTAATTCATTTTCTATCTGTTTTGTTATTTCTTTTTCTATTCTTTTTTTTATATTATTTATATTTGAATAATATAAATAATTATTATATTTATCTATTATTATACATGATGTATTTAAAAAATTATATAATAATTTTATATAAAATATATTATTATTATTAAGTATATATGTTTTATTAAGATATTTATTTAATTCTTTTAATTTTATTATTATACTTATTATATCTAAATTAATAAATTTATCATAAAATTCTTTTGCTTTTTCTTTATCTCCTATATATTTATTAGTTAATATTTCATTAAAAATATCATAAATATAATTTGTATCTTTTAATTTAGGAAATAAAATATTATATAAAATATTTGTTTTTTTAACCCATAATTTAGATTTTTCTAATAATAAATTTCTACTATTTTCACTATATAATATAGACATTAATAATGTATTAAACCAATAATTATTATATTTAGGTATAGTTATTACTTTAGAACATTCATCTTCATTTATAAGTTTTTTTATTTTTTTTATATATATTAATATTCGTAAACCTCTTGAAAATGAAAAACAAAAATCTTTATGATCTATATCTATAATATTTGTTCTACAATTTTTATGATTTAAACAAAAATTATTATCTTTATTTACATTCCAATTATATTTTATTAATTCACAAGGTAATTTATTTTTTATATTTTCATATGATATATCTATTGTATTTCTTAACCATCCATTATATATATATCGTTCTTTTTTACAAGTTATACCACATATTGCATGTCCAATATTAATTTTTTCTCTATTATAATTATCCAATATTACAGAATCTAATATATATTCTTCGCCATTATATTTTATAATATCATTTAATTTATTTATTTCTTGTTTATTACAAAAATGATTATATTTATTACAAAAATAATTATATTTATAATAATCTGGTAATGTTTCTATATTACTTTTATTATCTCTTATATTTATACATAAAATTTCTGGAGTATTATTTAATTCATTAGATAAATTTTCTTCTGTTTGTATTATTATTTTATATTTTATATTACTTATAAAGTCATAATGATTTATAGGTGAATAATATAAATCTGATTTTTTTAGATAATTTATTGAATTATAATTAGTATCATATACTTGTTCATATTTATCTATTATTATACATGATGTATTTAAATAATTATATAATAATCTAATATACATTATTGGATCATATCCTTCTTTATATATTGATGGATTAAATTTAAATTTTTCATTTGAATTCATTAATTCTAATAATATATTTTCTGGTGTAAATTTATCATAAAATTCTTTTGCTTTTTCTTTATCTCCTATATATTTATTAGTTAATATTTCATTAAAAATTTTATAAATATTTTCAGTTTTATTCCATAATTTAGATTTTTCTAATAATAATTTTCTACTATTTTTACTATATAATATACACATTAATATAGAATTAAACCAACATGTTCCTGTATATTGAGGTATAGTTATAACTTGAGAACAAAAATCTTCCATTTCTAAATTTAATTTATATTAAAAAAGTATATTATTATAATATTTAAATTACATTTTTTACATTATTAAAAATTTAAAATAATAAATAAATTTTAATTTTATAAATTATATTATTTATTTAATCCTAATTTTTTTGCTGTAATTCCATTTTTATTAATACATCGTTTAGTATTAGGATTAAAAACTTTATTTTCTGGACAAATAATTTTATTTTCAGGTGATTTTATATTTATATTATTATCTTTTATATATATTAATAATCTTTCTCCTTTTGAAAATGAAAAACAATGAGTATTAGGATCTATTATATTTGTTATATTACATTTTTTTATATTTAAACAAAATTCATTATCATTATGTATATTCCAATAATATTTCATTAATTCACATGGTAAATTATTTTTAATATTTATCATTATTGGATCTATTGTAGATCTTAACCATCCATTATATATATATCTTTCTTTATTACAAGTTATACCACATATTGCATGTGTAATATTTATTTTTTTCATATTATAATTAGCTAATATAATTGAATCTAATATATATTTTTGATTATTATATATAATAGTATTTTCTAATTTATTTAATTCATTTTTATTATCATCATTTATTACTTGATAATAATATGGTAAATTATTAAGAATACTGATATCATCTGTTATATTTATACATAAAACTTCTGGAATACTTTTTAATTTATTTTTTATTATATTTAAAGATTTAATTATAATTTTATGATTTTTATTATCTATCATTTTTTGATCATTTATTACTGAATATGATATATATGATATTTTTTTTCCTAAAGTATTATATTGATATACATTTTCAAATTTATCTAAAATTATACATGATGTATTTAAATAATTATATAATATTTTTATATAATTTCTTGACCAATATCCTATCATTTTTGATGGATTAAATTTAAATTCTTTATTTATTTTTTTTAAATCTATTAATATTTTTTCTGGTTTATATATATCATAAAATTCTTTTGCTTCTTTTTTATCTCCTATATATTTATTTATTAATATTTCTTTAAAAATTTCATAAATTTTATTTGTTCTTATATCCCATGATTTAGATTTTTCTAATAATAAATTTCTACTATTTTCACTATATAACATACACATTAATAATGAATTAAACCAACATGTTCCTGTATATTGAGGTATAGTTATAACTTGAGAACAAAAATCTTTCATTTCTAAATTAAAATTTTATTTTTTAATTTATAAAAAAATAAAATAATTTATATAATTTTATAACTTTCAATCCAATAATGATTATCTAAACATCTATTATTACTTAATATAAATCCTTCTTTTTTATATTCTCTATTATATTTTTTTAAATTACTATGTACATCTAATAATATTAAATTTATATTATTTTTTTTTGCTATTTTATATACATATTCTAATAATATTTTTTTAATTTTTTCTTTTATTTCATTATTTACTTTTTTTCCTGATAATTCATTATAATAATCCTTATGAAAATCCTCATTTTCTATTGATAAATATTCAATAGTTATATTATCTTTTTTTATTATAAAATCTAAACAAGCTATTATTTCATTATCTTCTATTATTCTAATAAAATTATATTTATTATTATTATAAATACCTTTATCAAAATCTAATCTATATTTTAAATTAAAAAATATATAATTATTATCTCCTTTAATGTTTTCAATATTATTTGTAGTTGAAAATGTATTTAATAAAGAATTTAATAAATTAAAATGTGCTATTGGTGTAAACATTTTTAATATATTTATATATTTATATACTTTTATTTTTTATATATTTATAATTAAATATAATTATAAACTTTTTATTTTTTATAATTATTAAATTAATCAAAAATGGTTTTTTTTCTATTTTTAAAAACTTGCTTTTAATATAGGAATATTAAAATTTTTATTATTCATTTTATATATTTATATATTAGATATATAAATATTTATGAATAAATATGAAATTATTGATGGTAAAAAATATATAAAATGTAAAGATAATCAAATTAGAAATCCTATAACTAAAAGATGTAATAAAATTAAATCTTTTATACCTAAAGAAAATATTTTTAAATCTAAAGAAAAAACTTATATGGATTATTATGAATATATTGATGGTAAGAAATATATAAAATGTAAAGATGATCAAATTAGAAATTCTATAACTAAAAGATGTAATAAAATTAAATCTTTTATACCTAAAGAAAATATTTCTAAATCTAAAGAAAAAACTTTTATACCTAAAGAAAATATTTCTAAATCTAAAGAAAAAACTTTTATACCTAAAGAAAATATTTCTAAATCTAAAGAAAATATTTTTATACCTAAAGAATATTCTCTTAATACTAAAAATAAAGCAGCTATTATTATTCAAAATAAATTTAAAAAATTTATTTATCCTTTTATTAATCGTGTTAGTTCTAATATTAATGATAGAATTTTTTATTATAAACAAATTATTAAAAATCTTTCTATTGATGATAAATATAAAAAATATTGTTTAAAATTTATAGAATATGATAATAATAATAATCCTATTTATACTATTGGAGATAAAATTATATTAAAAAAAAAAATTGGTACTAATAGTAAAAATGGAATTGTATATTTATGTAGTTTTAAAAATAAAAAAAAAAAATTATATAAATATTCAATTAAAATAGCTTTATATAAAAAAAGTTTAAAAAAAGAAATTAATATACTATTAAAATTAAAAGAAGCTGTATTAAATAATACTTGTCCTCATTTTCCTATTATTTATGGTGTTTTAATATGTGATAATTATAAAAATATTTATAAAAAAAATATTTCTTTATATCCTTTAGTTATAAAAGATAATATTGATAAAACATTTATTTCTATTATTAATGAACTTGCTAACGGTGATGTACGCAATTTTATTTATAAATTTTATAATAAAGATATTTTTCTTGAAAATGCATTAGCTCAAATATATATATCTTTATTATTTTTTTATAAAAATACAAAATCTTTTCATAATGATGCTCATTGGGGTAATTTTTTATATCATAAAATTAAACCTGGAGGTTATTTTCATTATAAAATATTTGATAATGATTATTATATAGAAAATTTAGGTTATTTATGGATAATATGGGATTTTGATAGAGTTATAAATTTTACAGATAAATCACCATTAACAATTAATACAGATTTTTTTAGAATTATAAATGCTTTTAAAAATAAAAATAATATTAATGGAGGATGGATTAAAAATGCATTTCGTGTTAATAAAACTTTTAAAAATAAAATTTTATATATTGAAAATAAAATATTTAATAATATAAATATTGGAAATTATTATTATGATAAAAAATTATTTAATAAATATATACAAATTATATTAGACACATTTGTTAATCAAAAAATATTATTATTAAATATTGATAATAATAAATTAATTAATAAAAAACCATATATTATAAATGAATTTTTATAATATTTATTATTAGTTATAAACTTTTATTTTTTTTATTTTTTAATACTGTTTTTAATAATTCTTTATATTTATTTTCATCTTTATATGGAGGATAAGGACATGATGGTTCGTATATATTTATATTTCTAATTTTTTCACAATTTTCTATAAATGGATAAAAATCTAATAAATTCATTTTTTTATTATATATATTAAAAAACATTTCCATTTTCATAGTATCTATTAACTTTTTATTTTTTTTATTTAATACTAAACCACTATAAAATAATGGTATTGTTGATAGTTCATCTGCTAATTTATGATCAAAATAAATTAAATATTTATCATAAAAACTTGTATAAAACATTTCTAAAGATTTTATTTCATTATAACTTAAAATTTCATTTGTTTTTTTAAAATTATGTATATATTTACAAAATTTTAAATTTATATCTAATTTTTTAAATTCTTCAATTTTATTTTCATGTATAAATGAAACAAATATATAAATATTTAAAGATTTATTTATAATTAAATCTTTTAAATCTAATAAAGTTTTATTTGGTATATAAAAATTATCCTTTATTTGTGTTCCTGTATATATACAATCATCTATTATTAATATTACATCATTTTTTTCTATTTTTTCATCATCAAAAAAACTTGATATATATATAATTTCTATTTCTTTTCTTTTTCTTTTTTTACATTCATAAATTATTATATCTTTAACTAATGAACTAATCCAAAAATTAGATTTTTTTGTATAACTACTTTGATTTTTAAATTTAAAAAAAATTCTTTTTAAATTTAAATATTCATCTAATAAAGCTTTAACATTTTTTAATAAATATAAATAAAATGTTTCAAATGATATATGTGTTGTATTATCTATTATCTTTTTTACTATAGGTCGAACTGATATATCACATTTATTTATAAATTCATTAGCTCTAATTTTATTAATATTATAAGATAAAATATATTTTTTATAATCATTAAAAGGATTTAATTTTTTTTTTAATATAGGAGTATTAA
>Ga0114964_10000617_pt1 | contig 27387 bp, 25 predicted proteins | sample C_131016_MF_Meta_FD_92638 | JGI IMG/M metagenome (GOLD analysis project Ga0114964, IMG submission 92638) | Freshwater microbial communities from Lake Croche, Canada to study carbon cycling - C_131016_MF_MetaG | ecosystem: Environmental > Aquatic > Freshwater > Lake | place: Lake Croche, Canada...
AAAAAAAATTGAAAAGTGAAAGTAAGAAGGTAGTGAAGGTACAATTGAAAAGCGATATAGAAGTTCAAAAGAATGTTGAGCACAAGAATGATGAAAGCAGTATGTGAGGGAGTAGTTAGGGAGTGTGCGACTATGTATGGATTTGATGCAGTAGAGGCATTGAACAGGTTATCAGAGAAAGTATGTGATAAGAAGGAGAAGAAGGTGAAGGTATCAATTCCACTGCCTTTCTTGGGAAAAATAGCTGAAGATTGCTGCAAAGCAATTGCAATGAACGGAGGACTATACACCCAATGCAAAAACAAATGCATAGAAATATGCCCTTCTTGCAAAAAAAATGAAGTGGATGGAGTACTCCCTTACGGAACAGTGAAGGAACGAATTGTAGCAGGAGCAGAATACAAAGATAGCAAGGGACGAAAACCAGTGCCTTATGCTCGTGTTCTAGAGAGGATGAAGATCTCACGTGATACAGTGATGTCTTATGCTTCAGAACAAGGCATTGAACTGCCCGAGTCATTGTTTGAAATGCCAGAAGCAGCTCCGAAGAAAGAAAAAGCAGTTGCCTCAGGACGACCAAAGAAGGCAGGTAAGAGTGTTGTAGTAGATGAAAGTGAAGATTTATTTGCAGGTCTAGTTCAAAATTCGTTGAGCGAAAGCGTCCCAGTAGACGAAAGTGCTGAGAAGGAATTAGCTGCACAAGAGAAAGCAGCTAAGTTAGCTGCTGAGAAGGCCGCGAAAGCAGCAGCTCTTGAACAAGCAAAAGCCGAGAAAGCACAGAAGTTGGAAGCTGAGAAGGCCGAGAAAGCAGCGAAACTAGAAGCAGAGAAGGTGGCGAAGGCTGAGAAGCTAGCCAAAGAAAAAGCCGAGAAAGAAGCAAAGGCAGCAAGTCTAGCTCAAGAGAGAGAAGCAAAGAAGTTGGCATTAGAAGCTGAGAAAGTAGCAAAGGCCGAGAAGTTGGCTCAAGAAAAAGCTGATAAGGCTGAGAAATTGGCTCAAGAAAAAGCTGAGAAACTAGCAAAGGCTGAGAAATTGGCTCAAGAAAAGGCAGGAAAATCCAAAGCACCAAAGAATACAAAAAAAGCAGAGGAGCCAGTGCCAGTGCCAGAAAAAGTTGAAGCTTCCGAAGAGGAGACTGAAGAAGAGGAAGTGAAAGTAACGAAGTTTGAGTTTTGTGGTAAGAAGTACTTACGATCAAGCAAGAACGTGCTTTACGATGCGGAGACTCAAGACGAGATCGGTGTTTGGAACGAAGCGAAACAGGAGATAGAGTTTGCCGAGCTAGAGGAGGAAGAAGAAGAAGAGTAAATCAATAGCTAGTAGTAGTTAGATAGTAGTTAGATAATAAGTAATTATATAAGCATTAAATAGAAGGGGTTGTATATAAACGTAAAACCATATATGGTAACCCCCTTTTTTTGTGACCGGTATCTCATTTTGTGAGCCATTTCTTGATTCCCTAAGAGCATATATGGTCACATACATATTACTACCTTCGGTCAAAATGGTGTATCCGCGGCTGCGCCGCGGCGCGGGACTTAGACTGCATAGTTGAGCGAAGCTAATAATTGTCCAGTGCTTGTAGGGTGCGCCAGAATTAGAAGATGATAGAGTACAATAAAAATGAATATTCCTGAAAATATAATAACTAATTTATTTTTTTCAAAAGTATTTTTGGCTTTTAAAAAAAGGACATAAAAAAGTATGTCCATTTTTGGAGGGCCAATTATAATCCTGAAAATAGGGTGAAAAATGCAGTTGAGAGCATAATGGTCACAAATGCATTAATGATCCAATAAAATTTGAGATGATAAAATTTTGTAATAAATTGGTAAAAGCATTTAGAAATATAGTATGGGGTTAAATTAGACTAAAATGGACGAACAAACGACTAAGTCAAATTACCCCAAATTTTCTTGTGAGAGTTGTGACTTCATAACCAATAACAAAAAAGATTATAAACGTCATTTATTGACACAGAAGCACAAGAAGACTAATTCTGGGTACCCCATTTACCCCAATTACCCCAATCTTGCAAACCAGGATCCGGAATGTAGTAGTAAATTTTCGTGTAAATGTGGGAAAAAATACCTACACGCATCAAGCTTGACAAAACACAAGAAGAGTTGTAACCAAAACAATACCCCTCCTGAACAAATGGTGAGTCTAGATCTAATTCTGAAATTATTTAAAGAAAATCAGGGATTATTGATGGAACAAAATGACAAGATAATAGAATGCTTAAAAGATGGAAACGGAAAAACCATAAATACAAATTGTAACAATAACAATAAGTTCAACATCAATATATTTTTGAATGAACAATGTAAAGATGCATTAAATATTATGGATTTTGTGGATCAAATGCAACTGAAACTGACAGATTTTGAATCTTATGGAGAAAAGGGATATGTTGAAAGCGTAAGCCAAATAATGGTGCGAGAATTGAAAGGACTAGATGTAACCAAAAGACCGATTCATTGTAGTGATGTGAAGAGAGAAGTGTTATATATAAAGGATAATGATGCTTGGGAAAAAGAGACCGAAGAAAAGGAGAAAATAAAAAAGGCAATCAATATTGTGGGTCAAAAGAATTTCAAACAGATTCAAGAATGGAAAGTGCAAAATCCGGAATATAATAATAGTAAAACAAAGAAACACGCACAATATGTGAAGATCATATCCAATTCTTGTGGTTCAGATGAAGAAGAAGATGATAAATATTTCAATAAAATAATAAGGAATATTGCAAATAATGTAATATTATGCAAATAACCCCTATATATTTTTGTGACCGGTATCTCATTTTGTGAGCCATTTCTTGATTCCCTAAGAGCATATATGGTCACATACATAATAGAACCTTTGGTCAAAATGGGTATCCGCGGCTGCGCCGCGGCGCGGCACTTAGACTGCATAGTTGAGCGAAGCTAGGAAGGAACAGTGCAAGTAGGGTGCGCCAGAATTAGAAGATAGTAGTCTGTAATCAAGGAAGGAACATCATTAGATAGCTTTTTCTCTCTTCAAATGGATTTCCAAATTGAAATTGAAGAGAGAAAAGGCAAAGAATATGGATTGTTTGTTTCTTTGCTCCTCCGATCGGAGGAGCAAAAGTTTGCTTTCCCTGTAGAGAAAGCAATGATTTTTTATAATCTTTATTAATGATAAAAGTAGATTCAATTAATCTTTTAGCATTGTATTTTTGATTAAAATCCAGCCATCTCCATACATTATCTAAGTCAACAATAAAATCATTGGTTGGATGATAGTTCAAGTAACAATAAAAACTGGCAACAAACATCTGTTGTTGGCTTTCTGTGAAGGTATTCTTAACTTTTTCAATTAATTTGGACTGGTAATTACCATTCAATTTGGTAATAGGATTGGTTTCAAACAGATCAACAATGTCTATGCTCATTTATATAACTACTTATTGTCATTTCTCCATATTGTTTTTGTTTTTAAAAGCAATAACTTTTGCATATTTTTGTAACATATGTCTCATTTTGCCAATCATTTCTTGATTCCTAACAGCATATATGGTGACATACTTAATAAAACCTTTGGTCAAAAATGGGTATCCGCGGCTGCGCCGCGGCGATGGACTTAGACTGCATAGTTGAGCGAAGCTAGGAAGGAACAGTGCAAGTAGGATGCGCCAAAATTAGAAGATAGTAGTCTACAATCAAGGAAGGAATCCAAATTAGATTCCCTTTTCTCTCTTCAAATGGAAATCCAAATAAGATTTGAAGAGAGAAAGTCAAACCAAGGAAGGAATTAAACCATACCTTTTATAAAGGTGGGAAAATTAGTAAAACAAAGTTTTCAATTATTTTACAATTGAGAAAAGAAAATTGAAAAGTGTAAGGACATTGTAGAGAGATGTACCCTTTCCAAGCAACAATCAGTTTTTAAACAACAATGCAAAATATGAGCTACTTAGACAGAAAAGAAGCAATTGAAGATTTCCAGAGAGAAGGCCCACCACCGCCTGCTTCTGATGAATTCATAAACGGTTTATTTGAATCTTATTATTGCTCTAAAATTAAAAGACAGGCAGACGAAATTGCGGCCTTGAAGATACAGCTGCTGGAGCTTAGAAGACAACTAGGCGAACCAGAGACCGAGCTCACTACTTCAAACCTAGTTAGAAGCTACTGCGGTGAAGAATGCTGGGCTGAAGAGTCATTTGTAGCACTAGGGGGAGCAATGGCTTCGGCCAACGGGCCTCTTGAAGCTATTGACTTTAAGAAGCAAGATGAGGAGAAGCTAGAGTTTCTTAGAGAGAATTTCCTATTTGTCCCCCAAACTTCGCAAGTTTGGGAACCACAGGTTCATCCTGGGCGCATTATTGACAAATACAACACAGCAAAAGAGCTAGAAAAATTAGCTGTGTTCTTGAAGTTCCATTACGACTATGATAAGTGCAAAAAAGCGTCAGAAGTTGTATGCGAAGCGCCGAAAAGAGCTTACTGCGGACAACACGAAGAAGAGTGCGTTGAATGGTTGATGAGCGATGAGTCTACCAACTGGATGATGGATCTTTTCGGTAGAGTTCCTGCGCAAAAACCCAAAGTTCAGGAAGCCGAAACCAACACGGAACCAGTAGCAGAAGCAGAAGCAAAGACTGTTAGTTTCGCAGAGTCGCTGCGAATTTACGAGGAAACCTTGAGAAAAGAAGCAGAAGCACAAGTTCACCCTGCTACTTCTTCTGATTGTTACGACTACGAAGACTACGAGGAACCAGTATGCGACGACGAAGATTGTTTGTCAGTCCTTCATGAGCAGATCACAGAGGACTAGAGTGAAGCGATATTTTGTAGTTGAAGTTAGATAGTTAGATAGCTAGATAGTTAGAGATATATGTATTCTATAAGTATTAGAGGAAAAGGGGGTTGGATATAACCGTAAAACCACTAGGTAATCCCCCTATTTTTTCGTCACTCATTTCTCAAATCCGCACTCATTTCTTGATTCCCTAGAAAAGGGGGGATTTTAGCGGGTAAAAAGGAAGCAGATTTGGGGAGGGAATAAGGGGAGGGAATAAGGGGACAATTGGGGAGGGAATAGCAGGGGGCAAGGAGGGCGGGTTGCTCAGTGCAAGAGGACAACACAAAAATCTAAACGCCAATCCGAACACAAAAGTCCAACACAAAAATTTTGGCTACACCTTTCATAAAGGTGTAAATTTTGGCTACACCTTTCATAAAGGTGTAAATTTTGGCTACACCTTTCCTAAAGGTATAAATTTTGGCTACACCTTTCCTAAAGGTATAAATTTTGGCTACACCTTTCCTAAAGGTGTAAGGTATAACTTTTTCTCTCTTCAACTCAAAATCAAACCCCAAAAACAAAAGATGAAAGCCATAATATTATGGATTTGATCCTTATTTATAATCTATCATTCTTTATACTATTTCTTAGATTTCCCATTCTTCTTAGACTTCTTAGAATTAGACTTAGACCTAACCTTTCTAACATTCTTCTTAGACTTAGATCTAATCTTCTTCAAACCACGTCCAATAGATTGCAACTCAGCCATTTCCTCTTCAGAAATAATAGTAAGCTTGGGTTTACCAGAGCTCTTAGCACCAGAGCTCTTAGCACCAGAAATCTTAGCACCAGAAATCTTAGCACCAGGACTCATATCAAGAGGAGTATCAGTCTTAGGTTTCCTAGGCTTAGATTTCCCCGAATGCAAACCACAAACACCTTGACCAATAACAACTTCACGACCACAAATCTGCCCACTCTTTTTTCCAGCCTTAACAATAGTAGTACATATAGAAATCTTTGTCAAGCAACTATCAGGTGCCAAATCAACAGAACCCAATGAGACCTTACCAACAATTTCTTCAAGAACTTGACCAACCACAGTTTCTACATCAAATTCCTCTTCCAAAAGCCCATCCGAACCAGGCAAAACAGTGAGACCAGTCATTAAAGGTCCATTATAAACTACAAACGGAACAATCTCACTTTCAGGAATAGAAACAGGATTGATTAGTCTACAAATATCATAATCGTTGACAACACTAGTAAGCTTAGACAGTTTCCCAGGATCCCCAACAATACCAACACAAATATCAATATCGTATTTCAACTTCATAAAGACACGCAATGTGGCAGCAATATCAACCAGCGCATTATGTAGCTGACCCTTCGCTTCCTGCCTAAAAAGCAGCTTATGTACTTCATCCAACTTGTATTTTTGTTTCTTTTTATCAACTTGATATTTTTTAGGGCAAACAATTCTGGATGCCTTCAATGTGCAAAAAGTATCAGTCCCTTTAGCAACTGGCTGAAATCGCACCAAAAAATCAAAATACCTTGCAGCAACATATTCTCTCTGCTCCTGAGGATAACTCCCAATAATCTTCTCAATACTACCAGTTACCATTCTAATATCAAATCCAACATTATGACCAACAATAATACCAGCCTGATTACACCAATAAATAAACTGATTAATATGATCTTCAATTAAATGTTTTCTTCTAGTATCCTTATATTTAATGCCGTGCACATCACTAGATGATTTGGGTATTCCACGAGTAATTTGGACAATATCTTCACCAAGTGTTGTTGAAAACAAGACTTGTCTCTTTTCAACATCATACACAATATAACTAAGTTGAACAATTTGATCATATTTTGGACTTAATCCAGTAGTTTCAGTATCAAAAACAATAATAATATTTGGATTATAATCAATACCGCTCATATATTATATAAATAAATTACTACATTTCTCTCTTCGTTTTCGTTTTCGTTTTCGTTTCTAAAGTAAAACCAAAAAATATGGTTTAAATTTATTTATTATAATTGCTTACATCTACCTATGCAACTTTTGAAAAAGTTGCAACGCCTCGGCAAGCCTTTGGCGGAAAACCTAACTATGCAACTTTTGAAAAAGTTGCAACGCCTCGGCAAGCCTTTGGCGCAAAACCTAACTATGCAACTTTTGAAAAAGTTGCGCAAAACCTAACTACCTAACTACTTAACTAGTTGACTACTAATCTACCTATCTACTTATCATCTACTTATTCAAACATAGTTCTCATTTCATTTTTTCTATCCTGGACATCATTCATATACTGATCAGGCGACTCTAGTTCCTCAAACCTTCCCTCGTTTGATTCGGGAGCTTCGCTTACATTTATTTTCTCTAATTCCTCAGGTTTGGCTCCCAAGGCTTGCTGGGGCGTTGCACCTTTCCCAAAGGTGGATGAAGTCATATTGTACCTGAAAACACTGACATCTTTCTGTTGGCCAATTCTGTGGCACCGAGCAATCGCCTGGTCTTCTATTGCAGGGTTCCAGTTCGGGCTCACAAAGTACACCTCGCTGTAATGTTCCTGCAAATTAATACCTTCGCAACCACTCTGGATCTGCAAGATCAGCACTTGGACTCCTTCCTTTATCAACCTTTTTCTGTCCTTGGGCTTCGTCCTACCGTCCAGCTTACCTACACTCATTATTCCGTAACCCTTTAATCTCTCTTCAATAGTATCTATCTCCTGTCTGAAATGACAGAACACCAGCTTCCCAGCTCCGTTGTCCTTGCGTTCTACCAAGGTCTTTACAACTTCGTCTATCTTGGAACTAGCCTTGGCGCCTTCCAAGTAGTCGTCTTTGTTTCCTGGGCTGAGCTCCCGATGATTTACCAACACAGGAATCTTATCTTTAAGCATTTTTGGTAAGGTGCACGACTGCCTGGCGAAATTAATCAGCTTCAATCGGGATTCTTTACTGGCATATTTGGAGGCGCTATGTAGATCGTGGGACAGCTTCTCCTCGTTCTCCGATGACCACACAACAGGTTTTCTGGTGACTTGGAGTCCTGGCATCTCAATCCCGACTTGTTCCTTGGTTCTTCTCAAGACATAAGAATCCAGGAGTTCTTGTCTTTGGACAGGATCTGCATAATAGGAGGCTGGTAGACCGAGGACGGAACACAAGTTATAGAAGTCCTCCTTCCTGTTCTGTACTGGTGTTCCTGAGATGAGCCATTTGGCAGCAGTGCGTAAAATCTTGGCACCCCAGAAGTTGCCGTTCTTGTTACGCAGGTGGTGTGCCTCGTCAAAGATGGCACGATCCCACACGATATTATGAAGTGCACTTTTCAACTCCTTGTTGTACTCTAATGTTTTTGGATTTTTTTTGACCGCAAATTTGTTGTAAGTGGTAATCACGAAAGAAGCCGCATTCAACTCCTGCTCAGATGTCTTGGATGACCACACAAGCAGATTACTTCCTGTTGTGCGCTTGAATTCTGATACCCATTGCTTTACAAGCGGTGCCGGAACCACGATCAATGTTTTTCTTACAAAGTTGGCTACAAGCAGACCAATCATCATTATGGTCTTACCCAAACCCATCTCGTCTGCCAATATGCCGCCCTTAATGCGCTCATTTTGCATCTCCTTTTCAAGCATCCACTTGACTGCGTCTGTTTGATGTGGCATAGGTGTTAGCTTGGCCTTCTCTACAAACCAATTGAATGCTTCTAATCCACTTTTTGGTGTTGTCATATTGTTCGTTTTTGCTTATGCGTTTACTGTAAAACTGATGAAAATTGTGCTACTGGTCTCGCAAATAAAAAAGCTTTCAATTTTTTCCACCTTTTAGGAAAAGGTGGAGCCAAAATATTGAAAGTTTTGTCTTACTAGTTATTTACTAGTTATTTACTAGTTATTTACTAGTTATTTACTAGTTATTTACTACTATCTACTATCTACTATCTACTATCTACTAACTAATTACCTATAATCCTCTCCTTAAATCCATCCATATTTTCCCCAACATATTTTGCCCGATGATTTTAATTGTTCCTTCCTCTCTCGTTCCTTCCTCTCTCGTTCCTTCCTCTCTCGTTCCTTCCTCTCTCGTTCCTTCCTCACTTTGAATCGCTCTTCCTTCCCATAATCTTTCCTTCACTTTCTCATCACTCACTCTTGCAGCAGGATGCACAAGTACTAATGTTCCTGACTTCCTCAAATCTTCTTGTACTTCAACATAATTCTCCAACTTGAACTTACTGATCTCAAGTTGAACTTCAAGTGACATAGGATACCAAAGTTGAACTTCAAGTTGAGTAAGCCTAAGCCCCTTCTTCCCTTTCCCTCCTCTACTCTTCAGTTCATTTCCCTTCAACAATCCAAACTCTCCTTCCTGTGTGAATTTCTTACTGTACTCCAAGAGTTCCAGCCTCCTTGATTCCTCAGTTCCTGTAACCAAAACCAAAGCCAAAGAAAGCCTCCTATATTTCTCACCGTGAAATGCAGCCTCCCCACATCCATACACAAGTGTTTTTCCTTCCTCGTCCTTTATATGTACAGGTTGTTCCCAGAAGTTACTCAACGATCTGTATTCCTTCTTCTTATCAAAGAAAGTTACTACACCAGTTTTGCTCATTTCAAATAATATAAAGATCAAGTTCAAAAGTATAAATCTTGTATATGAGTTAAAATTTATTTCAATTTTTCTGAGATGCACTATAAATAATGAAAAAATAGCATAACACTATTTTTTACTAATTTTTATAATTTACTATCTAACTAGTTAATAACTAGTTACTAACTAGCTACTAACTAGCTACTTACTATCTAACTACCTAGCTATTAATTATTTACCTTATTATCTTATACTCCGGCTTACATCTCACCTTCCTCCAAGCTCATTGCATCTTCGTCTGAGTTCGTCCTAGGTCTTGGTCCTAATGATGATAGTAGTGCCTCAGCAGCAAACAAGTTGGCCTCCAATTGCGCAAGGTTAAGGTCTCCCATTTGCCCAAGGTGGTCTCCCATTTGCCCAAGGTCTCCCATTTGCCCAAGGTCTTCCATTTGCCCAAGGTGGTCTCCCAACTGCTCCAATTCCAGACGGCGAGGCATCACTTTCTTAGGAGCGTTGCATCCAGCTCCACAAACTGAGTCAGATCTTGGAGGCGTAAGCGGAGGCGTAAGCGGAGGCGTCTGAGGTGGCGTTCTTGGCTCTTGCACTCTTAAAGTAGGTTTCGCTTTGGCCTTCATATTTGCTTTAATAACTATTGCGTGTTTGTTAACCGGTCTTGTCGCTTTCGCTTCGGTCGCTTTCGCTTCGGTCGCTTTCGCTTCAGGGTAGATCTTGGCATTCCTCTTGAGCTCCGGTTTTTTATTCGGCCTTGAATCAGTTACGCTTTTTTCCTGGCTTGTGTTAGGGAGGACAACCCAGAACCATGGATCTTCGTACACGAGCTTGGCTCCAGTAAAGGCGCCAGCGCCGTCCTTGGAACTAAACAAAGTGGCTCGGAATCTGCGCGAAGCATCGGTAGAAAGCCAGTACTTCAAGTGCACATAAACAGCATTGTAAGCGCCCTTGGATCCGTTCTTTCTCACGAAATCTATTTTGTCCACGATGCCCAGATCTAATTTATCAAAGGTTGATGCAATTCGCTCCTTAGTGATATTAAGAAACACACGAGGAATGAAGAGACTTCTGGTAGAGGACATTGTTATTGCTTTGGTTTAGTTTACTACTTTCTTTTCGGGAAACTGTACCTCTAATAAATTGGTTATAAAGCATTTCAATTTTTTTAAACCCTCCCCCGTTTAATTCGGGAGCTTCGCTTTACTAATTTTTTCAAATTTCCAAAAAATTAGTAATCATATATTTGGCGCCACCTTTCTTAAAGGTGGCAAAAAAAATTGAAATGCTTTTTCTCTCTATAGTTCACTGTACATTTTCCCCAGTTACAACAGCAAAAGCAATCAACAATGTCTTACAGCAATTCCCGCAACACCAATTCCCGCAACAATTCCTCCAACCAGAGGGGTACCAGGCCTCCATTCTGCAAGGTGTGTTTTGATGCGAAGAAGCCGCAATCGGTCTACGAATCCCATTACGTAAAGGATCGTGAAGGTAAGGTAACTTGTGTAACTCTTTTAGAACAGGAATGCCGCTACTGCTACAAGACCGGACACACGGTCAAGTTCTGTCCAGCAGTAGCAGCCAACAATGCGCAGAAGGAGAAGGCCGAGAACTACCACAGAAGACAGCAGGAAGCCGAGGAGCGCAACAAGAGACAGGAACAGGCCAACGCAGCAGCAGCTGCTAAGGCGAAGATGGCATCTAAAGGAGGATTCGCAGCACTAGTAGACTCCGACGACTCTGACGACGAGCAACGCCCAAAAAAGCTTCCTAATCAAGCGCAAAAGAAGGAGGAGTTCCCTGCTCTGGGAGCACCATCCAAGCTTGTGACGAAGTCTGTTACCGAAAAGACATCTTTCGCAAGCGCCTTACAGAAGAATCCAGAAAAAGTCCAGAAGGAGCGCGAAGAAGCAGCAGCAGCTTCGGGATTCACAGTTTTGAGCCGAAATACAGATGGAACTACAAGGAAACAGGAAATTAAGATGCCGAGCTCAATGCCAAGCTCATCAGAACCAGTCTTTGTCAAACGCAAGATCACAAACTGGGCATCAATGGATTCCGAAGACGAAGACGATGAATTCTTGTCGCCAAACGTAACAGTAAGACGCACTGTGTCAGTGTATCAGCCAGAGGAGGCGTGCGTAGACAATTCGGCCTGGTAAGCGAAGCAACCGAAAAGCGAAGCAACCGAAAAGCGAAAAATATTTGTAGTAGTTAGTAGTTAGTAGTTAGTAGTTAGTTAGTAAACGAAAAACAAAAACAAAAACAAAAAAAGTAGTTTATAATAATTAAAAAGAAAAAGGGGGACTATTCCCTTTTTTCGTTTATCGTTTATCGTTTATCGTTTATCGTTTATCGTTTTTCGTTTTCTAATTTGAAATCCATTTAAACAAATAACAAGAAATAGTACATCTTGAAAATGTCAACCCAACAACAACAGCAAACAATATATGCAGTCATTCCTGACAATTCATCTTGGGAAGACATCATTATTTTTCTCTCTTTAAAAGATGCAGAAAACGCACTCAACAATGATTTCCCGAGACGAAGAATAGAACATTTTGTAAGATCGGAGCCATCAGGAGGTTATATTCCTTCTTATTTGGTGACATATGGAAAAAACTTGGGTATAAATAGTAATCATAATCCAACAGATAGTAAAAACCAATCAGAAACCCAAGATAACCTTCCAATTTTCACCAAGTATTACAAAGTGAGTGATTCATCTGTTAATAAAATAACTAATTGTAGTTCAAGATGAATCAAGGAACTTTGGATCAAGGAACTTTGGATCAAGGAACTTTGGATCAAGGAACTTTGGATCAAGGAACTTTGGACTCAGGAACTAAATTGTAAAAATTAGTTCATCATAAAATTTGACACAAACTTTATTAAAGGCTCCAAAAAATTGAAAACTTTTTACTTGACAAGTCTACCAGTACAATTCCCCAATCAGTTAAAGCAAAAGCAAAGCAAAGCAAACCAACAATGAACGCAATCATTTGCAAACATACCATTTCTTCAGAAATGATTGTTAATAATATTCCTTACAATTATACACCAGGAGAGACTAACAGAATGCTGCGTGAGCTTCTAGAGCGTTTTAGAGAAACTCAAGCTCAACGAAGCACAGCAGTTGTGACCGAGGACTATATGGCGCTACCACCCGCAGAAGACGAAGACGAAAATGAAGCCGAGTCCGAATGGGAAAACTACAATGACGAAGATGAAGTCAATTCCGGTTCAGATTCCGATTCAAATGCCGAATCAGATGCCGAATCAAACGAGGAGAGGTTTGCCGAATCAAACTCTATATCAGAAGAAGAACTACAAGTGCAGTGCCAGGAAATCACTGGCAAACCATTAGCAGAACTCCTTGTAACCTTAGGCGAATGCAGCATCTGTCTTGACCCAATTGATCAGCTCGTCAACGTGTCCAACACGAGATGTGGTCACACCTTTCACACACACTGCTTCTTGAGGGCGATCCAAAACGGATCAGGCAACTGCCCCAACTGCAGGGCACTCCTAGTCGTCAAAGAAGACGAAGAAGACGACGACGAAAGCGACTACGACTCGGCCGATGACGAAGACGAAGACGAAGACGATGATGAAGGCAGTGAAGCCAGTGTAGTTAGCGAAAGAGTCACGTTGGAGCAAACAGCAACTAAGCTGCAGAACCTAGGTTACTCAGTGGCAGACATCTTAGCATTCTACGTCGGCACGACCATCCGCTCACAAACTCCAGAAAAATACAATATGGAGTTCTTCATCAAGATGAACGAAGATCTAGATGGAATCTTGGACGGCAGAATCCCGCTATCACAGCGTGACACGAGGTCTTACGCAGCAGCCCTTACAGGAGTAAGCGGACCCTCAACTGGGATTTAGAGTAGTAGTTAAGTAGTTAAGTAGTTAAGTAGTTAAGTAGTTAAGTAGTTAAGTAGTTAAAGTAGTTAAGTAGTTAACTAGTAGTTAGGTAGTTATTATATGTTTTGCCCAACTTTTCAGAAAAGTTGGTAATTAAGTAATTTATTAATCAAAAAATCAAAAATGAAAAAATGGTAATCATAAAAGGTTACCATTTTTTCTTATACCATTTTACAATTTGAATTATGATGAATCATTTGGATTTTTATTTTGTTTCTCTTTATTTTGTTTCTCTTTAAAATCTATTTTGGTCAATGCATATTGTCCACAAGGACCACAATGATCTTCATTTGATAAATCTATTTTAAAATTCATTTGTTTATTACAACTTTCTAATCTCCATCTACCAGTAGGTTTTGGAGATTCCTTTGGAAATAATTTTTTAACAATAGTTATTATGTATTTCATAATATCTAATAACTATTCTTTATTTGTTTTTAAGTATTTTATAAATAAACTCATCATTCACAATGACAATCTAAATCTAAATCTAAACAACAATATTACATCTAAGCAACAACGCCTTGTAAAGTACCAAACCACTTTGCCTGATGAATAAAATCAGACCATTTAGCAGTTATCAATAATATCCATCCCAACATAAAGAACAAAAGTCTGGTCTCATAATCAATAACGGCCATCTTAGGTCTAAAAGGAGTGAAAAATACAATCAAAATAACAGCCATACCAACGACAAAGACGAATTCACAACGCTTCTTCCAATATTCAATGAGTTCAATGGTCTTCTTATCACCACCTCTCTTCTTCAAATAAACTTCATAAACAGCGCCTAAGATAAACAAGGTCTTGAGCAAAACGAGAAAATAAACATAAATATGGAAAAGTGTCATCTTCTAATTATATAATAAAGAGAGAAAATACCCAAATACCCAAATACCCAAATACCCAATACCGAAAATAAATTGTTTTATAATAAATAAAATAAAATAAAGATCCAATTATGAACCCAGCAAATTTCAACTCTAATTTACAACAAACTCCAGTTAATCAAACATTCAATTATGACTCATTCATCCAGCCCTTTCATTTAAAACCGATGTTTTCCATTACCTGTATTTTTTGTACAAGTTCAAATACAAATTCAATAAGTCAAGATGGTTCATTAAGGCAATGTCTAAATTGTAGGAAGCAGTTTCAATCCCAAATTCAACCTGCAAATAATTTGCAACATATGCCATCCTTAGAACCTATAAAACCAGTAACAACCTTTCAAATTTTACAACGACCTGTATTCATAGATCCAAACCCACAACAGCAACAACAACAACAACAGCAACAACAACAACAACAACAAATCCAATATCATCATCAACAACAAAATCATTGCCAAAGACCCCCGGCATCCCAAAATCACTATGATCCATTTTTCTCTCAAATTAATGTATACAATAAATAGATGCCCTGTAAAATCACTTGTTTATTAGCCACAGCGTTCTTAATTTCAATGATTTATTTCAGTAATGCAACAACGCAATCAGACACAATAAAACATTATGAGAGCCAGTTGCCTTCCAACCTCAAAAAAATATATAATGAAATCGCCCAAGAACGTCTAAAGATCTATTTCTATGGGTACACACTAGGTCTGATACTTTCTCTCATCATCATCATTTATAACTATCAAATTCGCAATCCAAGAGAGAAATACAATGTAGCAACAATTACTTGTACAGTAATAACAGTTTCCTTCATAACCAACTACTTTTATTATATGTTGAGTCCAAAAACAAAATGGATGCTCAACTATGTCAACACTCCTGAACAAACCAAGGCGTGGCTAAATATGTATAAAGATATGCAGAAGTACTATCACACAGGATTAGTATTAGGATTAATTGCAGTAGCACTAATTTCCATTGCATTCCGATGCTGAATCGCTGAAAAAAGAGAACTGTGAAAAGTGCACCCCGCCATCAACTTTTCACAAACCAACTTTTCAAAAACCAACTTTTCAAAAAAGTTGGGCAAAATATGTTTTTTAAGTAGTTTGGCTCCACCTTTTCAAAGGTGGATTTTTTAAGTAGTTTGGCTCCACCTTTTTTAAAGGTGGAAAAGGTGGATAAAACTACTTAAAGCCAACCCATTATAGTATGTTGGATAGGAACCAGCAACCCGAGAACGAGAGAGAAAGAGAACGAGAGAGAAAGTTAATGGATCGCAAACAGGAGCAGAGTAGCAGAGTAGCAGAGTAGCAGAGTAGCAGAGTAGCAGAGTAGCCGAGTAGCAGAGTAGCAGAGTATCAGGTAAGTGTAGATAAATTTAGTAAGCGGATTGAGGATTTCAGATGTAGATAAATTTTATTATAGCGAACAGGTTCCTTCACAGCAAACTAAACCAACTTTAAGATATGATGATTGTTGCATTTATGCAACAGTTGTTTAGCTATTGCGACTTACCAAAGTTTGCATTAGCATTTTGCCAACAATTATTTATGGCAAACCTTTTTCCCTGTCAGGAAAGAGGTATAATTTTTTTAAAGAGCGTTAGCTCAACTGAAAGAGCGTTAGCTCAACTGAAAGAGCGTTAGCTCAACTGAAAGAGCGTTAGCTCAACTGAAAGAGCTTTAGCTAAACTTTAAAAGTTTATCAGGTCTCATAGTGTAGTGGTTAGCACTCCAGACTTTGAATCTGGCAACCTGGGTTCAAATCCCGGTGAGACCTTTTCCACCTTTTAAAAAGGTGGAGCCAAATATTTAGTATTCGTACAGCAATCCCAAAATCAAACAACTATTGACCAAAAATGAATACAGCAACTCAAACTATGACAGATCAACTTCTTACCAAATACAATAAGAAGAATAGCAGGTTCAACTCCTGCAATAGTTAAAATCAACTTATATATGAAATAGTGTAAAGTTGAGACTAGGCGAGCCTTTTAAATATCTTCTTACAGCAATCACAAAATCAAACCTTCTAATTTTGACCAAAAAGAAGATAGCAATAACAAGTGCTCCGGTAGCTCAGTTGGTTCAGCAGCACTCGACTGTTACAAATTATAAATATTATAATTGCAAATATCGAGAGGTCGCAGGTTCAATCCCTGCCCGGGGCGTTTTTAATTTTACATCCAATTGTAAAATTAAATACTAATAACAAATAAACTATTTAACAAATCAATTTAAAGTTAACAGCCACATTAAATAAAGAGAATGACAAATGTCTATGAAAATGTTATGGAGGAATTCAATAAAAGAGGGTGCAAGTTATTGAATACAAAAGAAGAATACAATGAAATTATAAAAACAGCATATAAAAGTAACTATAAGTTAAATTATATTGCATCTTGTGGACATAGTCATATTGTTTTTTATAATGTTTTCAAATCCAGAGGGACAGGTATCAATTGTCCTCCTTGTGTAAATAAAAGGAATGGAAATGAAAAAAAGGAGAAAATTAATAATAATGAAATGTCAGTATTATGTAACATAGAACAAGAATTTGATTTTATAAAAAAAATGCAAAATATTTTACAAAATGAATTTGAAATCACAAAGGCATTTGATGGTTGTCTTGTAGATGTTATATTAAAACCCAAGAATATTTCAGATGATAAATGGATTGGCATTCAAGTTAAAACAACAAATAATAGACATCTAACATATAGTTTCAATATTAATAATCATTATAAAGATTGTTTGCTTTTATTATATTGTTGCGAAGATGAAAGTATGTGGTTGATCCCTGAAAATATAATACCAAAACAACAAAAACTAAGTATTGGATTCAATAAATCCAAATACAATATTTATAAAATAAAAAAAGAGGACATACTTAATAAGTTATATGAGTTGTATAATACAACAACTAAATCAGAATTTGATACATTAAATACACCTATTAATATTTATCAACAGAGAGAACAAAATTATAGAAAGTTCAGAGAATCAAAAATAGATTTTTTAGAATTTACATATGATGATATGGAAGGAACAGTTTATGATTTCAAGATAGGAAATTTAAAAATACAAGAAAAGGTAAGCAAAATAAATAATGAACAAAGATGTAGCTTTAATTTATGCAAAAATAATAGAAAGACACATAAATATATGCAATATGATATAGGGGACAACGATTTTTATTGGTTGAATTGTGACAATAAAAAAACATTTTTTGTATTACCCGAAAAAGTTCTTATTGATAAGGAGATAATTGGAAATAAAAAAGAAACAAATAACTCAATATTTTTAAAAATAACAATTAAAGATATACTTCATCCAAAGAACTCTTGGTTGCAGCCTTATATGTTTGACTATGAAAATATAGAGAAAGACAAAGAGAGAATTTTACAAATTTTAAATTGTTAACAAAACAAATATAAATATTACTACATCAATAATCTATGCATAGTCAAGATCATTTGATCAAATACAAAGAGTATCATAAGAACTCCACAAATATTGCCATTCATCAAGCCTGTGTCCCGCTAATATTAGCCACAACATATGCAGCGTTTTTAACACCAAATCTAGCACTTGCACTCAATGTCTTTTATTCATTGAACTATCTCCTTTTTGATGTATTTTCCCAAAAAAGCATAAACTGCATAGGTTATTTACAGGCTATCTATGCACTAAGTGTTATTCAAAGAAATCTCCTAAGTCAGCAAGTAAACATAATCATCCATTTATTATCCTGGGCTCTTCAAATTTATGGCCATAAAATCCACGAAAAAAATAGCCCGGCATTTTTGGACAACTTGTATGATTCGTTTTTATTTGCACCATATTTCACATTTTTAGAGACGTTCTATCCTGATACAATGAGACAGATCCAGATCCAAGACCCAACCCAAACCCAGACCCAGACCCAGACCCAGATCCAAGACCCAACCCAGATCCAAGACCCAACCCAGACCCAGACCCAGACCCACCCAAAATATATTATTATAAAACAGATAAACAACAAGAACAACAAGAATATCATATATTTTGCAGGATTATTTCAGAAAGCAGATAAACATTATGCCAAGATAGCAGAACAGCTTCCAGATTTCAATCATATTTTTATAAATGTATTTTTTGAAAATGGTGACAATTACAATGACACATTAGTCAAGATTTACGAAGAATTGAATAATAATCCAGAATACCAAGATGACTCAAAACAAGACCAACAACAAAAAACAGAATGTATCATCGGATTTTCATTTGGAGGTTCTCTAGCTAAGCAATACAAACAGATCATCTTTGAGAAAGAACAATTTTATACAAACTGTATTTTAATATCACCAGGCGGTTTCAAAAGCAATACAATTTGCGAAAGGTTCATAACAACAATAAGCCAACCTCTTTACAAATTATACAATAATACCAAGTGGTATATGATCAGTAATTATCCAACCTATCAGAACCATCATAATCTGACAATAAATGACTATTTGATTCATTCTACACACGACCAAGTCCATAATCCAGACCTTTCCAGCTACGACCCAGTATTTACAAGCGCCATAAAAATCAGCTTGAACTACGCACAACATAAAGATATGTTACTAATCATCCAAAAACAAAAAATCATCCAACAGCTTATACAAAATGAGTACAATATCAATGAAGTTAAAAAGAAGTCACTCACTTCCACACTAAGTAAACTCTTATTTGGTGGTCATTTCTATCCATATCATATTGGACTTTGGTTATCCGTTTCAACATATAATTTATATTCCTTCATAACAAACCAATACTCCCAATACTCCCAATACTCCCAATACTCCCAATACTCCCAATACTCCCAATATTCTCCATATTCCCCATATTATTTTTTTAGAGGCTTCTTTTTAGCATCAACTGTTTGGTCGTTTACAGAATATGCTTTCCATCGTTTTATATTACATAAATTCTTTGGTAAACATCACAATAAGCACCACGACTATCCAAATAAATTGTCCATTATTCATACCCCGATGCTACTTGTTGTCTTGAACTGGTTTGCCTATTATTTTCTTTTCCAAAAATTTCTAAACCCACAAGAAATGACGAGTTATTGTATTTTCTTCCCGCTGAATTATTTGGCATTTGAATACACACATTTACTGTCTCATAGTTATGTGGGTAAAAACAAGATTATACTCAATGCAAAACAATATCATAAGCTACATCACTTAACACCAAATACCAATTATAGTTTCGTGACACCGTTTTGGGATTTTTGTTTTGGAACATTATCACCCAATTATAAGATCAAACCAGAAGAAATTGTATTTGGTTATATACCATTTTATTCGTTTTTATTTCATCCAGTTCAGATTCAATCTCAGAGTAAGGATCATTCAGAGTAGTTCTCAGTCTCAAAATAGATTCAAAATAGACTATAAAAAATAAATATAAAAACAAAAAACAATAATAAATCATATTATTCAGAACACAATGCATCATATGATTTACCCCACAATCGGAACATTAGCTTATTTGAGCTACCCAAAAAATATAAGAATTCCATCAAACATACTGAATCCGCTTTCTATAATCCATAATTTATTCCTAGCGCTATTCAGTGCGTATACTTGTGTAAGTCTTGTTAGTCTTATACTAGAAGACGGGATTCATTATGAAGCCCATTATTATTTGAAGCAAACCCCACAAACAGACCGCGATCAAAAATACATCTCACTCCTTTTCTATTTTTACTTATCAAAGTATTACGAATATGCAGACACTTTCTTATTATATTTGAAGAATAAGGAACCGATTTTCTTACAGAAGTTTCATCATATTGGAGCCGTAATTTGCTGGCACCTTTGTTATATCAATAAAGTGGATGCAATTTTGGTAGGCACCGTTCTAAACTCTGGTGTACACACAGTAATGTACAGTTATTATTTGTTGACGCTGTTTAATATAAGATTAACACTAATAAAGCCATTGATTACAAAAATGCAACTGGTACAACTAGTTGTAGGGAATTTGATTTGTGCTTACAACTATGTGCCACCAGTAGAGTCGTATATCAATTATGGGTGTATTTTGTTTACAAATGCGTATGTTTTTGTATTGATTTATTTGTTCTCGGATTTTTACAAGAAGAACTATTTGAAATCACATTCGCAAAATTCAAATACAAATCCACAACATACTTCACAAACAATAAAAACAGAATAATATTTAAACCTATAATAATTTTATAATAATATATAAAATGGACAAAGCAAAAGAAATCCAAACTTTAGATACAAAAGATATAGCCAAACCAATTATTGAATTGTCAAAAAGTAAACCTATAAAAACTCCACTAATAATATCTTTTTTAAAATACTTAAGTTGTATTTCCAGTAAACCAAGTGTAATAAAAACACAATCATTAGGAGATGCGTTTGCTCAAGCCAATTTAGAATTACAAGAACAAGCAGAAGACAAACTGAAAACAAAAGTAGGAAACAGAGAAGCAGAAGCAGAAGCAGAAGCAGAAGTAGAAAAAGCAGTACTAGCAGTAGTAGAACAAGCCCAAGTTTTAAAACAAGCACAAGAACAAGCACAAGCACAAGCAGAAGCACAAGCACAAGCAGAAGCACAAGCCAAGTTAAACCAATTAGATATAATGAAAGCGCAGTCCAAAGAAGACATTATGGATCCAACAACCATTGAAATTTTAATAAACGTAGTTGATGGAGTAAGAGTCATTACTGAAAAAATAAAAGAAGAGAAAAAAGAAAACGAAAAGATGGATGAACCTGGTGAATAAAAATCAATAACAAAATAAAATAAAATTTATTATTGATTATCTTTTACAATAACTTACTCGGAACCAGAAGCCGAATCCGAAGCCGAACCCTTCTGGAACTTCTTGATGCACTCCCAAATCTTCGCACTTTCATCAATACTAAAAATCCCGCGTCTTTGAGCTAGGTTCAAAAAAGACACCATCAAATTTAGCGCAACAATTTCAGAAGTCACCTCAACATCCACAAGTCTAGGCTGAGGAGGAGAAGCAGCATCTACAGGAACATTTTGAACAGAATCAGACATATTATAATACTTATTCAAAACCAATTTTTAAATAGGTTTTAAATGAAAATATATTTCTATCCACCTTTGGAAAAGGTGGAGCCAAAGTGTGGGAAAGGTGGAGCCAAAAGTTATCGCGATTTGGGATAATTTGACTCCAAACAAACCAAAATGGAGATAGGGGATGCTCCAAAAGTGGATAAATCTTTGGCTACACCTTTCCTAAAGGTGGAAAAAATTGAAATCAAATTCTTTCAATAAATAATCTGTACACTTTCCAAACAGCCAGCAATAATGTCGTCCTTTAACCAAGAAATCAATAATCAATCAGAGAATTCTCAAGTTGAGCTTATCAAAAGTAGCTTTATCAGTTTCCATTCAAAGGAGGATGGGTTCCAGCTTTATCCAAGAATAAGAGCACAAACGCAAGTAGAAGCACAAACGCAAGTAGAAGCACAAACGCAAGTAGAAGCACAAACGCAAGTAGAAGCACAAACGCAAGTAGAAGATCAAACGCAAGTAGAAGCACAAACGGAAGACTTGAAAGCGAAGCTCCCGAGTCAAGAGGAGGGAGACTTGTATTTCGGAGTATTTGAACTAGAAATGGCGCAAACTTCAATGACCCAAAAGGAGCAGTCCATCAATTCTACCAACGATATGTCAGGATCAATGCATGACTTTTGCAACGATGGCCGATCAAAGATGCAGCATCTGCAGCTTACCTTAGAAAATATAATGCGCCTCTTAAGCGCCAATGCAGAGAAAATATCAGTCAACTTAGAAATCACCGGATTTGACGATAATATAGTCAAAGTGCTTGAGCAGACCAAAATCACAAATGACCCTGAAGAAACACAAAAAATTATAAATAAGGTAAAGTCATTGCTTTACCCGCGCGGATCAACAGACATTGGACTTGCACTCCAAGATGCGACCGCCAAGATGCAACAACATACCAAAGAAAACCAGAAGTCGCTCATCTTTATGACAGACGGACTCATAACTAAGGGAACCACAAATATTGAAACCTTGAAACAATCAGTCCCATCAGATTCGCAGAATTACTTCATAGGCTTTGGCTCAGACCACGACTTCAAGCTGCTACAGCAACTCGCGTCAGTCAACGCAGGCTCCTACTACTATGTAGACAAGATTGAGAACGCGGGTCTAGTATTCGGAGAGATTATCCACAGTATCTTGTACACAGCCCTTAGAAACGTCACGATCAAGGTCACAAATGGCGAGATCTACGACTTCCAACGCAATCAGTGGCTAACAGAAATCAGTATTTCAAATCTGTGCGGTGAGGCTAAGAAAACCTTCCACGTTAGGAGCCAGAAGCCAAGCGATTTTGAGCTCACCTTGACAGGACTAGGAGATGAAGGAGATTACAAACACGAAGAAACTACTTTGCCTCCACTTCTAGATGATGAAACTGGAACCATACAACCAACCGACCTGACAAAGTTTATGTACAGACAGAAGGTCTTGGAGCTCCTTTATCAGACAACGATTCTAGCCAAGAATATTTATGCAACAAAACAATCCAAGACAAAGCATCAAAATTTGCTGAGGGACTTGAGGAAGCAAATAGAGGCTTATTCGGCATCACTAGATGCAAAGGAATCAGGAGACAAAGACTACTTGAAGCAGCTGACAGACGACTTGTACATAAGTGAGAAGACGATCCATTCAGAAAAAGCGCTGCTTTATACGACAGTGAGACAAAATGCCCAAGGACGAGGAACATCTTACAATATGACACAAATAGAGAAATGTTCTTTAAGACGACAACACGCATTTAATGAGCAACAAGATAATTACGAAGACGATGAAAAATGCGAAGACGAGTATAACGTGGCTTCAAATCCTCTCAGCAGAGCATACACTTCGCACACCCAGGCTGAAATTATGCGCACCTGTAGTGCACCAAACAAAGGCCAATACCCAGACCCAAACCAAGATCTAGACCCAGAGCCATATCCAGAGAACGAAGAAGCAGAAGCAGAAGCACAAGCAGAAGCACAAGCACAAGCAGAAGCACCAGAAATTATGAGATCAAATGCGTTACAAAGATCATAAATTATAAATTAAAAATACAAACTATAAATAATAAACCGCAACAGTAATAAAAATCAAAATAATCAAAATAATCAAAACAATCAAAACAAATAAAACAAATAAAAATTCATAATAAAAATTTTGTTATTATAAATATTTTTTTCATTTTAGATTCATTCATTTTTAGTCATAGTTATGAAAAAAAGCAGGCACTTCATCTCCAAGCAAGTTATTACTACTCAAATTTTGCCCAATTTCACCAATAACATCATTATTAGCATTCTGTAAAAGCGAATATTCACTATTATCAACTACTGCTTCAACTGACTCAGAATCAACTCCAGATTCAGGTTCATCTAAATGCAAACCATCCAAAGAAGTCGCTTTATTTAATTCATCACGTAACTTACTCAAAACAGGGAATTGATTTTTTTGAGTTTTAGTCTTTTTTTCTTGACCGAGTCCCCACATAATCTTCCAAATATCAGAGACCTCAGTTCCATTACCTACATCCAACTTGAAAGGACACGTGTATTCAGGCACATCATTGAGACTTATACAAGGATTACACTCGGAATTAATAAAAGAAAACCCAGTAAGTTCCTTCGGAATATCAGCAGGAGATAATTCGGTAACTTTCTTATCCATAGTAGAATTGATACCATTATAGCCTAAGTATTCTATTTTTTGCATAACAGCAGAGCCATCTGCAGCCGTTCCACAACGAATCAAATTATTAATATTTTGAGGCATATTCTTAGGATGTCCAATAACAGCACCGTGTGTCAAAAATACACCTTCCTTAGAACCCCAGGCAAGGACCTCTTTAATCGCATTTTCATTATAAATGGCTTGTGCATCTGATAAGGCGATCCCAGGATCAATAGATATATTTGAACTACCACCAACTGCATTCATATACAATTGTTTGACTTTTTTGGACCAAGGCCATTGACCGGTTTCAAATAATTGCATTGCTTCATCTTCAGTTGCCTGTCTTTGAACAACATTCAAATCATATTGCACATTTGGATTCCTAGAGGCTTGAAACTCTTTGAAGTCTGAAATAACTTGATCCGACCATCCACCTTGAAAACCTTCTTTCTTCAAAGAAGACGAAGACGAAGACGAAGACGAAGACACAGTTTTAACAGATATATTTGAACTCAAATAAATAATCAATAATAATAAGCCTAGTCCAATAGACAAGTTCTTATCAAAGAACCAAATTCCAGCCAAAACAACAAACAACAATAAATTTCCTAAAAGACTGTGAAAAGCAAAAACAAAAACAGATGGCTTCAAATATAAGACAACTGCAAATGCAATAAAAACTGAGATAATACTAATAAACATAGAATTATTTTTAGGGAGATAAATATTAATAATACTTTTTAAAACCTTAGACATACTCTTATAATAACACAACAAAATCCACCTTTAGAAAAGGTGAAGCCAAATATAAATGTAACTTTTCTCAACTTTTTCTAAAAGTGAATAAAAGGATATAAACAATTCAGAGACAAATACTATAAATAGTTACTCCAAAATGTATGTATATTTGCAACCATTAAGCGGATTTAACGATATTTTATGGTTAATAAATTATACTCTTGACTACTGCAAAAAATATAATAGAATACTTTTATTAAACACTGTAAATTCTGTTTATAAAATAAACTTTTCAGATTATTTTGATTTCCAAGAAAATGAAAAACACATTATTTATGATATTAATGAAATTAGGAGAATTTGTTTGAATCCAAATCCAAATTCAAACTCAAACCCAAACATAACAGTTTATCCAAATTTTTTCAACAACAAGATGGAAGATATACTAGATGAAAAAATCAAATTTGAATGGCTACAACATAATCAATTTCATTATCAAGGCCATATATTAGATCTACCAAATTATCCAATACCAGAAAAAATCATATTGTATTCAACTTTTGGATCCGGAGATGGGTTTGAAATCTTAAAAACAATAAAAATCAAATATAATCTTCTAAATTATTGCAAAGAAAAACTGGCAATAATACCAAGACCTTATCTGGGTATACAAGTAAGAAATACAGATTATAAATGTGATTATATTGAATATTATGAAAAAAACAAGACAACCATCCATTCTTATAAGGCAATCTATTTGGCAACAGATGATAAAGAAGTATTAAAGTTTTTTGTATCAAAAAAGTTGTATATATATAGTTTCACTAGTTATCCAGAAAATCAATCAATTAACTTACACGAATCAAGTGTAGATAGTGATAAAAAAATCAAAAATCTAATTTGTGATATTTTTATACTTACAAATTCAGAAAAGTTATTGTCAAATTCAAAAGGAAGATTTATTAATTTAGTTAGGTCTTGTTATGAAGATAGAAATACATTATTCAAATACTATAAAGATATAAATATTTTTGATATAGTAATAAATATAAGTCCAAATGATATAAATATAATATAAAAACAAATAAAATATACTAAAAAAAATATAATTGGATATAGAAACATATATATTATTTGTTATGATGATAATCTACAAATTTCTGGATGCATTTCTGTATCAGAAAATATATTTCCTTTTTCAAAAAAAACAGTATCAAATTATCACGGAAATTCATCTAGAAATAATTGGTATTTTCAACAATTATTAAAATTATATTCGGGAATAGTTATTCCAAATATATTAGATAAATATTTGGTGATAGATTCAGATACATTTTTTATAAGACCAACAATTTTTTATGAAAATGATAAATGTTTATATAACTATGGTACAGAATATCATTTACCTTACTTTGATCATATGAAAAAAATGCATCCAAATTTAATAAAAATAGATAGTACAAAATCAGGTATTTGTCATCATATGATGTTTGAAACAAAATACATAAAAGAACTTTTTAATATTATTGAATCGCTGCATAATGATAAATTTTATAATGTATTTTTAAAAAACATTACTTCTGATAAGTTTGAGTTATCAGGAGCATCTGAGTATGAGATTTATTTTAACTATATTTTATTTAAACACCCAGATAAAATAATAATAAGACCATTAAAATGGAAAAATACAAATAGTTTGAATGATTTATACGGAGACTATGATTATTTATCATATCATCATTGGATGATAAATTAGAATAAATTAGAATAAATTGTTATTTGTAGAACCGAAACCACCTTCCCCTCTTGCAGTCTCAACTCCTAATTCGGTCTCAGAACCCACCAAAATCACATAAATAGGTACCAATCCAGGCGCACATATTTGTGTCAAACGATCATATTTCTTCATACAATATTGTGTCAACGTTGACAAGCCAATAGAAGTATTATTCAAATAAGAAGGATCGTTCATAGCCAAACAATCAAATGCGCCGATTAATGGCCCCCTATAACCACTATCAATAATCCCCACGCTATTTGCCAGACGTAAAACGGTGCCAGATAATGAAGAGCGAGGATACATATAAAATCCGGTGTTTGCACAAACCCCACCATTTTCATAAAAAATCTGCGCCATACACTTGAGACCAAAGTTGATCTTATTTAGTTTGCCTGGAATTGTCAAAGTATCATCGGGGACAAAAATGTCAAATCCGGCATCACAGAAGTCATCACTTAGAACCTTATTGTTATGCTTTGCAACCGCAGTCTGGTATCTCTCTAATAACTGATTATCATTACCAGAAACATACATCTTCAATACCATTAAGTGAGGGTGTTTCTGAAAAGCAGTGGCTAATAAGGCATTTTGCATAATAAATACATTATTATTTTGCATCAAATTATTTTGCATCAAGTTATTTTGCATTATATAATATATTATAATACAAAATCTTTAAATAACCTTTTTCATGAACTTTTCAAAAAGTTGAGCAAAACTCTTTTCAAAAATTTGGCTCCATATCAACTTTTCAAAAAGTTGAGCAAAACTCTTTTCAAAAATTTGGCTCCATATCAACTTTTCAAAAAGTTGAGCAAAACTCTTTTCAAAAATTTGGCTCTCAGCTTCGCTTATT
>Ga0114964_10000619_pt1 | contig 27323 bp, 26 predicted proteins | sample C_131016_MF_Meta_FD_92638 | JGI IMG/M metagenome (GOLD analysis project Ga0114964, IMG submission 92638) | Freshwater microbial communities from Lake Croche, Canada to study carbon cycling - C_131016_MF_MetaG | ecosystem: Environmental > Aquatic > Freshwater > Lake | place: Lake Croche, Canada...
CAAAAGCCAAAGCAACTGCAGCAAAACCATCTGCGGCCAAACCATCCATTACTATGCCCCCCACTCCTCCCAGAGCCTCTCGTCGGAAAGCAAGTCCTCCTTCTCCAAAGCCTAGGCCCACTCGGCGTCGTGCCAGTCCATCCTCCTCTTCCTCGCCTCCCAGGCCCAGTCGTAGAGTAAGAGCTCCTCCCCCTCCTCCTCCTCCTCTCTCTCCTGGAGCCTTGAGGGAAAGAGCCCTTGAACAAGTGGCCCGAGAATTACGGCGGAAATTAGCACCTCAACCTCCTCATCGTCGTTCCGGATATGAAGAGCCCTTTGTTCCCGCGGCCCCTTCAGGAACCTCCGCCTCTCCTGAGGTTCCCCCCCCTGTTGTAGAATTCCCCGATGTTTTACTAGCCCCTCATGCACATCATGAGCCTATTACACCTGCCCACTGTGGCCACCTTACGATAGGCTTTATTGATGACTGGATTCATGCAGGTCGTCAAGCTCTAGTAGCCCCTGGGCCCCCTGCCGCCATTCCTCAACGAGGCAGCCTGAGGTTTACATCGCTAGGAGTTCCTACCGTCTATGGTGATTCAGACAATGCAGGAGATGGCAGCTGTCTCATTCATGCCTTTTTAATGGCAACGAGTATATTATATCGCAACCTATCTGTTAAAGACAAGGGTATTTTGGGTCGTGCCTTCCGCCATAAGATTTATGCAAGACTCTATCATCCAGATGAAGTATTCAATATTGACCCCGAAGACTGGCGCCTAGTTCCAAGGAACTGGGGCCTCGGTCGTCGAAAGGGTATGATAGTGGCTCGAGACGGAACACTCAGGCAAGGCAAAGAGTGGGAAGTTCCTCGTCGTCGATACACAGAATATGTAGGAGGAGTGGGACGCGGCCGTCATCACGGCTACTTGTATGATACGGATGTCGAAAAATTAGCCCGATGCTTCAATGTAAACATCCTATTAGTCCCTTCTCAGGTTACAGACATCCGCTATTATGAAGATGATACAGCAGCAGGACATGCAAAGCCCAGTATCATGATTCGTCAAAGGGGTGCCCACTATACAACCCTTCACGTTGGCGATCAGTATCTCTTTAGTCGAGAAGAAGTACTACCCATTGTTCAGGCTGTGAATCGTATTCGAAATTCGGATAAGGCAGGACTCTCTATTGCAGATAGGGCCCGTTATGCAATAGGAAGACATGTTTTTGTGATAGGCCATCCTGAGGAGCGCATTATTATGGATATTCGATGGTCTGATGCAGGAGCTCTTCCAGGCCAGGCCGTCAAAGTCAGCCATGTTATTTTAGAGACGGGCGGGGCAGCAGGACAGACCGTTCCTGTTGCTAATATTCGGCTATCTTAGTAGAGTCTATGAATCTTACTGAGCTATCTATTCTTCTTCTACATATCCTGATTATCGCTACGGCAGGGCTAACGGCTGTCTTTAGCACGAATATCTATGTTATCGGGATCTTTTCCTTTATCATGGTGGCTCTTCTTATTCATACCATTGTCCTCGACCGTTGCACATTATGCAATCCTGAAGAGAATCTACCTGTTTTGAATACCACTCCGACAAAACTGGTGAATCAGATGCTAGGCATTAGTAATGAAATTCAGATAAAGGACCTTGAAAAAATTATTGTAGCACTCTTTGCCATTGGATTCATAGGCAAATTTGCAGTCCTCCTCCTCTTCGAGGCCTATAAGGGAAAGAGTTATAATGAATATATCTGCAACTTTAAACACCAAGGAGACCTTCATTCCTACATCTATCAGTATTTGAACTAAAAGGGGTGATTTACTATTTTTTATGACATTTATCATTAAAAATAGCAATTTGTTGTTCTCATTTTAGATTATTTTGCAAGACCCATTGACATTACTTACCTCGAGGCCCTCATCCGTCCAACCCGTTATGAGCCCTGCATCATCGCGCTCACAGACACAGTTCAGGTAGACGGGAAGCCCCTGACTAGCGCCAGGCTGTCGTTCCAGGGCCTCCACACAGGCATTTGTGCCGAAGAAGCTATGCTTGAGAATGCCCTCCTCAAAGCCGTGGCCTAGCGTTACAAACTGGTGCTTTCCTGATTCGATGATGTGGCCTTGGTCCAAGACCAAGTTATAGACTGTCTTGAGAGGCCTAGCATCGAACTGTTGAAGCGATGCAGGGAAGGTCCAGGGGCCCAAAGAACCGTCCTCCTTGACTTCTCTGCAGGGATGCCAGGGTGTCACTCCAGTGGTAGGACTGAATTGGACCAAAGGCTGAGAGGGCTGATCCGTGTGAAAGGTGGCCCTGTGCAGAACGGTAGCAGGGCCCGTCGGTGTCCAGACCTGGTCTCCAGGCTGAATGTCCTGGATGGCCTTGACCGAATCATCTGCCATTCGAACTGCCGTTTGACCTTGAAAGCATGAGCCACTCGAATTGTTGAAGACATAGCTAACAGAGGCTGCGGATACAGGGGCTGCAACAAAGGTAGCCTCGCCTTTGCGTTGCACAGGAGGAGGTGGAATGGACGCAAAGGCGGTGTCGCCCAAGGCCTGAATTGCCAGAAACTGAGGTGTTTCAAAGATTTTGAGGCCCGGGTCCTTGAAGTTCATGCAAATCCCCGCCCTCATGTGATCCCTATAGGCCCTCAGATAGTGCAGACCCCACTCTTGGGCCCTCAAATGCTGAAGAGCGATGCGGCACTGACCCTCCCCGTCTGCCTTGGAAACAATGTCGCGCATCATGGCCTTAACGGACGGATCCGCAACCGTTGAATGACGACTGAACAGAGCCATGAGCTGTCTGTCCATGTCTCGCGCAATTTCATCGTAGTTGCAATAGATCGTATAGGACATAGCAAATTGGTCGATCATAGACCCGAGGGTATCTGCCATGTCTCGCCGACAGTCGCTCATCTCCACGGAGCCAAAGTCCGTTAGAGGGGATGCACCTGTAGCTTCCACGGCCAAGGTAGCGTCTGCTGCAATGGGGAAGACAAAGTCGCGTCGCTGACCGACGGCCACGGGCCCCGTGACCAGTTCGTGGCGAATCCCATTGACTGTGTAGTGAATGGTGGTTCCCAGCGATGCAATGGTCTTCTCGTAGGCCGTCAGATTGATGCCGTTGGTCGACACCATGTCGCCCGAAGGAACGAATAGGAATCGGCCTTTGCCCCAGGACGCCAGTTGCTCGAGCAGTGCCGAGTTGATATCCGAGGAGAAGCCCATGGTATGGAAGGACCAGGGATTCAGGACTCGGATGCGCTCCTGCACGAGAGGCATGGTCGTGTAGCGACCCGACAGAGGGGGCAACGAATCCGTTGGAACACCATCTGTTAGGAGGAGGCCGACAATGCGCCGCCCCTTGCACTCAGGGCTTGAAGCGATTCTGGCCGATTCCTCGACAGCCCCATAGATGTTCGTGCAGTTGTCGGCATGAATGCCATCCAGAACAGTGGCTAGTCGGCGACGCCCTGCATCGTCCATCGGTGTCAGAGCCATACGAGTGGCTGCACGGTCATTGAAGGATACGATGGCTACACGGTCCTGAGGGCCCATCATAGCGCTCATGACGCGCACGACTTGCTTGACCAGGTCGAGTCGCGTAATGCCCATCTCGTTCTTGTCCACCTTCACCCAGGCGCAGGTTATCATCGACCCTGAATGGTCAATGGCAAAGATATAGTCGGTTCCCTCATCTACGGCGCCAGGAGGAACATGAGCCTGAAGCTGCAGATAAGTCAGGCCATCCTTGCCGACGAACTTTCGAGCTCCCACTTCGAGAGGGAGGCCCTTGAAGGGACGAATAGGAGTTGGAGATGCTGCAGCTGCAGCAGCAGCTGGTCGACCTGCAGCCCTTGCCGTATCTGCCGCTCTCTTGATGGCCACATTGGGAAAGAGTGTAAGAGAGGACAGGGGCACATTCGTGGCAGGACTGGTGCGATGGCCATCGCTGAACCAGCGCTCAATGGCGGACCGTTCATAGGTCTGGCCGTCGACGGTCATGACGGGGTCGACGAAGAGGACGCCCGTAATAGGGCACTCGAGATCAGAAGTCGAAGAAGAAGACGACATTTTTGATACTGAAGTATGGATTGGTATGGAAGTGGCTGATCTCTTGGGAGCAGCGCACCTGCTTTTGAAGGGGCTATGGGCTTCAATTTTTTTGTTCAGTATTTGCGCCACTATCTGTCATGTAAATAACATTAAAATTGAACATCCCTGGTCCATAATAAGACCATTACAATGAGCCACACTCTTCTTCGCCAGTTGCTCCATGTGGAGCGACTAAAGCGTGAGTGTCTTAGTTCTATTGATACACAGGCCCCTTTGATTGATACTACCCCTATTAACCCGTTTGGGTCTATAGACCACTATGGCTGGTTTGAATCCTTTCTTCGACAGGCTCTCAACAAAGTAGAAGCCACTTCAGACAAATGGTCTACCATAGCTACCGTTTACAATCAAGTTATAGGTCGCATTCATTTCTCCAATTTCGTCCTCGGAATGCTCTTTGACCCTTTTACCAAACAAGAGCCAGTCAACCTCATTCGCATTGACACCTTTGCGTATATTATGCGACACAATAGAGACAATGAAGACTTTCTTCTGGAGGATTTGGACCTCTGTTCGCCTGTAGATCTCTGGCTCTGTATTGCAGAGGGGGGGCCCAGTATTCCCTTGTGGAAGGCCATCCTCTTTCAGTATGAATTCCTTGAAAAAACAACAGGGAATCTCTTCTTGAGCCTGTGGACACAGGATGCAGTCGCCTACTATATTGAACAACACTATCCTGACAATCCTGCAGCTGCAGGTATAACAGGACTTACATGCAAAAATGAGTTTATTAGGGCCACCTGCAATTTCAAGAAACTACTGACAACGAAGAAGGGATGCCACTGCTAAGCACTTAGCCGCTGATAGAATGTGCCAGAGACTATGATTTACGATATACGCCCTTATATTTTGTTGCTTATATGTTTCAAGCGTTATATGAATGATTCCTACTGCACAATTCAGGTAGAGCACTTGAACACATACCATCCATGTATGGAAGGCATAGGCATAGGTCATATCCAATAGGAACCATACGAGAGCAAAGGTCATATCCAAGGAGGTGATCCAAGGAACTTGTTCGCCTGTAAGATGCCATAGGCTGGATGCAACCGTTGATACAATGATAACGGGAGGATAGATATCCATAGAGGACTCGGTGCACTCAGGAGGGACGAAAAGGGTTGCTAGATGGAGTTGCGTTGTTAAAAGGAGCCATATCCTATTCATGATGGAAAACATAGACACATCTAAAAATCAAATTTTGTAAGCCGCAAAATTTGATTTTTGAATCAGCGAAGCCAAGAGGCAACCATGTTCACGTATGCTCCCTTGGATCATATGCTCAGCCTACTCAAGAAGCGGTATTCAGGGGACCTGAAGAGGGACTATTCCGCCGTTTATGAGGAGGATGTTCGCTCTACCGCCAAAATCCTATGTAAAACGGTGGCGCTAGAACTCGGCGGCTTTGATACACAGAAGGAGGCCGAGTCTATTTCCAAGTGTCTCTGGACGGAACTCAAACATATCGAGTCCTTGAATACAGCGGCTACTATCCTTACCATACTCAAAGAGTTTACAGAACGATTTCTGGTCTCTGAAAGCGGTAAAAAGGAGGTGCTGCGACTGATTCGAGGAACCTATGAGGTTGAATCAGATTCAGAAACCTCGGACTGCGACTCTCTGTGCTCTTCCTGCGAATCCTCGGAAAAGCGAGAGCGCGATGGGTGGCATAGGCTGCGAATGACCATTCGGGAAATGGCGGGACCTGAAGGGCGACGGATAGGGGTTGCGTTAAAAAAAAATATACAGGTTCAGAAGCACCGCGCATAATTCTATTCCTCTTCCTCTGATTCTTCTTTTTCTTCAACGGTAGCAAGGCGCTCCTCTTTCTGTTTCTCTTTCTCTTTCTGAATGGCTTTTTGGTAGCCTGATTCCCAGTCGATGGGGGGCAGAGCAAGGGTCTTGTGCATCTGTTCGATCCACGTGCGAGGGTCGTGAAACTCCTGCATTTGGCGCTCGAAGTCCGTAAGGGGCTCTTGGTCTTGAGCCAAGCGTTCGGCCTCTGCTGCCAAGAGGCGCTCTTCCTCCTCTGCATAGTAGGCCTCGTCGGCCATATGGCGCTCCCACTCCTCCTTTTCAGACTCCTCCCGCATCTCAGTCTGGAGACGGAGCATTTCGAGGAAGGACAGCGAGGGGTCGTCTTGGTGCCATTTCGTGTAATAGACCTTCTCGTTCAGAGAGCAGCCCGAAATGTCGCACTCAAACTCCCAGTCCAATTGCTTTTTGACAGACATTTTGAAGTGTAAATATGGATAATGTCGTGAAGGCTCCTACTTGTTGGTAAGCAGGGCGCCTGTTAAGGTAGGGTGTCCTATCTTCAATTTTTTTAAACTTGCCATTTTCATGAGAAATAGGATGATTTAGTATAAAAAACCATTTGAGGAGAAACTGATCCGCCAGGGATTCGTTTTTTGTGAGGGCGCTTAGCGCGGCAGCTCGAAGGGCAGGGGCCCTAGGCCCTCAAGCTGTCCTCCTGCGGCCGATGCATGGCCCTTGAGAGCAGGGCACAAGGTCAGATTGACGCCCGAGCCGTCTCTCGCCCTTGCATGGTAGACCAGCTTCCTGTGCTGCTTTCCCTTGTAGAGCCATTTGACCTCGTGGTAGTTGACGAAGACATTGGCCAGAGGACACGACTCGAAGATGAGCTCTGCAGCGGCCGTTGTGTCGAACTGGATTGGGCCGATGTGTTCTCGGCCCGTGTTGATGACGAAGACGGTTCCGAGCCACTCGGGAGGCAGGGCCCAAGGACTTGCAGTAGAGACCACTTCGAGCCTCGGGCAGATGTCGATGAGTCTGTGCAGTTCCTCCATCTTTGCCCTGTGAATCCCCAGCCCGTCTGCGAAGTTGGCGGCCCAGCCCTCATCTGTCTCGAGTTCCACCACAAGCGATGCCCACTCCGCATGGGCTACCTGTGGATTGCAGTCGACTGCGAGTTTGGCGATGGGATGCATGACTTCGCGCAAGGCCTTGTGCTCGGGCGTGATATTGCGCCAGTTGTCGATGTCATCCAAGAACTGGACCCAGAGAGGAGGCGTTGTGCCAGGATGCAGATGAGCCCAGACGTGGTAGGTTGCGCACCGGTCCTGGCTCACGACAGAGCATGGGTCCCAGAGAGCCTCGCCCATGCTAACAACAGACGCCTGAGGGTGGTGGTCGAAGATCTTGAGGGATTTGCCGCCCTTGGCCGCGACAGCCGCATAGGCCTCCATGTCGGGCCGAGGAAAGCAGACATCGACGAACACGATCTCCCAGTTCGGAAGCTTCGCAGGATCAGGCCACGTGCGCCTGTCCGAAGGACTGACAGGGAAGTAGAGCGAGTCGTCGGATGACACCTCGGACCCCAGGAAAGACGCGCCCTGGCCGTCGCAGCAGTTGCCATGGGTGATGATGATGCGCCGAGGGTAAGAGGGAGGTGCAGGAAGCGCAGCACAGGCCGCCCTCAAGGCCGCCACAACAGAACTCAGATCAGAAGAAGAGGAAGACATTTTGATCGTAATAATATGGATAATAATGAGATTGCTGTGTGATTGCAGGGAATCACACTTGCCTTTTAGAGGGCTCAGGAGTTCAATTTTTTCTAATAACAAAAATACGGGACAAAGGACCCATGTGTCAGGCCGTGGCCCTCAGAGTGGCTGCAGCGCCCTTTAAGTCCCCAGAAAAGTCCGAATCAATTTCGGACATCTGGAAGACGGGAACAAGTGCCAGGGCCCCGATTTCTGACGTGGCTTGTGGGGAACGCTTCAGAATAAGGTCATTAAGAGTCAGGGGCATCTTCTTATAGAGAGAACTGATAGGGATGTGCTTGGCTGTTATCTTGAGAAGGAGTTTGAGGTCCTCAAATGTTAGGCGCAGATTAAAGTAGCTGCCTGACTGAATGTGTTCTCTGTAAGGAATGGATGCACGAAGTTCATGGATGAGATGAAAGGGAACTTTCTCAACATCAAAGAGTTCCTCAATGGTTTCGCGATACGCAGTGTGCACCCAGTCGATGTCGCCCTCCTCTTTCCGTCCCCCGAAGCCCGATAGTTTTGCGCCCAGCTTTCCTTCGGCCACGAGCCGGTGCTTCTGAACCCCTGCCAAAGCGGCAGGACCTTCCAAGAACAAGACTCCTGCGGCCTTATATGCAATAGCGGATACAGGCGGATAGACTATTTGAACAGCTGGTTTCGTAAAACAAGCGAACATTCTTTTGACTACAGTCAAAGAGGCCTTTTGAATCAATTTTACTAAAAAAAGCCCCTTTCAGGACCTTTTTTAGGTTTTTTGTGTTAAGCAATCATGCCCTTTTTGACAAGGGTCGTTGTTGTTTTGCAGTTGGACTTGTGAGTGCAATAGTGCATAAGGCTGTAGTCTTGGGTCGATCCAAGGACTTCCACGTCGCGATGGAGGATAACGAGGTCCTCACACTCAGTTGCGACACCCTCTGTATGCGTAATGGCCCCAATCTTGTAGCGACAGTGGCCGCAGCCCAGGTCTGTCGTAGCATGGCCACACCACTTTTTGTCGCCCTCCCAGGCGGGTGGCTTAGGCACAATCTTTCTGTGCTTCATGGGACTCAAACGAGGCTCCGATGTTATGCGTACAAGAAGGACTCGGCGCACATCCTGTTCCCACTCACTTGTTGTTGTGCCCGAAGCGTCGCTGTCGGCGCCCTCGACCAGCATCTTGTAGCAAGGAATCGCGATCACGGATCCAATGGGCATACGATGAGTAAAGAGGTGCTCTGCGCCCAAAGGACAGTAGATTTGATTGGTGGCCTTGACAGCCCTATCGGCGACCATGGACCCTGTCAAGTCCTGGTGAACCATTCCTGAGACCAAGAGTTCGTCTTCTGCAGGGACGAGGCGACGCCTCATCCTGTGTTTGGCGTCGAGCCATTTGCAGCGATCACACGACATCTTAGTAAATATGGATTATTGAATAGGTGTGCTCTTGGATGGGCACACCAGTCAAAGAGGGGCTTAGAGCGCTCAAATTTGCCACAAAAAAAAAGATGAGCCAGGTCATCCCTTTTTTTTGAACACGGAAAGGTAATAGTATAATATCACCAACCCCCATGATAAGAACGTTGCATTGCCTCTTGATGCTCCATGTAGTCGTCATAGTCGCAGTCGCGCTGTTCCTTGAATTGCATCAGAATCTCTGAGCGACGCTCCTCGGGCAGCTTGGCGAAGCCTAGGGCAAGGCACTCTTCGCAATGGGCCTCCTTGTAGGCCCATGAGAACGCCTCGGAGTCGGTTCCTGCAACCAAAGAGTCCTGCTCGGCGGCCGCTTTTACTCGATAGACGTCGTGGATGCGCTCCTCTTCGTCGACCTCGTTGACGTAGAGGTTCCAGAGGGAGCTCTGGTAGCCAAGAGGGTGCAGGTAGCCCAGCTTTGTCGCCGACTTGTAGAGGCGCCAGTAGAGCGCGGAGCCGATGACAGCTGAGATCCGTTCCGAGAAGAGACAGAACGTCTCCGAGTTGGCCCACGGGTCAGGGGGAGGATGCGTTTGTCTGACAGCGAGAATGAGCTCAACGCGTCGAGGATTTGGGAGGGAGGCCCAGTCCGTGTCAGGGTCCAACGCGTCTGAGCACAAAGCGACAGTCCTGACCCTGTGGGCCTCTATTGCGGCCGCATCAGACAGGACGAGCGCAAAGTGCTCCACCGTCATGCCGAGGGCTTGACTGAAGGCCACAAGGAGAGCCTCCTCAGCGACCTCGCCCGTTAATTGCCGTCGAAGGTACTCCCTAAACAGCTCCGAATGAGACAGCTCTGCGATCTTACGAGAAGAAGACATCTTGTGAGCTGAAATATGGATATTCGGTTTGGAGCGCATGTCAGTGGCTGACATGGCACCCATTGCCAAGGGCGCCTAGGCCTCTCAAATTTCGCTAAAGCCCGTTTAATGAAAAAAAGGATGATTTTTCTCATCAAACACGTTATAAAAAAAAACACGTTTCGTGCTTTTTTTCTATTTTTTCTATTTTTTTCGTTTTTGTTCATTTGTTCATTTGTTCTCGTTTGTTCTTATAAATTCGATGCTCTTTTCTTTTGTTTTTCTATTTAGTTGTTGCCCATGAGCTTCCAGAGCTTGTCGGCCTCTGCCAAGGCGGCTGTGTAGCTCTCCTCTGTTGGCTCACTCACCTGTGCTGAGATGCGGAAGATGGGGCCATGGCTGATGGGCGTTCCGTCAGTGCAGGTCAGGGCCGAGTAGCGGCTGCAGTCGTAGGGGGCCTCAGGCTCGGCGCAAGCCAGGACGATGACGGCCTCCTTAGGCGCTGCAACGGTGGGCTTGAAGGCGGCCATCATGAGCTCCCTCGCGGCGGCACAAGCATCGGCGTCAACCACCTGGACTGCGGGGCGAACAGGGGCGGCGACGCAACGGGCGCTCAGGGCGATGAGGGGGGCAGACTCGTCCTCGGAGTCCACCTCGCCCTCCCAGCTCACGTCGAACTCACGACCCTCGGCGACGCACTTGGCCTTCGCGGCTGCGTTGCGCTTAGCACGGGCTGCACGACGAGCCTTCTGGGCCTGACGTGCTGCTGCCTTCTCCTCTTGGACCGTGAGTTCGCGAAGGGCCTCCTGGGCCTTGCCGAGCTCCGTGTAAGGAGAGGCCACGAACTGCTTGACAACGCCGCCCACGGAAATGTGGGTTGCATCAACCAGCTTGGTCAGGACGGGCTTGGGCTTGGCGGCAGCGCCAGAGAAGCTGAGCTCGAAGGTGGGTGCGGAGGTGGTGGCGACCGCGGAAGGGAGAGCAGCGGAGAACATGGCCTGGAAAGAGGCCTTGAGCGCAGCAGCCGCTGCAGCGGCTGCAGCCGACTCAGCAGCCTTACGCGTTGCACCGAGGCAGACGGGCTTGAGAGCGACTTGCTTGAGCTCCGTGGTAGGCGCGGCCATCTTGGCGTTCATGGCGGCGACGATCTTCTCGCGCTCCGTCAAGGGCTTGGAGAGAGCCGCTAAGCGACGCGCCTCCCCCGCCTTCGCCTTCTCGGCCTCCATCTCTGCCTTCGACTTGCGCTCTGAGGCCGCGAGTTCGTAGAGGACGGGCCGTTGCTCTCCCGTCTTACGATCTAGGATATGCGGGACAGGCTCGACGCGGCTGCGGTCAAGGTCGAGGGGAGCTGTGTCATACGAACTAGCACACGCGCGGCGCTCGACCTCAGCCAGATGGTTGAGGAGAGACATCGCATTTGCGTGGCTGACGAGTTTGACGAAGCAGTAGCCCTGAGACTGGCCGCGAAAAGGGATGAAGACTCCACCAGGACCCTCGGCGACGCGGCCGCCGTGGTAGGCCACGAAGTCGCGGACATCCTTGTTGAGGGCGCGGAGCTGCTCTTGGCCCACGGCGAGACGGAGGTTGCCGAGGCGCACGGAGGAGATCAGCTCGAGAGGCTTGGTGAAGGTGTCGAGGGCCTTGGGCATCAAGTACTTGGGCAAAGCCAGTTGCTTGATGGCGGCTGCATGGTGCGCGTCGCGCTCCGCCGTCGTCAGTCGCTTACGCTTCCCCTGCCCCTTCTTCGCCGCTGCAGCCGCTGCCAACCTCGCCCTTGAGCGCGTGAAGAGGCCGAGCAGGACCGCCGACACGCCCGAGACACGGAGGTCCCAGGCGATGTAGCGCTCCACTGCCTGGTCCGCCTCCACCCTGGCCAAGTCCAGCCGAGACCACGACTGTTCGTCGTAGTCCTCGAACTGGTAGCGCGGAAGGTGGAGGAAGAAGCGGTCCGTGAAGTACTGGTTCTCGCGCTCCTGCTCGTCCCAGGCGTTGACGCAGCGGATGGCCGCGTTGTTGCGACCCTGGATGCACCGAGCCTTGAACCAGGCGCGAAGAGGCGTGAAGAGGACGCGCCAAGCGGCGGCGACAACGCTTACGCGCTGCACCTCGCACTCAGGGTCCCGTGCCAATCGCGCCTCCTCTGAGGTGTGGCCCAGCTCGATGGCGTAGGCCAACCAGGGGGTCATGGACCAGGGCTCTGGAGCCACGTCGAGTTCCTCGAGGTCCTCGACCGCAGCCGCAGCCGAAGCTGGAGCGCGGAGGCATAGGATGCCTGAGGACTTGAGGAGGCCCTTAGAGAGGGCCTCTTCGACGGTGACGAGGGCGCGGGTGGGAGCCGCGGCACGTTGGATCTTGGCCCCCCGCTTCTCGCGCATCCTCGTCTCAAGCTCCCTGCGAGGGTGCTTGGCGCGAAGGTGTGCGAGGAAACGAAGAGCCTCCTCCATGCCGCAGGCGCCAACGAGGCCGGACCAGGCGAGGGCTTCGCCAGGTGCGAAGTCGACGGTGCCAAGCGCTGAACGGGCCTGGGCCGTAGCATCCGCGATGGTCTTGTTTTGAAGCTGATGGGACAGCCCCCGAAACCGCTCGATCTCTTGCGCCCGACCCTGATGGGTAGAGGCAGACGCTGAAATCCGAGCAAACGAGACCCCAGCCTTGGTCTCCGCAGCGTCCCAAGCCGCTGCGCGCCGCGCCTTTCCCTTGTGATAAGAGACGTTAGAAGATGACATCTTGGAAATCTGAAGGCTAGAGTCCGTCGTGAAACGGCCTAACAAATATGGATAACTACGGATGCTAACTCTTCTCAGAGCGCGGTGTCGACTGTAGTGGTAGCCGACACCTTGTTTTGGAGGGAGGGGGGCATTTCAATTTTTTTTGCAAATTGATGAGAAGGGGCCCCCCAGGGGGTCCCCCAGGGGTCCTGGGCCTGGGCGCCTATAGGACAAACTTCAATTTTTTCTTAAATTTGACGAGAGTGTACGAGCGCCTACGCCTTAGAGGGGGGCCCTAGGGGGGGTGTACACCCTTACCTCATCAAATTTAAGAAAAAATTGAAGTTGAGGCTGTAGGCGCCCAGGTGCGCCTAGGCCTAGGGGCCCCCAGGCCCCTGGGGGGGCCCCCTATCTCATCAAATCCAGGGTAAATTTGAAGGGCCCAGGCCCCTAAAATGGAAGATGTGCCGTGGTCGAGCACAACAGCGTGGAGCTGAGATGAGACCCGTAAGCCCCCTCTTCAGGGCGCGACGTATGGGCAAATCGGTGCGGCCACAGGGTCCATCGTAGGCGCCGCCTCGGGAGAGGCAAAGAGCCGCCAGATGGGGCAAACGGGGGGTGGCCCCCCCTACAGGCCTTTCTAAGGCAAACCAGCCTCCTGCTGACGTAAAAGTTGCCATAGGGGCTTCAGACCTCCAAATAGGTCTTGTCCCAGCCTCCCTGCTGGACGTAAAGGTGGCCATAGGGGCACCAAGGCCTCCAAATAGGCTTGACCCTTCGATAACGGAAGGGGCTCCCCCTGCGGAGTATGGAAAACGGCGAGGTTTTGGGGTCAGCAGACCTTTTTTTATGGATTGGCCGATTTTCTCATTCTGATGAGAAAATCGGCCTTTTTTTTATGTACACCAAATATTTGATGCAACCTCTGAGCAACGGATAGGGTGTGCCATAGTCCTGACTATGCACTTCTTAGCCTGTATCCATATTTAAGCTGCCAGAATGACTGCCATTCAGACATCTCTCGAGGACGTCTGCTCCGTTCCCGTCCCTATCTGGCCGTTTCTTGCGATTGCGCTCTTCCTCTGCCTGGTGCCCCTCGTCATCCTGAGTGTGCACCACGTGGCGAACGACCCCCTGGCTCGTGCCTACTCGCATCCTTCGCTCTGGCTCTTTCTCGTGCTCTACGAGCTCCTTCGCTACGCCTGTGAGATTCGAGTCAGGCGCTCAAGGGTCCTTGTGAGCCTTGAGTACGATGACCCGATTCCTGAGACCAAACGATTCAGCCCCGATAAGCCCTTGGATGGCGCAGAGGACCCTTTGTAAAGGTCTATCATGACAAAACCCCCCTTTGGGTTTTGGAGATTCCAGGACAGAATCTTTTTTTTATGGATTGGCTGCTCCTTGAATGAATTTGAAGGGCTCAAGGCCTGAATGGATAGGGTGTCCTGATGAATCAGCGACATTTAGCACATATCCATACTTTCACGTTCAAAATGAACTCTTACTGTGCTGCACTGGGCTTCTCCAATCACTTCTGCCGTGATTTGCAGGAGACTAGCATCTTACAGGGGACAATGGCCATCTTCCTTCTCCTGTACGTCCCGCTCCTCTTCGCCGTTCTCTTCGGCATCCTCCTCAACACCGTCGACCTCTTCATCAACGGCTGGGGAGACCCTGGAGATCTGGGACCTTGGCTCCAAGGGCGGCACATGGGCTTTCGCAACGCCATCTTCCCTTTCTTCGTGATTGCGTGGTCATGGCTAGTAGGATTGGTCTTCCTCGCAGCACGTCCTGGTTAAAAGGTGTGATAAAACTCAAGTCTGAGTTTATGGTTCAGAGCAGAATCTTTTTTTTATTGAGTTGCCAGTCCTTGACTGAATTTGAAGGACTAGAGGTCCCTTGAATAGGGTGCGCTCAACTACTCTAGTTGACGCCCTTTCTTGAGTATCCATAGTTAGACTTCCAACATGCAGAAACCATCTGGAATTCTCGCGGCCCCCAAGGAGGAAATTGAGTCGATGGTCTCACAGGACATCGACCGAATCACGGCAATCGCAGAAGCTACCTTTGTAAAGGTAGACGTCTATGGGGCCATCGACCAATCCCAGATGAGCGCACACCTGAAAACAGTGGCAACATTCTTTACCACTGACAAATGGTCTGTTGCATTTGCAGCAAGTCAAGAGCGCCTGGCGAAGGCCTACACAAATGTGAAAGAGATTCCTCAACGACTGAAGGTCATGAGCTCTCTTCTTGACCAATTTGCAATCGATGCATGGGGCTGCTCCAATGTCCTCTCCTTGGGGCTAACCTCCTGTGGCCACAGACAATCCATCGAATACGACTTCAAAGAGTGGTCAGAGGCCATGGATGAGCAAATACGGCTCTATAATGAGGTCCAGAAGGCCGCGCAGGTGGCCAAGGCACTTGAATAAAAAACAAAAAGGGATTCAGAAGAATCTTTTTTTATCGGCGTTTAACGGATAAAATATCTGTTTTTGAATAAGCGACTCAGCCCTTCAAAATTTGAAATGGCCTAGGCCCAAAAAGTGGGATGAGCTGCTCCTAGAAGTAGACGTCCCATATAACAATCCATATTTCAACTCTCAGAATGTCGTCCTCTAATAAGTCGAACAAGTCTGGAACTGAAGTCAGTGAGCTCATGGAGAAGTTTGACGACACCGTCAAAGAACTCGGAGCCATGGGAAAGCAGATCGGCAAACTGCTTCGCGCCAAGAAGAGGCGTGTACCAAAGGACCCTGATGCAGAGCCTGGTGAGAGCCGTTCAGCCTGGCAAGACTGGACCTCGAGCTGCACCAAGCGCTTTGCAAAGGACTATGAGGCCCATCTTGCCGACGTCGAAAAGAAGGCGGACGTCATGACCTTTGCCTCCAAGTGCAAGGAAAAGACGCACATCGACGAGTGGAAGGAGCACGAGGCCGCTTGGCTGAAGGCCCATCCCAAGCCTGAAAAGGTGGCAAAGAAGGGCAAAAAGGCAAAGGCCGCTCTGGTGGATGACAAGGAAGAGGCTGCACTTGTAGCGGCCTCCTCTTCGGACGAGCGCGGCTCCAAGAAGTCGCCCAAGAAGGCTGCAAAGGCAATCGAAGAGCCTCCCACCTCTTCGGATGAGCGCGGCTCCACGAGCTCAAAGAAGTCAAAGAAGAAGGCCCCTGAGCCTGATGCGCTTCCTGCAGCCTCGGCCATTCCTGAAGGCAAGGAACCAAAGGTCAAGAAGGGCAAGAAGGACGAAAAGAGTGCAGCAAAGGCGGCGGCTCAGGCGGCCTCTCTGGCCGCCGCCAAGGCAAATCCGCCTGTTCCTGCTAAATACAGGGGCAAGGACTATTTGAAGAACGACCTCAACCAGGTCTGGCAGGTCGGCGAGGACGGCGAGGTCGGCGCCTGGCACGGCATCCTGTCCGAGGACGGCAAGACTCTGACAAAGTCCGACGGCCCTGCATAAATCATACAAAATATTAAAAGCGATGAGGCTTATGATGCTTTAGCATCTTTTTTTAGTCCAGGGGTCCCCAGACTGCCCTCTTCTTTTTTTTTTATAGCATTGCAAAATTTGATGGGCCTAAGGGCAACTAAATTCATTGCCCTCCTGTGCCCCTTTCTCTTTTATCCAAATTAATCACTTCTAAGATGCCTAGTCATCCTGTAAAGCTCGAGCCCTTATGGCGTGGCTTGACCTACTTTGACCACCAGACGGCCGGTATTCAGAAGATGCTCGAACTCGAACGCACAGGAACTCTTGTTCCTGAGCTAGGAGACCAGCCTGAGCGAACTGTGTACGGAGGCTTCCAGTGCGACGACATGGGCCTCGGCAAGACCATTCAAATTCTTGCCACAATGAAGCACAATCCCAAAATGCAGACTCTCATCCTGTGCCCTCTGGCCCTCATCGACAATTGGACCGACAACGCGATCAAGGCGGGATTTCGGGTCTTTGTCAAGAGCCGCGATGGCTGGTTGGAGCATGAGGACGCTTGGGGCGACGGCCCTGACGTGTATGTTGCCAACTACGAGACCGTTCTGAGCCGCTTCGAAATGCTCGATGCCGAGGGCTGGAATCGCATTGTCCTCGACGAGGCCCACGTTATCCGCAGCTACAAGAGCAAGAAGACGGAGCTCGTCCTCAAACTTGCCGAGAGAGCCAAAATCAAGTGGGCCGTCACGGGAACTCCCATCGTCAATACGCAAAAGGATGCGGTTACCCTCTTTGCATTTATCGGCGTTCCCACGGTTCCTTCCATGACCTGGCTCTCGGCCTACTATCAGCCCCTTATCAACGAAATGGTTATCCACCGGTCCATGGAAGAGATGAGGGCCGTCCTGAAGAGTTGCCCCCCGAAGCCCATCATTGATAGACGCATCATTGCCTTCAAGGATGCCAAGGAGGAGGCCTTCTACAGGGAGATTCAGGGCCTCAAGAGTCGCTTTGAATTTGCCTACAAGACCGGCGACGATGAGTCCATCCTTACGACCCTTCTCAGGCTCAAGCAGTCCTCCGTGACACCCCAACTCCTAGATCCTGACTGGAAGAAGTCCTCCTCCAAGATGGACGCTCTCAAGGAGTGCATTGACAAGGAGCCTGATCACAAGTTCATCATCTTCTGTTCGTTCATTGAGGAGATGGAGATCTTGTCTGAGTTTCTTGAGACCACCTGCGAACTCTATCACGGGGGTCTCACTGGTTTAGAGCGCCGTGAAGTTCTGAAGAGGGCTAAGAAGGAAGACTGCCAGGTTCTCCTCATTCAGCTCCAATCGGGCGGTGTGGGCCTGAATCTGCAGGAGTTTGACCGTGTTGTCTTTATGAGCCCCTGGTGGACGAGTGCCTTGATGGACCAGGCCATTGCTAGAGCTGTGCGTATGGGACAGACCGAGCAAGTGCATGTTATCCACTTCCTGTTGAAAGAAGAGGACAGCGTCAACATCGACACCATGGCGAACAAGGCTGCCGAGCTCAAACGGGACATGCTCGTGAAGTTCTTTGAGCATCGCTGTCTTGTCTAGAGTTCAGAGAATCGCTTTATTTAATTTTTACTAATAGGGAATGGCAGCTGCTCATCGACCACGAAGTGAATCACATTCAGAGCCTCCTGGTATGGGGCTTCCTGCCCTATTAAAATCCGTGTGGAAAGAACACAAGGAGGGGGCAAGTAAAGAGTCAAAAGAGGTTCAAGCCGAGTTCAAACGAGTCCCCGACTTTATTGGAACCGTCTGTGATCCCATTGGATTCCGTCAGCATTCTGGAGAGTGTGCAGCAGACTCTCTTCAGCAGTTACTGCTTTTTACGGATGATTGGAAGGCAAAAACACAGCCTCTTTTTTATACAATGACGCCTGAAATCTTTGCTAGACAACTTGGACGCATGAGCTTTGGTCTTCCTCCTAAAATTATTGAACTTCTGGAAGATTTTGCAAAAAACATCCAAATGCGTTTCCGTCTACACTATAATATAATTGGAACCACAAAACATGCTCTCAATGAGAGTGTATGCATACAACCCTTTGCCTATAGGAAATTTCTTATAGATCTTGAAAAAGCGGATGAAGGACTTCCTTCTACCATGGTCTGGCGAAAGCGACGTCTGTCCGCTAACTTAGGAAAAGGCGCCTCCACTGCCTTAAAGCAATTACAAAAAGCAGAGTATCGAGTAAGCGACTGGTTTAATATCATATGGGATTTTTGTGGATTATCTCACTATGAGATACTCTTTCGAGAGCGTCATACACTCCCTTCTAGATATACCAATATACGGCCCCATTATAATCATGTTGCATTCTACTTGGGTTCTAAAGCCATTGATACACGAACACCCCTTCAGGATTGGAACTGGGCCGTTGATAGAGAGTTTAACAGCGGCCATGCAACTGCCATTTATAGTTGCGACGGAAAATGGGTCTATTATGATAATAATCGTGGAATAATGCCAATTGATCAGAAACTCATGGCCGATCTTCTCAATGAAGTAGGGCAGTTCTATATATTCTGGACCTATCGGAAAAATGGCATTTTATTCTATAAAATAAATGTAAAAACTCGCTCCAAATGGTCCTTGTTGCATTGGTATGAAAATAAATGGCGCAAATTGCCATTAGATACACTTGAACAGTATAGGATAGGAGAAGAAGAGACCAGGGCGACAAGAACAAAAAAACCACTATTTTCACTCCATCGTATTATACATATCGCAACAAACGACTGGTCTATTCCTGGATTTAGGGGAAATTTTATAGATGATCATACAGGGCCTGATCTCGGTTGGGAGCCAGTCAATAATTCTCCAAGTCCTCTGATTGAATCGGCCCCTGTTGCTCCCCCTTCCAGTCCTCAGCCCATGGTTCCCCCACCCCGTCTTCGACCACGCTCCGCCACACGAAGCCATAAGAAGCGCTCATCAGAACAGACAAAGCGAAGACGGGCGAGTCATTAATAAAAAAATTGAACTTGTATTGGGCCCACCTTAAAGTGGGGCGCCAATACAAGTTTCCCATTTTCTATCCATACTATAGCATCAAAATGTCTGCCAAACTCGTTCTTGACACATGGGTTCCCTGGTCTGCCGAGGCCTTGGCAATTGACTACAAAAGTCTTATCAAGGGCATTGGCCACGGAGAGGGCCGCTTGGCGCACATTTTGGGAACGAAGCCTTTGGGCCAGAATGTCTCCTACGACTTGAATCTGACGATTCCTTCTCTCCATGCAAAGGGGGAGATCAAGGAGCTGGATGCAGCCCAGTCCTTTAAGTCCGGAAAATCCGGCCGAGACCTGTTGCGGCCCATGAAACAGCGCATCATTCAGCTCCAGCTGCAACTGGCTGTCATTCAAGACCTGAAGGAGCTTGGACCTCTACGTGAAGACATTGAGGTTCTCGTTGAGATGAGCCCCGATGAGGTCTGTGATTCCAATCTCAAACGTCTCAAGAAGACCTGCGCATCTCTCAACGCTTTGAGAACAGGGCTTCTAAGCACCACCAAACTGTGTAAGTGCTTCAATGTCCTAACGGGAAAGCCTCTGGAACTCAGCTCCAGTCGTCTCTATAAGATGCTGGAATCAGAGGCCGCCAAAGGCCTCCTGGGTCCCGAACAATACCAAAAAGAGTTCTTGTTGGACCATCTGCATCATCCCTATATTGAGGCGCCTTTAACGCTTACCACGGACCTGAACAGCATCCATTTGACCATGTTCAAGGACATAACTCTTCTCTTTGTCGACGAAAAGAAGGGGTATTACATCATGAGTGAGGGCCGACTTGCCACCCATCTGCAGTTCAATCGCATTACGATGGGCTATCCGCGGTTCAAGCTTGTATAAGGGGGGCAACATCTATATTTTTACATCGTAATAATAGAGTATGCCATTTATAGGAAAGAAACAAGCCTTTACAATTCTTAATGAAATGATGAACGGAAAGTGTGTTGGTTCTTGTCGTCAAGTGTGGCTACGAAATATTGGATATGCATTAAAAACTGATACAAATCCTTTAAAACTTACAAAGGCCGAACATACTCAAATGGCTGCTAAAATAGCAGAAGTAAAAGGGAAGAAGAAGGCTCAGGGCACACGTAAAGTGGATAAGAAATATTTAACTCGTAGTTCTCCGCCCTATCCAGCCAATGAATACTGCGGTAAAACAAAAATGGGTAATGATGGGCACATGTATATATCTGTTCCTGATAAAAATAACATATGTAGATGGAAGCTCAAATCAAACTAGGGTGCCAGAGCAAAGATAGTCGCCAAGGCCTCTGCAAACTTGCATGGAACCGCATTGCCTAGTTGCCTATACATGGAGGATACAGAGCCTGAGAAGCGAAAGGTGTCAGGAAACGTCTGAATTCTTGCACACTCCCGCACCGTTAGGCGCCGCTCAAGGGACGGATGATTGTGAATAACAGGCCCTCCTGAGCCGCCGCCTCTACCCGTAATAGTGGGACTGGCTTCATTCCAGTCCAGTTCTCGATTGCCCAAGTAGCCTGTGACCAAACATTTATGCTTCGTTCCCACATGTTGAATGGCAGGGTTGTATTCGATCGGCAGATCCCCAATGGCGTCTTTCAAGGTGAGTATTTTTTTTGAGGGCTCAGGCCACTTGGGCTCAAAGGCAACATTATTGCGAACTCCAATGATGATAACACGTTCTCTCTTCTGGGGAACGTTATACAACTTGATTTCAAAGAGCTTGAACTGGACCTTGTAGCCACACTGCTTTAAGTCCTCCAAAATGCCCTTCATGACTTTGCCCGTCTTATTCTTCTTGTCCTCAGGAGTCGTATAGCCCCCCATATTTAGCAGCCCCTTTACGTTCTCCAAGAGGAAGTATGCGGGTTGTTTGAGCTTAAGAATCCTCAGAATCTCCAGATACAATTCGTTGCGCGTATCCGTTTCAGACCGATAGGGGTTGGCCATGGAGAACCCTTGGCAAGGGAATCCCCCCAGCAACAGGTCGCAATCAGGAACTTCTTTAAGTTCCTTGACATCGCCGCAGAGCGGCTTTATCTTGAAGTTCTCTTCATAGGTCTTACAGGCCTCGGCATCAAAATCATTGACCAGAACATGAGTATAGTTCTCATTGTGAATAAATCCATAGTCGAGGCCACCACACCCTGCAAACAGCGATACAATTCGCTTTTTACTGGTTACTGACGGATAGATGACTTCATTGACTGTTGTTGTTGCTGCAGCAACAGCAACAACAGTACAAGGCTTCTTTCTCTTCGCATGGGCCGTCAAATGTCCCTTCTGTGTAAAGACTTTCTGACAGCGACTACAGGTATGCACCATCCTATTAGTATTCTGCACGCGGTCTTTAGGTGCTCTTAACTAATTTCATTAAAATATAGAGATGTCAATTTTTATTCTACCACCATATCAATTCCCTTTTCTTTACACAGAACCGCAATTTGTGTCATCGTTTCTAAACCAATATGGCCAGTGCCTATAAAGGCATGGCGGTCAATACAGGAACTACACAGGCCATGGCTGTCATTAAAGTGTACTAGTTTCAGGAGAGGTCGATGGTCCTCTAAACAGCCCTTGACATACTCATAGGGACAGTAGCCCGTGGCATAGACATGGCAGGTGTCGATGCAAACACGGAGCCGCTCATCCTTAAAAGACTCCACAAAGTCTAGGAACTCATCGTAGTCTGTGAGAAGCTCCGTGCCTTGTCCTGCAGGAGTCTCGAGAAGAATGGGACAGGCTGGGGTCGCGGCTTCCATGCACTTAAGCAGATTGGCCCTCATATTGGCCAATGCCTCTGCTTCGGGCCTCTTGACGGCCTTGCCGACGTGCACGACGACTCCCTTCAACCCTATCCGTCTCGCATAGTCCAAGTTCTTTGTTAAGAGGGTCGCCCCATAGTCGTCCATGGACCCAGGTTCCATGGACAGATTGATAATGTAGGGGCTGTGCACGTAGACATTGTTGGTTAGCTTGGAATTAGCCGCAGCACACAAGACAATGTCCTCGTCCTTGATAACCAGCTTGGAACTCAGGGTGGAGCCCAGGAATAGCTGCACAGGGGCCGTCGACCCTTTGAGGACGGACAGGGTGGTGGCCAGTTTCCCCTTCTCAATGTGTTGACCGATGTTGTAAGCGACTTTGAGCATAAGGCCTGGAATAGGCGACTTGACATCCTTTGGATCCTGGAGTTTGACGGACAGGGTCTGGAGGAAGTCGCGATAGGCGATGCGCCCGGTCCACTTGGATACATCGGAGTGCCAGACGGTTTCCTGGAGCGGCAGCACAAGGTAGATGTCTGTGGCGCTCAACTCGAGAGCCGCATACGCATAGACCTGGAACAGGAAATCCTGCCAGTTCTTCTCCAGTTGGCCCGTAAGTTTGACCTCGAAGATCTGAGTCGGTGTCTGAGCATCGGGATGTCCCTGAACTTGCTTATACGAGACCACCGTGTCATAGGATATCTTGCCTTTTGTTTGAGCATCGACGAGTGCCTGTGTCTTTCGTACAGACTCCAAGAACGGCTCGGTAGTGCTCGACTTTCGAAGTTTGGCCTCGTGTTCCTTGGTCAAGGCTGGGAACCAGACCTTTGTGGCAACGAATAGGGTCTCAAGGTTGACGGGCTTGAGCCGCAGCAGTTCCTCGGCTACGCAGCCCAGCAGAGAATACGATTCGTCTTTGGGGAAGATGCTGAGGAGCGCTGCAGGGTAGCGGCCTGAGGGAAGCTCTGGGGCCTTTAGGCCCTTTGGCAACAGTTTCTTTAAGTCCTTTCGGGCCTCGCCATCCATCGCTTTCAAGAGTTCACGAACGCGAAGCTGCTGCATTTTGATGGATAGAAATATGGATACTAGTTGGCGCCCTTTTCTTTAAGTCCTCGGAAGGTCAAATTTACGGTGCGGTATTTCTGGGCTACGGCTAGAACCATGTTTCTGATTGCCCTTGTATCACTGTTTGCGACAGTTATGGGCTATCCTGTCTGTCATTCTGATACAGGAGCAACAGTGGATTCCTGGTTCCAAGTCAAGGGCCCGAAGGGAACGGAGTCTTTATACTATGATGGAACAACGGGAGGATTTGTGCAGCCCGTACATGACTTAAATAATACAAAGTCGGGAGCTCTTGCTGCCACCTTAGGGCAGCTCTGGTCCGAGTCTACTACCGATTATATCATCTTTAACGATGAACCGGCGGGTTCTAGTTCTTATAACTTTTCGGTGGGGCATACGAAGGGTGTCTGGGCCTGGAATGTGGCACAGGATGCGGCGATTGTTCTGCAGCATTCTGTGCCTCTTTTTCCAGTCGGTCCTTCTTCTTCTGCGACGTACAAGGGTCTCGGAGGAAATGCCTGGATGTATGGGCAGCACCTGGCCTGTTTCTCGTTTTCTGTCAGCACACTAGCCTTATTAGCAGAACAGGCTGTATTAACTGTTCCTGACATCTACGATTCAAGAATCTCGGATTCAGCACCCAAGGCTCTTGTAGAGTTAGCCCAAGGGGCCTTCAGTACAGACCCTGTTTGCAACCTAACGGTGGCACAGACAACAGGAGGGCAAGTCATAACGTACTATGCAAAAAGTAGTCAGTGGAACGATGAACTCTATGCGTCCTGTATTGCCCCTTCGACGGATGAAAGCCTTCTTGTGGAATCCTGGATTCGCGGTTCGGCTGAGGGGCCGTCGTGTGGCTCCCTTGACGTTCTCGACATTCAGAACCTTTCCTATCCATTTGGCCTGGCCTTTACAGAATACAATGACCATAGTAAGTGGGCCATTGGCAGAGACCTCGTGTGCGCCTCTGATATCAATCGGATGACCACCCAGTATTCGAGGGGCGGCTCTGCGTTCTGTTTTCACGATACAGTTCTGGCAACAGCTCTACGTTCTGCCGTTGTAAATGCAGACTCTTGTTAAAAGAAAAATTGAAGATGGATTGGTTCCACGGATAAGGCTGCCTTCTAATCCATATTTACGTCCATCATGGATTCTTCTGATCCAAAAGTGGGGCGTTCGAAGAAGAGTGATAAGGCCAAGGAGAAGGCGGGGCGGCCTTCGTCCAAACATGTGCGTCTGAAGGAGGCCCAACAGCCAACCGTGAAAGCTCCTACTAAAAAAAAGTAGAAGTAGTAGGATGCAAGTGAACAAGGCGGCCGCCCTCTATAAAACCCTTGATAAACGGGGACGTTCTCATTTTTGGGATATTGTAAAAGCCTCCAAAGCCCAATTTACAATCCATACACAGGGACGGAACTGGCCAGTTCCAGAGGACCTTCTAACGGATATTGGAACCATTATTGTTGTCTATGGCGATGGACGCCCCTTGAATCGTCTTCTAACAGACATTCAGGCCTACACACCCTCCCGACATATTCAGAAGAAGATACCCTCCGTGTATCTAAATGATTTTATGATGTTATGGAAACGGGCCATTATTCGGGCCTTTTTAATGGCCTTGACACAGGCCCCTGCCATTCAACAGAAGAACCCTGTTCGTCCCAAATCGGCCGAAGCCTTTTTTAAGATTCTCAATCAAACGGGAAGGGACACCGTCTGGAAACAGGTTCGTTCTGCCCATAAAGAATTCACAATTCATCAGGGCGGAACCTCTTTCCCAATTCCTGCAAGTCTTTTACGGGATTTGGAGGATATTTTTGTGCTGGACGGAGAGGGGTCGACCTTGCCTCGTATTCTGCAAAAAATAAAGGGCCATACAATACGCCCTCTAAGAGGGATTCCACAGCCCCTTTTTCATGATTTTCTTAAGATATGGAAACATGCGGTTATTCATAAGCTTACCGAGGTTCTCTCACGCAATTAGTACTATTCACTTGTATCCGAATCTGCCGCATCTACAGTAGTCGCTGTGGTAGGATCCAGATTCTTTCCAAACCACAGACTCACAATAAGTCGATGGTCCTTCTTGTCCATGAAAATCTGATATAAGTTTTCAGCCCTGTTCTTCTTCTTAATACTAATAGCCTTCTTCTGATTTGCTGCTGCACCTGCAACCAAATCGGTTATCTGCTTTTTAATTGCAGTCTCCTTCTCGGGCTCCGTTATTTGATCCTTCTTACATTTATGGTCTGTAATAGACTGAAAGGTAACAGGGCTCTTCTTCTTAATAAGTTCCAGAATCTGTTCGTCATTCCAGGATCGCCCCTTCTTTGTAATAGAGGTATACTCTACATCAGTTAGTTGAATAACATCGGGCACAGTCATTGCAACATCTTCCCGTTCTGCCTTGGTCATCTTACGAAAGTGGGATTCATCAAACTCCTCGGGATCCTCACGCAATGCTGCATTCGCGCACTCAATCCATTCATTTGCAGCATTTATGATGCCTTCTGGTGCCCAAATGTTCATAATCTCAACATATTCAATTCCTCCATTTGCACGTCCTAGAAGCTGAATCAGACTTGCCAAGTTTGCAAGATGATAATTTGAAATAATCATGTCTGAAAAATTAAATCCCTTTGTGCAGAAAGTGACACCTCGCTGCACATTTAGATATCCAGTTATAACCAGATCTGTTGTAGGATTCACCTCACGCCACTTACATAGAAGGTCCCGAAACTCTCCTTCGACCTTGTATTTTGCGCGAAATGATTCGAAACTTTCAAATCCGCCACCTGGCAAGTGAAATCCCTTAAAGTCACTATTATGTATCGCAACTACAAAAGGAGAAGAAGGATACAGCCATACATCTCGCATGTTCAAATGCGTCTTCTTTTCACTTGCAGCTGGTGCAAAAATAGTAAAGGGGCCTGTTCGAAGTCCTAATGCACGATCTGCTAATACTCGATCCCTTATAAGAAGTGCATATTCATTTGGATGTCTAGTATCCAATGAATAATCTTTTTTAAGATGATGATCATCTATTTTTCTATACTCTGTCATAATCTGATCATAGGGTAGATGCAGCTCTGAATCTGGATCAGTATCCTTCAGAATATTATTAATATTTGTGAGCTTTGTAATACCAGCAGTTCTTAATTGCCTCCAGAAATCACGCATAGGGGTTGCAGTGATATAGTGAATATCACGAACAAATCTGTTTTTAGCATAACTGCCCTCTGAACAGATCTTAGGCTCCAGCTTCTTCAGAAAATCAACAATAACCTGAATATTCATGTCTGCCTCATCAAACATAATAGATCCTGTTATTTGATGGGCGCCAATTCGGGTAAAATCAAAGTTCCCATCATTTAGTGTATCAATTAACCGAATCATATCCTCAATGCGCTGATGATGTGTGCAAAAAATAATAATATCGGGTAGATCATCTAGCTTTTTTGCCCCGCTGAGTATACTCATTATTTTATCTACACTATTCGTATCCCCCTTCTTACTCGATAGAACAAGGACATTAATCCCCTTCCAATTCTTTTTGGAACGAATTCTCCACTGCTTGGTCTCCTCCAAATTCTTATTTGTAGAAATAAGAGTAATATGATGAATACCATTCTCTTGGGGTGAATGGACTCGGGCCATAAGACCAATTTGCTTAATAAAATTAAGGGCCTTCTTTGTCTTGCTAACACCAGGAGGGCTCTGGCACAGAGCCGTGTTAAGATAGTTCTTTGGTTCAAACGACCGTTTCAGAAATCCACTCATGTCTATATATTCCATGTGCTGTGTCTTTAAGTTGTGCATGTATAGGCCATACATGCTAGAGCAGTTCCAGACTTTTGATTGTTTCACGGTCTTTCGGCTCCACATATTTAATTCCTAAGAACGCGAGGATCTCAGCCTCTGTTCGTAGAACAGGAATGGCCTTTCGTTCTGCCCCTTTCCACTTGGGCAACAGAGAGAGGCAATGCTCGTTCAGCGTGTAGCCCAGAGAATTAGCCTGGTGCCGCACAAGAACGTTGAACTTTTCTGATCCCGTGAAGTGGAGGAGGGCGATTCCATACTCCTCAGGGGGGGTCAGAAGGATATCGAGACGACGGAAAGGGAGTTTGCCGAGTTTGCAGATGCCCATGAACTTGTGGGCTCCGTGGGCCAACTTCTCTCGAATGTAATGGCGCTCTGTGAGAGCCTTGACCATGGCATCCATCATCTTGGAGTCCTTGGAGCACAGGAGCATGTCAATGTCGCCCGAGTCCGGGCGGCCACGCCGAAAGGACCCTGCAATATCCATCTGAGGACATCCTGCCTTTGCTGCCACCTCCTTCAGAATGGCCTCGTGCTCCAGCATCTCTGCCCTCGGAATTCGCTCAAGGATGTTCTCATGGTAGGTCAGGCCAATGGTCTGGGTCTTGTTGAGGGTAAGGGCGCCCGAG
>Ga0114964_10000623_pt1 | contig 27225 bp, 35 predicted proteins | sample C_131016_MF_Meta_FD_92638 | JGI IMG/M metagenome (GOLD analysis project Ga0114964, IMG submission 92638) | Freshwater microbial communities from Lake Croche, Canada to study carbon cycling - C_131016_MF_MetaG | ecosystem: Environmental > Aquatic > Freshwater > Lake | place: Lake Croche, Canada...
GCAATGATGCAATATCTGCTGCTTCAACTGCTGCTTATAATGCTGCGTACGCTGTCGTGCAAGCTAATGGGCAGAACCATGCTAATGCTAATGGAACTTGTTGCTGCTGGGTTTCAGACCCTACTTGTAGTGGATGTGATTACTTAGGAAATAGAGAAAGAAATAGTTGTGATGGTTCTTATAGAAATACAGCTCCTACTCAGTCTAGTTCTTGCGGATGTAATCAAAATTGCCAAGGTACTTATTATACTGATTACTATTGCGACAATCGAGATAAGGTTTATGTACAAAAATATAACTGTAATGGTTCTGCTACAGGGGCAACAAATAGAGTTAACTGTGGTTGCGATGCAGGCTATCAAGAACTTACTTATCAAGGCTACGATACTTGCGTAGGTTGTACAACAAGTGCCGTATACAAAGACACGAATAGATGCTCAGGTACTTATAATCAATATTTTGTTAATGGAGGTAGCGTAGGAACAAGTGCTCCATCAAACGGAAGTTGCAATACAACCCCTAATTATAATTTAGATAGAGGAGTAAGATGTTACGCAGGCACAAACTATCAAGTATACCAAAACACTAATGGCTGTGGCGGTGGAGACCAATACCAATATAGGAATGGTGGAGGAGGAGTAGAGTTTACATCTAATGACTTTGGCTCAGACCCTTGTACATTCTATGCTTACAAAAGCGGTAGTTTTACAAGAAACAACTGTGGCAGTGGATATAACGGAGGTACTGTAACTTACTCCCATACTTACTCATATACGGGCATACTTAATCAATCTGGGGCTGACGCAACTGCTAATTCTAACTTCCCTACCGATGGACAGAATTATGCTAACTCAGCAGGTTCTTGTACAGCGATTCAAGTATGTAAGGTATATGATATTATTGCTTACGACTATGGATACTACGTTGATGGGTACTATACCTATTGTAATGGCAGTACAGGATACTTTAGTTTTTACGCAAGCTCTGCAGGTAGTATTGGGCAGACTCCTTGTGTTAATGCAAGCTCTGTTTACATAACTAATTATGGTAATGGTGCGGCAGTTCAAGAATCATACAGTTGTTAATATTATTGTTTTTATTCTTATATTTGTGTAACCAAACAAAAGAGAGATGAATAAATTTCTAACAATTGCAAAGGCTTGGGGTATAGCCGTTTTTCATACAGACGAACAGAAGGAATTAGCTGACAAGCGTTCTGCGGTTTGTTCTACTTGCCCATCACTACAAGAAGTTGATGTAAAGAATATGACAGGTGGTTTAGTTAATAACTACTTTTTATGTGGTAGCTGCGGATGCCCTTTACAAGGTAAGATATATACACCCGTAGATAGTCCAAAAGAACAGAAGTGCCCATTAGACAAATGGGAGAATTAATATTATATTTGTAAAATTTTAAATCAAACAGAATGGAAAAGATTAAATTGTCATTAGCAGAATTGCTAACATTAGAAGCCGAGTTAAATGGTTTCACTAATCCTCAAACAGGAGAGGTAATTATATCAGGATTTCTTAAAGAGAAATTAAACTTAGCTACTAAGTATTGGTTAACAAAGTTATCTGATAAGTTAACTTCTAAGAAGAAAACTATTGAGACATTGCGTGATGAGCTTATCAAGAAGTTTGGCGAAGAGAAAGAAGGTAGCATCGGTATTGAAACATTCTTAGATGAAGAGAAGACAAAGGTTAATCCTAAGTTTGTTGAGTTTCAAGATGAGTGGGCTAAGTTACTATCTGAAGAAGAAGAGATTGAGTACAATCCTATTTCAGTAGCTGACTTAGAAAAGATTGATTCTGAAAGCAATTACAACTTAGTATTTAAGTTAGTTAAATAAAATGACTGATAACCAATTAATTTGGTTTGCTATATCTTGGGGGGCGATATGTATAAGTACTATCGCCTTCTTAGTATACAATATTCTGAAATTCCAAAGGGAATGGAATATTACGTATAAAAAGATTTTGAGATAGGATTAAAGTGGTTTATCTTTGTAACATAACTTACAAGATAAATGAACAACAGTAGCCCTGAAACAGGAATAATAAACGTAGCTCTTAGCCTAACAAGTGCCGCAGTTTCTTTAGCAAGTATTCAAAGTTTTATAGGAATCATAGCAGGGTTAGTTGCAATTATATCAGGTTCATTTGCTATTAGGTACTACTACTACAAGACAGAAGAAGTTATCAAAACTAAGAAAGATGTTGACTGAATTCTTTAAGGACGAAAAAGGTGCACACTCCCACACGAGACTCATATCTATTATTGGGTCTTTTGTTGTTTTAGGAGGGTTTGCATTTTATCCAACAAATGATGGGTTACAAAATACAGTCTTAGGGATATTGGCAACCTCATTAACAAACGCAACTGTATCAAAGTTTGCTCCTAAAAACAAAGTAAAAATAGATAACCCAGATGGAGAGAATAACTAAAATTAGCACTAACGGATTAACTGTATTAAAGCATTTAGAAGGATTCAGAGCTAAACCCTACTTGGACGCTGGCTCGATTGCCACTACGGGCTACGGTTCTACATACTACAAAGACGGCAAAAGGGTTTGCTTAACTGATGCACCTATTGGAGAATACGAGGCATCTTGTTTATTAGATGACTTATTGGTTCACTTTGAAAGAAGTGTAGATGCTTACACAAGAGATGACATTACTCAGAATCAGTTCGATTCCTTGGTGCTTTTCTCGTATAATGTGGGGGCAAACGCCTTTAAAAATTCTACATTATTGAAATGCGTTAATGAATATAAGCCTGACGATGAGATAAAGACTCAGTTTATGAGATGGACTAAGGTTAACGGAGTTGTTAATGTAGGGCTAAGAAATAGAAGAATAGCAGAAATTAATTTATACTTCAAGCAATGAAAGAATTTAAAATAACAATAATAATTACAGCAATTATATTTATAGCTTTGTCTTGTTTTTATTTTAGAAGCCAACCAATAGAAAAAGAAACTACAAATAATTCTGACTACAGCGTTAGTTATTTATTTGAAAAAGACGGAATAAAAGTATATCGTTTTTACGATAGAGGAGAATACATTTACTTTACAAGTCAAGGTAATGTAACCAATACAAATATTAAATACAGAAGATAACTATTAAAATTTGACAAATTATGGAAAATAAATATGCCAAATTCGGAAGTTTGCCGAGTTACTTACTATTATTTATCATCTTAATAGCTGCATCTTGCAAGTCAACCAAGTTGACTAATACTGTATCCGAAAAGATACGTATAGATACGGTTATAAACGAAAGAACTATTGTCAAGTTTCATGCTATCCACGACACATTAACAATTGATAATCCTTGCGATTCTGCGGGCATCTTAACAACTTTCTATAGCAAGATAACACTACCACAAGGAAAGGTTATTATAAGGTCTTACAGGGGCAAGATTCAAGCTACCGTAAACATTGATTCTATTAGAAGTGTTTATGAGAATAAGTATCGTTATAAGGAAACTTCTGATGTAAAAGCATCTGAAAAAATTGTGACAAAGACAGTCTATCCAACTTGGTTAATTGTATCTTTTATTTTTGAGACTTTAATTATTTTAGGGTATATTTACTTCAGAATATTTTATCCTACAACTAATGGCAAAAGCTTTAAACGTTACAGTATTTAGGATTAAAACTAAGAAAAAGAACAAGGGTGTCCACGCAAAAACAAAGACATCATCGGCAAAGGGTAGTAAGAATTATAAAAAATCATATAAAAAACAAGGGCGATAATGGAATTCGGAGACAACAATTATAATATCTATACAGAAAAAGACCTTCACGAAATAAAAAGAATTTCAATGATTGGTAGTAAGCTAGAGATATTACTAGAATCATTGGACGCCATTCAGGTTCTAAATGAAGCGAAGTTTGATATAGAAGAGAAAATAGTTGTAAAGCTCTCGAAGTTAATAGATTTAGTATAATATTTTTTTGTTTAAGTTTATTTCGCAATCCCTTGATTCTATGAGTTGAGGGATTGTCGTATATAACAAAAAATCATTAACTTTGGTCTAAATTAAAAGAATAATATAATGGCAGTTCCAATACAAGATGCACATAAGTTTATTAGAAGCATTCTAAAGAAGAACAAGGGAGGATTTGTTTCTCCTGCTGACATAGATATGTACCTAAACAGAGCTGTATCTGATTGGATTTCAGCTATTGTTTTTAAGTTTAAGAAGACAAAGCATTTTGACTACGACCACTTGCTAACTAAAAGACTTGAGTTTCCTATTGCTGTCGATGGGGGTATCCAAACTTTGCCTGATGATTATTTAGAGGGGCTAACTATTTATATTACAAATAGCGGAAATCTAGTAGAAGGAACGCTATATAACTGGGATGAGTTCCTAGAGGTAACAAACTCAAAGATAATAACTCCATCTACATCATATCCTGCGGCAACCATTTACTTAGATAGCACTAACGCTCCTAAGATTCAGTTTGCCCCTGTGCCTGTGTCGGGTAATTATGCCTACACACTTGTATATGTAAAGAAGCCAGATACAGCATTTTATGCATATACTGTTGATTCGAGTGGAAACATTTCTGATGCAGCAACTATGAATTCTAAGCCAAAAGTAGACTTAGATATTTCAGATAGATTCTTGGGTGATATTTATGTTAGAACTTTATTATACTTAGGAGTAACTTTAGATAACCCTGTTCTTATTCAAACAGAGCAAATCAAAGATACAAACCAGAAAAACGATGAGAGATAATGGCAAATAGTAGATATGTGATATCCGAGCAAATTCAGCGATTATATGCTCGTTTCTTGGACAAAGATAATCCAAGTGATATTATAAGTATTCCTGAAGTATCATTGCTTGTAAGTCAGGCTATAAACAAGATATTAAAACTTGAGGTATCAGAATCCTTTAAGGCAGGGTTAGTAGACATACCTAAGTGTAGCCTTATTGAGTATACGGCAACGGTAGTATCTGATTCGGGCAATAGTCGTTCTTATATAGCACTACCTGTTATTCCATTAACATTACCATTAAATATGGGGATATGGAGTATAGCAGCAACTAACGCAGCAATGACCCCTTACATCCCTATTCCTGCACAAGATGTGTTGGTATTCCAAGGAGCTAATTTAAGTTACTTAGAAGGACAGATTGGGTACTACGTTCAAGGCAAGAAAGTATTCTTCACTAAGGACATTACATTATCTGCAAATGGTTCAATTAGTTCTGTTATATTAAACATATTAGCATCCGACTTTTCTCAGCTTACAGATACAGATATGTTGCCTATATCTCCTGAGGTAGAGTCTGCTGTAATTACAGAAGTATTAAATATAATTAGTGCAGGAAGAGTTTCACAAGCTGAAATGGCTACGCAACAAGAAGGTCAATAGATATGAAAACTAAGTCTATAAATATAATTGTTAGAGATGCGTTGTTAGACAACGGTCTACCTCTTCATTACTATACAAGGTACTTACACCACGCATTAAGAATCACAGATGAGTTGTCTATGGATTTTAACTTGGGCAACGTAAAGGTAGTTGAGTTAGACGTAACGTCTTACCAAAGAGCTATCTTACCTTCTGACTTTATAGACTTTATTGACATCTCAGCTAAACATGGCGAGAGGTTGCTTCCAATGGAAAGAGAACGTACTTTAAACAAGAAGTATAACTACGATTCAAGTGGAAACAAGATTCCTTACGAGTCTACTCTTAGCGTAAATTATGATGCAGAAATAAACTATAACTTAATCTCAGGTTCTAATAATATGAATACAAGGGGCGAACTTGTAGGAAGGTACTACGGTAGAGCAAGAGCCCCTAAGTTAACTTATGATATAGATGAGGTTAACCAAGAGATTGTGTTTAGTAACGGAATGATATTAACGAAGGTTACATTAACATATATTACCTCAGCAGTATCCCGCTCAACAGCTAACGTTGTTACTCCTTATGCTACAGATGTAATTACAAAGTATGTACAGATGATGGCGATTAAGGCAGAAGGTTCTTCGTTAGGTAAGTATCAATTAGCTAAACAAGAGTATGACAATGCTCGTAGAATATTTAGGTCTAGGATGAATGCCACAGACTTTGCAGAAGTACTTGGTTCAATAAGAAACGGAATTGTTGGTAGTCTTAAAAACTAACATTTAATATTTAAGAGATGACTAAAATAAGTCTAAGAGCAACTGGTGGTTTAAATCAAGATGTCGATGCTAACAACTTACCTGTAGGGGATTACCTTTCAGCTAACAACATTGTGTTTGACGGTGGCAAGGACGGAGGAGCAGGTGCTATCAAAATGCTAGACTCTATTAAGACATTAGGCTTAACTCAGATTTCGGGTACTATCAAGGAAACGTTCTTAAATACAGATGGAGTAATTTATGTGTTGTCCCGTACAGATGCGACTTATGCATCCATATACAAGATTGTTCCTAATATGACAGTAAGTCCTGTGACTTATAGTAATCCTATTCAAATACTTACATATTTACACGGAGGAGTGTCTACAACATTTGTCCCTGATTTAAGAGTTCTTGGGACTACTATTGTTTGGAATTATGCAAAAGAAGGGAATGATGAAGGAATTCCATTGTCATTCTATATTCCAAATTATGTATCAACTTTATTGACTCCTGTATTAAGTGATTTAAAATTACAAAAGCAGACTCCTAATAATGTTGTTGCTATCACAAAGACAATAGGAACAGGAAAAGAGTTTTTAGAATCTTCTGATTTTCAATTTGCATTTAGATACCAATATAGCAGTTATGAATTTTCTGCTCTTAGCAACTATACTCAAATATTTAAAGGAGAAAAGAATACTGAATCTTATTCGTTTGCATTTACATTTTCCTCAATACCTACTTGGGCTAGTTTCATAGAGTCTTATGTTCGAATTGGGAACAATGGTACTTGGAGAAGAATTGATACCGCCGCTACTTCAAATTATACTCTAACTTGGACAGGGCAGATATATGAAAGTCTAGATATTATAACTACAGGCAAACCATTTGATGCAGTGCCTGTTAGCGCATATAGCATAGAGGTTGCTAAAAATAGGGTATTCCTTGCAAACATACAAGATGAATACAATGAAATAAGTAGCATTACTCCACCTAGCTCTATTTCGTCAGGATATTCATTCCCAACAGGAACAACAGTTAAAACATTTAAAGCGTCAACCACTACAGATACAACGGTTACAAGTACCGAATCAGGGTCTTATATAAAACCTTTTGCTAATAATTCAACTTATGCAATTGGGGTAGCATTTTATGATGCTGCAATGAAAACAAGAGGAGTCGAAGGAAAGTATACTAAGTTTACTACAGGAAATTTTGATTATCCTATTGTTCCTGATTTAACATTTACAATAAGCGGGGGTGCTCCGAGTTGGGCTAAATATGCACAAGTTGTTTATAGTAAAAACATTTCTAAGAGTTATATATTTGAAGGATATGCAAGTAGTATATTCTTTGAAATTACTAAGACCGTTGTTAATGAACTTACTAAAGAAGTCACAACTGTTAAATCATTTATTCAGTCTGTAACCAAGGATGATTTAAAAAACATTACCGCATTTGTAATTGACATCATGGGTATGTTTCGTGCAGGTAGAATATATACTTGGAGCGATGGAGACTACGCTGCCATAAAAACTCCAATAGGGCTTCTTACGTTAAAGATAATTGGTCAGTTGGATAATTTAGTATACTGTGCTTATACAGGGGCTGAGATGACAAATACAACTGTTGTAGACCCAGCTACTTTACCTTTCGAGTTCTATACTCCTAAGCAACAGCAAGCAGATGAATCATTAGTATTCTATGAATATGGTAATTTAATTCCTGTAACAACAGGTACTACATCAATTGCAGTTACAGGAAGTGGTACATTAAATGGTCCTGCATCAGGAAGTAAGTTATTGGGGGATACGGTATTCTCTATAATTGATATGCCTACTTATACTGTTTCTCCTTTTACGGTAGATGTTACTAAAAGTTCTCCTGTAGTAGAAGATGTGGTTACGATTGTTAATTCAACTCACGCATTTAGTACATTACAGCTTGGAGCAGTAGGCAACGGAGGATATTTAGATAATTACACGGCTACTCCAAAATCAGAAACTCCTATATTAACTTCTATTCCTACTAACGGAGATGGTGCAACAATACTTGATAATACAAATACAGCCGCATCTACAGGAACATCATTTAAAGTAAGTGGTTATTATGTACCCGCTGAACAAGAATCGGGAGTTAATAAGCTTTCGATTACTTATAATCTTCAGTCAACTGAGGTAATGTCATTGCTTACACCTCCTTCTGGTTCTATTTATACAGCAAGCCTTGACTATACGCTTACAGCACAAGTATATAAAAATCCGTTTAATAATACAACGTTCGCATACGATAAGACACCTGAGAAATTTGGAACACCATTCAATATTGCAACTCCTCGTTCTGTGCTTATGGCAACAACGGGAACTGTAGTGGATTTTACTTCAACTCAGGTTATTGACTTTAAGAACGATATAAAAGAAGATGTTAAGCCTAATGATGCGTTTTATGTGGTGCTAACATTAGAGTTTAGCGCAAGAGGATATTTGGACCAATCGACTGTAACTATTGCTAAGAAGTCAGGTCAAACTAATAGTATTGTATTTAATTGGAATGGAGATAGAACTCCTGTAAATACAATTACATCGTTTAATTATAACGCTCCTGTATCTGCAACAAAAGGTAAGTATTTAATTCGTTCGGTATCAAATGCAACCGCTAATCCATATTGGAATACTTCTTCGGGTAAGCCTTTATTAGCGGCATCTAACATTACATCTCAAAGAAGATTAAATACAATTCGTTACGGAGGCAATTACGTACAAGGCACAAAGGTTAATAACGTAAACTCATTCTTCTCTTTAGATAGCAATGATGTAGCAATAGAAAACGGAGATATTACTTCATTACAAAGAGCTACAAGACTTCAAGGAAATGGTTCTATGATGTTGGTACTTTGTCAAAAAGAGTCAGCCTATATAATGCTTGGAGAGCAAGAGCTATCCCAAGGAAACAACTCTTCTATTCGTTCTTTAACTGCCAATATGATTGGTACTATCAGAAACTTTGGTAATAACCTTGGGATGCTTGATAAGAAGTCGGTAATGAACTACAAGGGTACTATATGGTGGTGGGATGATTTTAATAAGAAGGTAATTAAATATACTCCTGATGGATTAGAGTTAGTAAGTGATACTTATATGCGCTCTGCATTTAGAAATAAAAGTGGTATAGCAACGTTCTCTTATGATGCGTTTCATAATATGTGTTTTGTTGCTATTGGTAGCGAGACTCAGTCATTAGGATACTCAGATAACTTAAAGCGTTGGATTGCAGCGTATGACTTTGTTCCTGACTACTTTGAGAGTTTTGGAGACAGGATGATTATATTTAAGAACGGTACAATATATCGTTCATTAGAAAGTAATAACAAAACTGATTATAACGCATTCTTAGGCAACGCAGCAGTTAATGGGAACATTAAGTTTACGGTTAATAGCCAACTGCCTGTGATGCCTTTAAACATAGCTGTATTACACGATATGAACGTGACTGATTGGTCGCAACCTAATTACGTCAAAAGTTCATTAATGACAATAGATATCACAAACGATAATGGTCAAACAAGCTCAATAAACGAAACTAATTGGCTTTTAGAAGACAATAGAATATATGCCCACATAATGAGAGATAGTAGCTCTGCGGGCGGATTAATAGAAGGTAATTATATTGTGGGTTATTTAAATAATTTCTTGTTAACTTTGAAAGACAAAACACAGAATATGCGGGTTAATTCAATAGATATAGAAGTTAACCCGATAACAGGACATTCATAAAATATTAAGAAAATGATAGGTGCTATATTACAAGGATTAGGTGCTGTAGGAAGTGTGATTGGGGCAGTTGGTCAAAGCGAAGAAGCTCAAAGACAGTTTGATAGACAAACTCAATTTGGGCAACAACAAAAAGCTAAGTTCACTCAAGGCTACGGGGACTTAATTAATCAAGCCAAGGGGCTTAAAACATATCAAGGAGATATTAGCAAGTACCTTCAAGCACAACAAGCTGCTGAATTAGGCAAGCAAATGGCAGGCGGTGGTCGTGTAGCAGGAGAAGATATAGCAAGGCAACAAGCATCTCAGTCTACAGCTAATACATTAGCAGCCGCACAACGTGCAGGAGGTTCATCTTCTGACTTGTTAACAGCCGCATTAATGGGGCAACAGCAAGAAGGTGCTCAGATGCAAAACATTGATGTTAACTCTCAGCAACAACGTCAGCAGATGCAACAACAAGCTCAGCAGAACTACTTACAATCATTAGGTCAGACTGCTGCAGCACAAGCACAACAAGCGGGACTACAGTTTGAGTCTGAGTCAGGTAAACAACAACAATTATTGGGATTAGCTCAAGGGCAATTTCAAGGAGGGATGGCGTTAGACCAATCTTTATTTGAACAACAACAAGCAGCGGCTGCGGCAGTACAAAATGCTAAGTCTGCTATATGGTCAGGTATTGGAGGAATTGCTTCTACTATAGGTAGTGGTTTAACTCAGATGCAAAATCAAACTCAGAATATGGATATGTTAAAAAGAATGTATCCAAGTGGAGCAGAGAAAGCAATGAAAGCATTCGGCACAGCAGGACCAGAAACACCTAAATTAGGACTAGGAGCTTTCTTTGGAAGTAAGCAAATAACAACTGGTATTCCAATGGCTAATACTGCATCGTATCAGCCTTATTCATTTATGCCTCCGCAACAACAAACTAATTATTCGTCTTATACAAATCTTTTGGGACCTAAATAATAATGGCATATATATACGACCCGTCGCAAAACATTCAGCAAGGATTCCAGCAAGCGGCTTCTGGAGTTGGCAATATATTTACACAAGTTATTGCACAACAACAAAGAGACTACAACTTAGCTGAAAATGCATTTCAAAATATTGAAGCTCTTAAAAAAAACTTAAATATATTTGGTCAGAAAAATATTACAGCTAAAGCAAACGATTTATTAGGGAGAACAAGTTCTGCAATAATGAAAGATGGAAAGCTGGACTACTCTGCACTAGGTAATATCCGCCAACAAATATCTGAAATAGGAGACCTTAAACAAGGTTACGATGTAGGAGCTAAAGAATACGAAAAAATGTTACAGTTAGGAATTGCTAACAAAGACAACTTAGTTAGCTTTGAGAAATTCTACAAGGACTTGTCTGCTAAGATGGGAGATGAAAACTTAGTTAGAAATCCTCAAGACTTACAAAAGGCTTTAGCTGACACATATACCAATAACTTAGATTCATTTAAAATGTTTGGTAAGTCTTACTTGTCGTCTAATCCATATCAGAAAATATCTCAAGATGTTAAAGACCCTAAGACTGGTGCTTTAATGAGAGTACAAGGAGAGTTGCCTGCAGGATGGACTTTAGATACACAAGGGAATAGAATACCTCCTGTTCCAAAGACTATGGTTGTTAATGGACAGACTGTTACAATGGACTACGCTGACCAAGAGTTAGCTAGAATACAGGCTACTAGTCCTGAGCAGTTAGTATTAATGAGAAAACAAGCGGGTGCTACAGGTCAAAACTTAAGTGATAAGGACTTGGTTAAGATGTCTATTGATAAGATTCCAATGACTGTTCAATCTACTCAAGTTAAGTCTAAAGATGAAATAAGAGCACAAGAACTTGGAGTAGCCGCTGCCGAATTTAAAGGAGCTAATATGCAAAAAGAGTTTGATATGGAGATGGCGATGAAGCAAGCTCAAGTCAATTATTATAACTCTAAAGGGAATACGGGGGCTTCTGCTAGTGCGCCACAAGAATACGCTCAAGGTAATATGTATGATATAAATGTTCCTTTAACTAGCGGACGTTTAGCTAAGTTAACAGCCGCTCCAATAGGGAAAAGCATGAAGGTAAGTTTAGATAATCAACAAGTAATTGTAACTGATATTGGAAAATCTAAAGGCTCAGGAGCTATTTGGGCTAAGGTATTAGTAGATAAAGACGACAACTTCTTATTAGACGAAAGTAATATTGCTGGAGCAAAACAAACTTGGGTAAAAGTTAAAGACCCTGCAATATTTAAAAAGACAATAGATAGAACTATTCACGCGGGAGGATTTGCTAATAAAGAAAAGCCTTATGCTCAAGCATTAGTAGACGGAGTATTTGGAGCAGCTAGTCAAAACTTAGGTACTAATCCAGTACGTAAACCTGCAACACCAAAACCTATTACTAAATTAACGGAACAGCAAATAAAAGATATAGCAGCAGTAAAATCTAATCCGCAAAATGCTAATGTAATTAAAGATGCTAAAACTGGAAAAATATTAAGCGATTTAGAGATTTGGGATTTAATGCAAAATCAATAATAAATTATGGCTAAGTTAAAATTAGATTTAACAGGTACTTCTTTTGATAAAAAATCAGCACCTGTACTTGACCTTTCTGGAACTTCATTTGAAAAAAAAAATCCAATTCAAAAAAGCGATACGGCATTATCTGGAAAGACAAGTTCTACGGCTGGGAAATTTGAAGTTCCCGATAATGATTCTGCTTGGTACGATTGGGATAACATCAAGAAAGCAGGTACAAATTTAATTGATTTTGGAAAAGGGCTAGGGCAAGAAATACCATCTGAGGTAACAAGGATGATTGGAGATACAATATCGTCACTAGGTCTTGCTGTTGATTTGGGAGGAAGGTATTCGTCTGCTGGAATTAATTATTTAATGGGCGACAAAAAACAAGCTCAAAAAGATATTGACTCTGACCCTACTTTTTTAGGTAAATATTTAGTAGACGCGGGAAATTATTTAAGTGAAAGTGCAGACTTAACTAAAGACGACACATTAAAAAATTGGGGTGTATCTGAAAAAAACAGAAACCCTAATCGGACATTTTATGACGCATTTTCAGATGGAGATTTAGGAGATGGTTCTGCAATGTTATTTAGAGATGTATTATCTACTGTACCACAGGCTGCCGCAGCCATTTTAACATCGGGCGGTTCTTTAGAAGCCCAAGCATTAAGAAAATCTGGCGGATTACTTAGGCAAACAGCACTATCAGAGATGGGCGCTATTGCTAGTACTGAATTGCCTGCTGTTTTATCTACTGGTTTAAAATCTGAAATTGGAGGACAGTTTAAATTTGGAATAGGTCTTGGTACAACGTCTTCTTTAGCAGCAGAGTATAAAAAAGACAATCACGTTACCGCAACTGATTTTCTAGAATCTATTGCTAGGGGTGTTATAGAAGGAGCTAGTGAATCCTTGTTTGATACTGATATTATTGCTGCTAAAAAATTAGCAAGTAAGTTCGTAAATGTATCAGATAATCCAGCTGTAAAAGGTATTATGGCTTCTATTGTAGGAGAAGGCGAAGATGCTGCAAAAGAAAAAATAGTAAGAACAACTACAGATATTTTAGGGAAAGCTTTTGCAGGAGGACGTAACGAAGGATTTGAAGAGGTCGCATCTAGTTTTGGCAATATGCTTATTGATGCAACAAAACAAGGCGGATTTACAATGGAGTCTTTAGATAAATTCAAGAAAGATGCTATTGAATCGTTTATTGTAGGGTCATTAAGCGGAGGTTTAATTTCAGGTGAAGTAGCAAGACGTTCTCGTGTAAAACTTACAGATATTCAGCAGAAAACAATTGATAGGTACAATGAGGTTATAAATGACGACACGGTTTCGGATGAAGCCAAAAATGTAGCTAAGGAAAGAATTAAAAATATACTTGATTATAGTGCAAGTTTAAGTAAAGATAATTATGGTTTAATTGCAGCTTTACCTAAAGAAAAAAGAGTAGAGGCATTAGGGTATTTATCTAGTATTACCAAACTAGAAGAAGATATAAAGAATACAAAAGATTCAGAAGATGGCTCTTATCATTCAGAGTTAAATAATAGCATTAAGTCTTATGAAGATAAAGTTAATAATTTAATTGACGAGGAATATAAGTCTCAAAGAGAAGCTCGTAGGAAAGAAACAATGTCTCAGTCAGATATAGATACAGAAGATATTATTAGCTTTTTCCAATCTACTGAAAAGCAAGGATTTTCTATTGAAGATATGGATAGCGCTCTTAATGATATAAGAGCTAGAGTAAATAACAAAGAAGAGATAGACCAAAAAGATATTGGCACTGCTAATGATATGTTATATGAGATTATAGATAATATTGAAAAATCAGAACTAACTGCCGAACAAAAGAAAGTTGCCTCTGAGCCATTCTTTAATCAGATTAAACAATTAGAATCATACGATAAAACAATTAAGACCACAGAGGTTACTACTCCTATACAAGAAGTTACTACAACAACTCGTGAAACAGGAAGAAGAGAAAGACCAAAGACAACTGTGCTGACTGATAGGTTTAATCTTGAGCCTGTTGAAGTGACTGATTCAGAAGGAAATAAATCTAATTATGTCGCAAAGGTTAATGAGGACGGAAGTATATCCCTTGTACCAAAAGTTAAGTTTAGCAGAACCGCTACAGAACAAAAGAGAAAGGGTATAGAATTAGATTATAATTTCTTAGAGTTCCAAGAAAGTATTAAAGACGAAAACGACAGGGTTATTGGAGCTAGATTATTAGATAAAAAGACGGGCAATATTATTGAGATATCTAATCCAGAATTAGCAATTGATTTAGCTTTAAAAGCAAAGCAAGACGCATTAGGTAATGTATCTGAGGGTGTAATGTCTCAAGAAAAAACGGTTACCCCAGTTGGTCAGTTAACTAGCATTGTTAAAGAGTTTGTCAACAAGAGAGCAACTAAGGTCGCGCCACAGGCTACAACAGAAACAACTGAAGAGCAAGCCCCAGCGTTAATAACAGAGGTTCCTACATCTCCCGTAGGATTGCCTTCAAGAAAAGCTTATGTAGTTGAGGATGATGTTGAAACAAAAAAAGGGAATAAAATCTTAAACAAGATTTCTCCTGAAATAAAGAAGCGTATTGCTAATTATGTTAAATCATTAAAAGCTACTATCCCCAATTCAAAAGTTGTCCTTTATGACAATAAAGCTGATATGATTGAGGGCATTGTTAATCAAGGATATTCAAGACAAGAGGCAACAAAAGCGGTAAATGAATCCGATGGCTTATACGCAGGTTCATCTAATACTATTCACATTGATGTAATGAGAATGGACAAGACTACTTTGCCTCACGAGATATTTCATCCGTTAGTAGCTAGATTAGCTAAAGAAAATCCTGCCGAGTTTATTGCTCTAAGAAAAAGAATTTCAAAAGTTTTATCAGAAAGTCAACTTAAGGAGTTGGATGCTTTTGCTGCACAATATTCTGATGAAGGGAAAGCTGTAGAAGCCGAGGAGTTTTTATCTCAGTTAGGGGGTTTAGTAACAGCTAATAAAGCTAAGATGGAGCGAGGAACCCTTATGAATCTTGCCTTAGCAGTTAAAGAATTTTTGAAGAAAATTGCAGCTAAGACAAACTCTAAAGTATTAAAGAATTTTGCAGACAGTATTTTTACAGAGCAAACAAAAACAGACGATTTGATTAAATTTTTTGAAGGATTTGGCAAATCTCTAAGACAAGGTGAGGCAATTAATGTTGAAGGTTTAAATTCTACAGTTGACTTGTTAGGCACTGAACCTTATTCTGAGAGTTTATCCATAGAAGTTCCTACTGAATCATTTAAGGCTTCTAATCCAATTATTAGAAGTAAGAAAATTGGGAAGTATAGTTTTCCAGATGGGGCAGTATTTGAATCAGTTGAACTACCAATAAAATCTTTAGATGATATTATTAAGCAATACGAAGGAAGAGTTGTAATTATAACTAGCGATGCTACAGGATATGGTGTAGACTCATTAGGAGAACCAATACTAGGTGGATTTGGGTTTTCTACTATTAAGCAAAACATCGATGATAACATTGGATTTGCATCAGTAGGAGAGAAAGAAGTTAAGTCTACGATGACTCGTGCTTTCAATATTCACGGAAAAGGGAAGGCTGTAGTTTTAATCATGATTCAACCTGCTTTTACTACCATTGGAAATTCCTATGGAGTTAAATACTTTGCAAGAGGTATGCGCGAGATAGCTCAGAAAGACGCTACTCAATTAGAGCAATTAAAAATTTCTATGAAAGAAGCAATTCTTAATAGCGCTGAGATATCTGAAGAGTTACAAAAAGTTGATGCTAAAAAAGGAAAAAGAAACACTGAAAAAGCTTTATTCAAACTAATTGATAGTATCAATAAGGATACTAATATAGAAGAGTTTACTAAAGAATTTTTGGCGGACACAACTTTTAAGTCAAGAACTGGAATTATTAATATGTTCCTAATCGACTCACAAAATGTTGGGTCTAACGTTGCAGCGCATCCATTAAAGGTAGCTTTAAAAGAGATTGGCTATACTAAAGTTGATTTTTTAAATGAATATGGAGATAAATCTTTCTTGACAAAAGAGATGATTGAATCTAATGCGGGAGGATTTGTTGTAGGAGGATTTGAGATTGATATCAAATCAGGTAAAGATATGGCAGAGCAGATATCTGAACTTCAGTCTAAAGGAATTACGCATCCATTATTTAACGGTAAGCTAGGAGGAACGAATCACTTTGCATTAGATGGCATCTATGATGTTAATGAAAACTTTGCTGAATTTGCTAAACCTGAATCTGAGATAACTTTACCAAACGAAGAAAGGGACGCTTTGGTTAGAGATTTTTACAAAGAAGATAAATTTTATGAGGCTAAATACAGAGAAACACCATTAGCAGAAAGAACTTACACTCAATTAAAGGCTGATTATAAGTCTAAATTTAAAGATGAGATAATTAAACCTACAGGTGCACTTAAATACAAAACTGCGAATGTTGCGGCTAGCGTTGCCCGTAGTTTAGGGTTTAATTTAGATGAAGCCAAAAGAGATGACTTAAGAAAATCTGAATTTAAGCAACGTCAAAGAGATACTTTACGTCAAAAGAAATCCTATCCTGACGCATTTGAAGAATCAAGAAATGAATATTTAGATAAATTTAAAAATACTCCTAAAGAAGTGTCTAGGTATTTGCGCAAGGTTTTGTTTGAGCGTAATATTAATGTTAAAAAAGCATTTGAAGATGCTGAGTTAGAGTTCTCTTTATATACTATGTATAATAGGGCAGGAGCATCTATGTTTGGCAATCTTAAATTTACTGAAAAATTTAATGAGATTTATGGGAATTTAAGTACTGAAGAGATTAAGTTATTGGATAATTTTATCTTACTAAGAAGAACTGTTGCGATTGATACAAACTTTGATAATAGAGAAGAGTCTAGACCAGAACATCCTGACCATAAGAATATAGATGGGGTTAAAACTGCTACCAATAAGGAATCTGCTTTAAGTACGCTTGAAGATTATAAGGATTTATTAGGAGACGAATTGTATAATAAAATATATAATTCATCTGATAAATATTTTAAAGCATTTAGTGATATTCTTAAGTACAAGTATGACAACGGATTAATAAATAAGGAGACTTACGAACTTTATAAAGATTACAATTATTCGCCGCGTAAATTCTTACAATTTATGTTCGGCACATCTATTAGTGAAGAAAGTAAGTTAACAACAAACAATTTTTATCAAAGAGGTCTTGCTTTATCTAAAGATGAATTATCTAAGATTCAAAGTGGTTCGACAAAAGGATTGTTTGTAGATTCAGCTAAACTGCTTCACGCTGCAATGATTGCTACTGAAGTACGAGTTGCATCTAACCTTGCTCTCAAAACACTTTATAACGAGGCAATTCCCGCTAACCTTGACTTTGTTAAAGAGGTTGAATACGAGAAGTATAAAGATGGTACAATAAAAGTAAACCCTGATGGTTCATTAAAGTATGTTAAAACTGCAGACGAAGGGTTCAGAATCGTAACTTTTAAAGAAGACGGAATAGTAAAAGCATTTGAATTAAAAGAAGATTTGGCTAAGGAATACTTTGACGAAGAATTATTTGATAAGAATAGCAAAGCATATAAGTTTGCTCAGGTTGCATCAGGTTCTAATATCCTTCGTAATATGGCAACTGGAATGAACTTAGCATTCTTTGTTACCAATATACCTGTCGATGCCTTATCTCAAGTACAATTTTCGGGCATACACGATGGAGCTAGCCTTGGTGCGCCGGGGCAATTTGCTAGTGCTATTGCGGGAACTCTTATTAAGTCAGGTCAATTATTGCCATTAGAGTTTGGCTTTAAAAACAAAGCTCTTGAAGACTTAATCTATGAGTACGGAAAAGCTGGTGGACTTATGATGACATTGACTGAAGAGTATTCATCTAAACTTAAATTTTTAGGAAACATTCCCAAATATTTAGGTTCATTTGGTAATGCTTCAGAGATGGGCTCTAAGCTCAATGCATATGAGAAAGTTCGTAATAATGAGATAAAGAAATACAAGGAGCAAAATGGTAAAGAGCCAATTGGCGAGGATTTAGCAAAGATTCAAACTAAAGCTGCGTACATTGCCCGTGCGGCTATGGATTACCATAGAGGCGGACTTCTTACTAAATGGATAGATGGATTCATCCCTTATCTAAACGTATTGTCACAAGCAACTAAAATAACAGCGGACTATATAGTTAAAAACCCCAAAGACTTTACAGACAAGATTACTCAAATGGGTATTTTTGTTATAGGACTAACTATCTACAATTTAATGGTAGCTGGAGGTGATTACGATAACGACGATAATGAACAAGACTTATTAACTAAGATTGTTATATTTTCTCCATTTAAAGACGCAGATGGCAAAAGGGGTAAATTAGAGATTGGGGCGCCAGATATGGTTAAGAAATTCTTGAATATATTTCAAAGTATAGGAGAGGGAATTTATTATCAAGCTATTCTTGGTGAAAAACAAAAAATCGATGAATGGAAAATTGCAAAGAGAGCGCAATACTTAAGCTCATTTGATTTAAAATTACCGTCAAATATTCCTCCTGCTCTTAAAGCTATGGTTGAATACAAGTATAACTTAGATTTATGGAGAAATAAAGATATTACAAAGCAATTAGGAGATGTATTGCCACAAGATGAAGGAAGATATAATCCTAGTGTAGCATCATTCTACAAAATTATTGGTAGTTCAACAGGGATGTCTCCAATAAGATTACAAAAGGCGTCTGAAAACTTTATTACTCAATCAAACCCTTTAGTAGGAATAGGTTATTCTTTAATGGATAAGATGGTTAATAATTATGCCAATCTTCCAGAATCTCAACGTTCTAAATACGACAAGGGTAATATTTCAGATATTCCACTAGCTGCTTTTGATAAGATAGCTGGTAGGCTTTATTCTAAGACTGACCCTACTGTAACATATACTAAAGGGAAAGATATAATTGATAGAATAAATCAAACTGCAGGAAGTAAAAAACAAGAGGCTAAAGCTGAGATGAAATTGCTTGTTGAGAAAAAAGCCTCAGTCGCAGAATTAAATGCATTCTTAATTAAACAAGACCCTATTTATAGAAAAGCGGCGGTTGAATACAGAGATATGCTACAGAAAAAGGCAAAATTAAATTATCCTGATTTTCAAGAAAAATATTATGATATTATGTTAGGTCAAAATGCTGAAGCAAAAGCTCAAATAGTCTACACTTATTTTCCTTATATTTTAAATAAAGGTAATGAGAAACTTGTACAAGATTTAAACGAGCTTAATTTAGTAGGTAAGGATACTAAAGTTTATTTAAATAAATACGTTAAAGAAAAAGGAATAAAAGAATGATAAAGAAGGTAGCAAAAGGATACGAAGTCGTATCTAAAACAACAGGAAAGAATCTTGGGGTTTCAAAAACAAAAGCAGGCGCAGCTAAAAGAGAAAAGCAAGTTAATTATTTTAAATATTTAGCATCAAAAAAGAAATAAAAGTGTTAATTTTAACAATCAAAAAATAATAATGATTACCTGCGGCTCACACCGTTTAACAAGTTAAACTTATGGCGAATTTAATAGAAGTACAACAGAAAGCTAAAAGAGCGCAAGCCTTCGGTACATTAATGAATGACTACTCACAGAACTCTTCAGAGATGGAAGGCGCGGATGACCCTCAAGAGGAGTTGTTATGTGAGATGCTAGAGGCATCTGCACAAGCAAAGGTATTCCATTGGCAAACGGAAATTTTTTCAGAACATGAGGCTTTAGGCGAATTTTACGAAGAGTTTAATGATTTAATGGATAAGTTTATAGAATCGTATCAAGGCTGTTATGGAAGAATTATGTTGGGCTGCGATATGGAAGTTAAGCCGTACACAGTTGGTGCCCCTATGGTATTCTTAGAATCATTTAAAGAATATATTTCAGGCGGAGCAAGAATGTTAGTTTTGGGTAATTCTGCGTTAACAAACATCTTAGATGAAATTAATGGATTAGTAGAGCAAACTATTTATCGATTAACTTTTAAATAATAAAGTAGCTTATGAAAGAAAATGCTTATATATATTGTCATTTAAGAAAAGATAAAAATGAGATATTTTATATAGGCATCGCCACTAAAAAAACTAGGGCTTATGAAAGTTTTAATAGGCGTAATAAAATCTGGGGCAAAATAGCGAGTAAAACCAATTATGATGTAATAATATTATATGAAAATTTATCTTGGCAGCAAGCTTGCGAAATCGAGAAGCTAATGATAAAATCTCATGGAAAAATATACGATAATACTGGTACGCTAGCAAACATTACAGATGGAGGAAATGGAACGTTAGGTTATGTTAATGATAAAAATCCTTTAAAGGGTAGAAAGCTTTCGGAAGAGCATAAATTAAAAATTAAAAATGGTTTATTAAATTCACAAGACAGAAGAAAGCCATATAGTGAAGAACGCAGGAAAGCTATATCTGAAAGGATGAAATCAAATAAATATTGTCTTGGAAGAAAATTGAGTGAAGAAGAGAGAAAAAAAAGGCTAAATAATAAAAGCAATAGTCGAAAAGTGATAGATATAGTTTCTTTAGAAGAATATGCTTCCTTGAAAAATTTATATAAAAGCAATTTTAATTATTTTAATAACCTTGGTCTTAAATATTCGGCTTGCGTTGCTCAATTAAGAGGTCAAAATAAAAATAAAACAAATTATATGTACTTGGATTTATATTCACAAAAACAATTAACTTTAAAATAAATTAAACTTATGAAAACTAAGAAAGCAATGCCAATGAAGAAGGATTCTAAAAAAGCTATGCCAGCTACAAAGAAGCCTATGCCCCCAATGAAAAAAGGAATGATGTCTAAAAAGAATTGTTAATGAAAGAAAAGAAAGGAATGGGGTTTAAGGCAGCAGCTGCTAACATTGCCTCAAAGCAAGGTATCTCAAAAGAAAGAGCAAGTGCTATATTAGCTGCATCTGCAAGAAAGGCATCACCTAAAGCAAAGAAGGCTAACCCTAATTTAAAGCACGTTTTACCTGCTAAAAAGAAATATTAATTTTATGAAGAACGGTCTCTATAGCAATATTAATGCAAAGCGCAAGCGTATTGAAGCAGGTTCAGGCGAAAAGATGAGAAAAGTAGGTAGCAAAGGTGCTCCTACTGCAAAGCAATTTAAGCAAGCGGCTAAGACAACTAAGAAGAAATAGTATGGCATCAGAACTTTGGCAGAAGAAAGCAGGGCAAAATAAAAATGGCGGCTTATCTAAAGCGGGTCGAGCCTCCTATAATGCTCAAACTGGGGGTCATCTTAAAGCTCCTGTTAAGGCAGGAACTAATCCAAGAAGGATTTCCTTTGCCGCAAGGTTTGCGGGGATGGCAGGACCAATGAAGAAGCCTAACGGAGAGCCTACAAGAAAGGCATTAGCTCTAAAGGCTTGGGGTTTTGGAAGCGTAGAAGCTGCAAGAAACTTTGCGAATGCTCATAAAAAAAAGAAATGAAACTAACTGAGTGGTTTAAGTTTTGTCAATCCTGCGGGAAAAAGCAATACTATACTACTAAATGTGAGCTCAATAGGGCAATCAAGATTAATACTCTCTGTATTAGTTGCCATAATAAATCAGGTAAAAATAATAAAGGTAAGTACAGGGAAATTCCCATCTCTTGGTTTGAGTCTAAAAGAAGAAAAGCGTTAGAGAAAAATAGGGAGTTTGGATTTGATATTAAATACATCTGGACTATTTACATCAAACAAGACAGGAAGTGTGCTTTGTCGGGTATCCCATTAGATTTTGATGCAGATACGGATAATGGTATGGTGTCAATTGACAGGATTAATAACGACAAGGGATACGTCAAGAGAAATATACAACTGCTTCATAAGGATGTTAATTACATGAAGTGGACGTTTACTCAGAAACATTTCATAGAATTGTGTAACTTAGTAGCCAAGAATCATAAATAGTTGAACGTGAACAAGTCAAACGCTAAAGGTAGAACCGCTAAGTTTTACGCCACCCATCCTGAGTCTAAAGCTAAGAAAGCTTCTTACGATAAAGCTAATGATGCAACACCTGAACGTAAGGCAAGGCGTGCTGAATTAACTAAGATTAATAGAGAACATCAGAAGTCTGGAAGGGGTAAGGTCGGAGATGGTAAGGACGCATCTCATACAAAGAATGGTATTGTTTTAAAACCTGCTTCCGTAAATAGGGGAAGTAAGACGGACAGCAGCGGCGATGCTAGGGCTAGGGGGAACAAAAGGTAGTCGTTCTTTATAGATTATTCCTCCGTGAATAGTTCCTTTATATTCAGGAAATACCCCCTTTTCATCTTCGTCGTCTTCGTTTTCTCTAAAAACAACTAATGACTTACATAGAAAAGGTGCGTTCTTGGTTAGCGTTGAAAGCAGTTTATCAACGTATTTTTTATCTACTGCTAAAAACGATTCGATTACAATATATTTGTCTCCGCTTGCCACTACCCTATAGCAATTCTTATCGTACTTTACCCATTGTCCTGCATAAGGACTTGGTGAATCTTTGTCTCTTTTTATAGCGATAGAGATATCGTATTGTTTTTCTTCTTCCATTATTTTTGTTTATTTAAAATTTCTTCATATAATACTTTCTTGTCTAACCCCTCTATCCTTGGAGGTCCGTATAGTCCCATAACATCAATAGCTTTGACTAGGTAAGCTGAAAAGTCTTTAAGGTCGGATATTACCACCAAGGCAATTATATCATCAGCAGAGGGCAAGCAAACGAGTTTATCGGTAGGTTGGAATACCCAAGAGTTTTCTCTGTCTCTTACACTCATGCAAGACTTGACATGAATAGGAGTCTTCTCATCTACAAATAGGTCAGCATCAAAAGACTTCCTCTTAACTGAGTATATCATTATATCAGGCTGAGTCACTACCCTATCCTTTTCTACTAAAAAATTATATACGGCAAACTCCGCCATCTTGCCTATGTATATATCAGACTTGACCTTGAGCTCGTTGGTTTGCTTGCGTTTGTCGTAAGTACTCTTGTTGCTAAGATACACGGCATCTGCAAATGCATTACATAAAGACTCTTGGTATAACGTTGGAGGGATTAACTCTACTTTAGTTATTTGCATAGGATATAATTTGGACGTATAGTTTGTAATGCTTTTTACCTAATGTTTCATCTGGGATTATATGTAACCCTTTATAATATTTCTTAGTATCATCTATTATTAAATTAGTACTTCTTAGATAGTCAATAAGAAATTTGCAATGGAGGATTGTATTATCTGCATCAAGCCTTGAGTTATATCTTAATGTTAATTGATATTCATTTATTTGCCTATTGTTTTTTATCGGCATCTTTGCAAAAAAGTTTTTCCAAAAATTCTTTTCCTTGCTTCTTAGTGTCCAATGAGGCGAACTATAAAATTTATTTAATGATACATCTACTCCCTCCCATTCAAATAATAATTCATCTATTATTTCATACATTTTTAAGTCTTGTTTTAAATTCTTCCTCTACATCTTTCCAATAACACTTATCATCAAAACTTGCATGGCTCATTTCATTCGCCAACTCATTTAAAAAATAAGAGATAAGCGAGATATGCCCCTCACAGAAGTATATTCTCGCTATCTCATTTAGCCTTTCAGCTGGTTTTAGATTACTAGGATTTGTCAATGTATTCTTATTTTCTTTTGGTTGACCGTAAGTATCACATCAAGTGAAGCGGCAATTCCATTAGAAGCAAGGTGTCTTACTATCTTACTTAGTAGGAAAAACCCTAAGCCCTTTACGTTGTTCTCTAAGCCTGATACCTGTTGTACCTTGTTAAAGCCAGATACTTTAGCAAAGGCTGCTTGGGTCATCCCTAACTCTGTTCTAATATCTTTTATAATATTCATAACTTTCTTTGTTGTTTTTCTCAGCCAACTTTTCTCTTTCAAACTTATCCTTAGCGTGCTGTATTTTTGTTTGGTGGTGTATGTCTAGTTGATTGTAGATATTTTGGTACACCTGATTAAATGTTCTTTCCATAATTATTTAATTGTTACACGAATAGATGTTGTACTTGTTTTATATGGAGGGAAGAACTCTTTGGTCTCTCCTGTCTCCTCATCTACTACAACAAGTTTTCCTTTAAGACTTTTAGCCATAGCCTCAATGTCTTTTAGTTTCTTAGTCTCTAAATCTATTACTTCTTTTTGAGTTACCCAAGACGGAGTTGCACTATAATCATTTCTAACTCCTGTCTCTACTACCTTTAAAGATGCACCTAATATCTCAGCCTCTTGTTTATCAAAGTTGCTTAACTCGGATATTGCGTAGTCCTTTAAAGCCTTTTCTAACTCCTCTAATACAAATATATATTTTCTGCATATAGCTAAGTCATTCAAAGGCTCGCCCCCGTTGAAGGCTAGCTCCTGAATATAGGAGCTAACCATTGCGGATAAACCTTCCTTGTCTGCCGATACAATTGGGTTTGTTTTAAGTAATGCTAATTCGTTCATATTAAAAATCTGTTTGGTTTATTTTTAAATTATATATTAATCTTCTTTATTTTCAATGCAATAAAATATAAATGATTGGTGCTTTTCTTTTGTATCAAGAAGTTCGTTTGTATCACATCTCCTATACATCATCCGCTCTTGGTCATAAATAATAAAACGGTGAGCCTTCATGTGATGTTTTTTTGTTACAAATATTAAGTCCTTGTAATGTTCTTCATTATAAGACCAATGGTGTCTTTCAAGTCCTAATTCTGGGGGTTTAATACTTGCTGACATACTATGAGCTGATTTTTTTTCAGGATATAGAAATTTATACCTAATATTGCGTTGTGGGCTAATTTTATTATTTACCCCTACGTATAATCTATGATACTTATCTCTTCCTCTTTTGCGTTCTTTTTCAATATATGATTCGTCTTCTGAATTTTTTACGTAGTTTTCTTTAACATCTGTTTTTGCACAGGGCTTGCATTTATTTAAATGCCCATCTCCCATTTGGCTATGTTTATAAAACTCGTTTAATTCTTTTAACTCGCCACATTTGAAACACTTCTTCATAATATTTATTTTTGTTTCCGCAAAGATAACTAAAATAATCTAAAAACTTCCATTTTAGAAGGGCAAGTCTGAATGACCAGCTGCTTCTAATACAGGCTCTGCGAATATTGGATGGAACGTTTCAACCTGAGGAATTTCTTCATGGGATACCTCTTGTGAAGTCTTGCGTGAGTCTAAGTATTCCTTTAATAAGTCGTACGCTGCCTCTGCTTTCTCGCTTGCATCAAGACTAATTCCTTTTCCTAATGTGAATGTAGGAGTTGTGTACTTAACTGCTCCCTTCTTTCCTTCAGTCGCCGAATTAACTTCAATCGTGTTGCCTAAGAAAGACTTGCGATTGTCTTTAGTGAAGTCAGACCAAGTCATCAACGCTGAACCCTTTAAAGAGATATTAACAATCTCGTTGTTAACGAATGCGTAGATGCTAACACAATAGTGACCACCTAATGACTGAACCTTTAACTTAATGTCTTGGTAGATTCCCTTAGCTAAGTCCCCTCCTTTAAATGCTCTAACGTTTAATTCTTCGTTCTTAGTAGAACGCACTTCGTTAGAATAGATTCCTGATGAAGATGAATCGTGCCATCCCTTAACTGTAGACAATTCGTCTAAGTGGATTAATGTTAACGGCAAAGTTAACTTCTTGTTCTCTTTTGTTTCCTTGTCGTAGAAGGTAAAACATTTGTCGTTGGACGACCAGGATAAGTACTTCTTAACTGGTGACTCAACTGTTGTGCGATAAGCGTCTGCTCTTGACATAATCTGTTTTGTTTGGTTTAAATTAATATTGATAGTTACTTTCTGGTGTAGCAAATTGAGACAAGTACGCTACTCTAAATACTAGCTTGTCTACTTTCTTTTGTACTGGTGCTTTTAAGTTACCGTTAGATAAACGATTCTTTGGATTAGATACGATAGCCTCCGCCTTGCAGAGCACATCGCTGTATGTTTGTTTTTTCATTTTCTTGTTTGGTATGACAAAGTTAAACTAATTTATTTATAATCCAAAACATTTAGATAAAATAATTAAAATAAAAAAGCACCCCGTAAAACAAGATGCTTTTAACCACTTCAACCTTTTAACCATTATTATCTATGCCAAGTATATTTAATTTTAACTGGCAATCTCTCTTTGCTTGGTATAGCTATATTCTCATCTGCAACTTCTGTGCCATACTTGTATCTTAGCTTTTTCTTTTCGTCTTCTTGCTTTATCTCGTCCCACCTCTCTTTAATCATAGCCTGAGTCTTGAAGGCTCTTAACTCCTCTTCCATCGCAAGCATATCTTTCTTTAACCTCTTGAGATATAGTGCCATGTCTAGGCATTCCTCGTAGGCGTGTTGTACCCAGTCAGAGGCTATCAAATCCTCTCTATCCATTGTCGTATTATACTTAGCTAAGCCTAGCTCCGCTCTACTTGCAATGTCCTTAATGACATCAAATACAATGCTGTCTGTAAACGTTGTTACGTTCTCGTTATTCTGTGACAATTCCATAAGATTTGAATATTTCGTTTATTTTTTCTGATATTGCTTCTACTAATAAAGGGTCAATGCTTTGCACCTGCAATCCTTTTCTAAAGTAATACTCCATAAATCGGGTGCTCTTTACAAAGTTGTCTAGCATATCCTCCTTGTCTTCATCTGAGAATTCCTTTGCGTCA
>Ga0114964_10000624_pt1 | contig 27184 bp, 26 predicted proteins | sample C_131016_MF_Meta_FD_92638 | JGI IMG/M metagenome (GOLD analysis project Ga0114964, IMG submission 92638) | Freshwater microbial communities from Lake Croche, Canada to study carbon cycling - C_131016_MF_MetaG | ecosystem: Environmental > Aquatic > Freshwater > Lake | place: Lake Croche, Canada...
ACTGGGACTTCCGTCCAATACTTGATGGCGAATGGTAGTACAAGTGCCTTGACGACGATAGGAACAAGTGGAGTTGGGACTTCATTGGTGAAAACTGGTACAAGCCCTTCCTTTGTACTGAATAGTTTAGCAGTTTCTACTGGACTATCTTCCTCTCTGGCGGGTGATACTATCACTCTGACCAATTCCAGTCCAGCCTCTGGGATTTCGTTGGCTTCCACGGGTACTGGTACGAGCCTCCTCAATTCAACGACAAATCCGAGTTTTTCTACGAAAAGTTTAGCTGTAGGAACGGGACTTTCAATCGCCTCAACGACGGATACGATTACATTAACAAATACTGCGACGGCTTCTACATTGGCGAATGCGGGTGCGGGAACGTCCCTTGTTGTAAGTGGTACAGCCCCTTCGCTAAGCGTAAAATCCCTTTCAAGTGGAACTGGAATTACTTTAACTGATGCTTCTTCTAACTTACAAATTACAAACTCATCACCCGCTTCTGGAATTACCCTTTCAAATGCTGGAACTGGGACATCTATACTATCAAGTACTTCTAATCCTACTTTTTCTACGAAGAGTTTGACGGCTGGGACGAATGTAACCTTCACAAGTACCGCAAATGATATTACAATCAACGCATCTGGTGGTGGCGGTGGTAGTTATACATTTACGAATGGTGGTACTGGGACGACTCTTGTTTCAACCGCAAGTACAGTTACTGACTTCAAACCGGTTTCCATTACTGCTGGGACAAACGTGACAATTTCAAACAGTGGTACAGATATTCTCATTAGTTCTGCTGGTGTGGCTGGTGGTTCAACACTAAATGCTGTGTCACAGCCTACAAGTGCTTCTACTTATTACCCTACTTTCATATCAAGTGCTACAAATACTACCATAAGTGCCGTTAATATGGATAGTGGTGGATTAACTTATGTCCCACAGACGAATACATTAACGGCTGGATTAATGAACTCTGTGACATTTACTGCTGGTAGTTCCTCGCCAACTATTGGGTTTGTAGGACACGCTACTTCCGCTTCTCAAGTACAAACGACTGGTATTCCATCAAGTGCTTCTATTTATTATCCAACATTTGTACCAACCAGTACCAGTAATAATTCTGAGGTACTTGCGAAAGATGTCGGTCTTACATATAGACCATCAGATAATACACTTACGACATCATTATATGTAGGTGATACTTTTACAAGTACAGCTGTAATCCCAGCGATTGGGTTCGTAGGAGCTGCTACTTCTGCTTCTACCATACAAACGACTGGTATTCCATCAAGTGCTTCTATTTATTATCCAACATTTGTACCAACTGCGACATCTGCTAATAATGAGATTCTTGGTAAAGATGTAGGGCTTACATATCAACCATCAACTAATACACTTAGCACAGATATAGTGAATGCGGTCACTTTCAACTCTTCTACGGCTGTTGCCTCTGCTGGGTTTGTAGGGACTTGCTCTCAAGCATTAAAGGTAGCTACAACTCTTCAAGATGTTAACGCAAGTATATTTTATCCCGTTTTCGCACCGTTGGGTGTTAGTTCAACAGCTCAAACGATGAATGTAGATACTGGTTTGTCTTATCAGCCTTCTACTGACACTCTAACGAGTGCTACTTTTGCTGGTGCTTTGACGGGTACTGCTACAAGGGCTACAAATGTAGTAGGTGCTGGAACGAATAACTTATTAGTTCAAACGGGAACGAATACAACTGGTCTGTTAGGTAATGGTACTGCGGGACAGTTCTTACAATCTAATGGTACTTCATTGCCTACTTGGGTGACGAATAGTGTGGTAGGACTTCAAGTGTCATTTGGCGGATTAGGTAGTGTAAGTAGTTACTTAGCACCGAATCGTTGGGCTGACCCAGCATCTACTGCTCTTGCTACTGGCGTATCCACTAAGTTTGTGATGCCTTTCGCTGGCTCATTAGTAGCCATATCATCATCAGTTACAACCGTGAATTCTACTACTACCTTAGCAATTGTAAGGGCTGGTGTTGTCGCTCAAACTGTAACGGGTGTTGCTTCTGGTGCTACAAATATAAACTATATAGCATTAGGTACACCCGTCGTTTTCACGACACTTCAAACACTAGAGATATTCACGGGTGGTCTATCTTGTGGAGTTTGTCTTTTCACGCTATATTTTACTTAAAATAATATCATCCTACGATATATGAATCCCCTAACCGCAAGAGGATTACCAGTCATCCATCCGAAGCCACCGAATGAGTTAGTAAAAGCCGAAATGGAACACGCATTCCATATTGAAGAGATTAAAACAGAGGCTGAAATAGCTGATAAACAACGGGTATGGACATCGTGTTGTATACGAATGGACTCTCAAGGGTCGTACTTTTTCGGTAAGCTATTCATTAGTCTAATAGTAATTGGTGTTAGTTCTTATGAACTAATAGTCAATCACGAAAATTGTACTGTTAGTGTAGCGTACGGTGGGTTCCTTTCAACGATACTAGGCTTCTGGCTCGGAAAACTGTCGTAAATGACTGGGGTCTGAATCCAGTACACCACTGAGCCACGCTAAATCATCTGTTGGATTGCCTAGGGAAAAGGCACTGAAATATTCTTTTTTTAACCGTTCTAATATGGAACACGTTAGTTTTATGTCAAAGTAGCGACTTAGTAGTGATACGAAATCATCACTCTTGAGTTGAGGTGGGTAGGAATAATTACGAATCAACTGGTCAATCCAGTTCTCAATCCACATACATCCAGATATGTCCCCTTTTGTCCCAGTCACACGTTTTACTGTCGCTTTACTTATGAGGGGTTTGGATTTTTTGAATTGTTTGAGTTCTTCTTTAAGTTCATCTTTAACTTTCTTCTGTTTAAGGGGTGAAATCATTTTCTTTACCATTAGAAATTATGTATCAAGTTCTATACGCAGACCCACCTTGGGATTACGCGGGCCAGAAGCAACATACACCTACCGCTATCAATACTGTTGTGAAAAGCGCGATAGACCACTACCCGACAATGAAATTAGATGAACTTAAAAAATTAAAAGTCAAAGAATTGTGCGATACAAACGCAGTGCTGTTTATGTGGTCTTCCTCTCCGCATCTGAAGCAATCCATTGAGTTAATGGAAGCGTGGGGATTCAAGTATAAGACGATTGCCTTCGTATGGGAAAAACAGAAGATTAACCCGGGCAGTTATACGTTGTCACAGTGTGAAATATGTATCGTAGGTAAGAGGGGTGTTATACCCAAGCCACGAGGGAGTCGTAAAGAACGACAGTTTCTGAGTGAATTACGTGGGAAACACTCTGTGAAGCCAACGGAGATTAGAGAGAGAATTATGAGGATGTTCCCTACACAAAAAAAGATTGAGTTATTCAGTAGAAACAAAGTGGATGGGTGGGACTGTTTTGGGAACGAGGTAGTTTCCGATGTATCTTTGTGACCGTGGGTATCGGGTTACGGGTTTACGGGTTACGGGTCTGTGGTAAGAGTATCTCCAATATATTGGTTTTTTTGAGTCGCCGCATCGGCGGTGCGGAAAGCAAAATATGTATGGCCGGTTTTGAAACCAACCCGTAACCCGTAACCCGTAACCTTTGTTTACTGACACTTCAAGCACTTCAAAAACTGGCTACAACAAGTCTTACCACCCCTTATTACAGTAGGATTCTTACTAACTAGGATGATGGTATCAATGAATATATCAATGAAAAGGGAGTGGTCTTCATAAAACTGCGGCAAGTTGCTTTTGATAAGTCCGATGACATATTCTTTTTTTTCAATACCAGTTGTTGGTGCTGTTAAAGGACTTTCAGCATCTTTCATAAATTTCAATATCATATTGGATGCTAAACTATAACTAAGACTATCCATTGCGTTCTAATGATACATAATAAAATATTTATCATTAAAAAATGGAAAAGCCCGAACCGTCTAAACCGATACCAATCCCGGATAAGCCCAAAAGCAAAGCTGGTCGCAAGAGGAAAATCGTCCCACGTATGACCATTGTTCAGATGCCCGTGATAATGGAGTTCAATTAGTTCTTAACATATTCGCTTTGTTGTGTACTTGAATGTCCCATTGCTAACTGGTCTTTTTCCATCTCACCGATAGTATCCTTATATTTATCACTGAGGAATATATGGCGTATCATACTACTGCTAACTTTCTTACCAAACACCTTGTTAAGAATCCTTGTGATACTATTAACAGCACTGATAGACGACCCATCAAAATTAACGAGTAGTTTAACGGGTTCATTCTTCTTCTTGCCTTCTTTCCACAGAGGATGATACTTAAAAAACGTTTCAATCGCCTTCCAAAGTGACTCTGGTATATCAGCCGACTGTGAGCCATACTTTTTACTTGTCTTGTATGTATTAAAAAAGAACTTCTTTGTTGCTACATCTAAATAGTTCTTATCAGTAGGCATCTTGTCACTGTGCTTCTTAACAATAAACATCTCCAGATAATCTTTATTGCGTCTTGGTTGGATGTCCGTGTAGAGGCTTAGGATAAAGTAGTTCAATAGCTTTTCGTATTGTGTCCCATCAATCGTTTTTTGCTTTAAGAACTTATCAACTTCTTCCGACAATTCACTCTTCTTCTTCTCAACATCTTCCCATCCAATCCACGCTTCCTTTTGCTTCTCGGACTTCTCGTGTTTCGGCTCTTCGTTGCTCTCGGCTTTCTTCACTTTCACTTTGTCAAAGTAGTAGGTGTAAGGCTTCTTGAATCCAGCTTTGTCCTTGAACAACCCTAGAACACTACTGATGGTAGCATAGAGCGCTCTCTGGGTATTCTCTGCGTAGGTAGAGATAACCTTGTCAACTTCCTCGGTGTTCTTCAAAAAAGAAAGGTTCTTAAAGACTTTCTTTCCATTGATAGCGTAAAGTGATTTAATATATGCGGATGCCGTACTCTCGGCTACTTTTTTCTCGTCTAGAAGCTTCTTTTGAAGCTGAAGCATAAAGTCGTTTGATTCCATTTCTAACTTGTCGGAAGATTATTAATTCTCTGGAATTAACACGCGACACTTAATTCCGAAGAAGTGTCGTTGCGTTTTTTCGTGTTGTTGTTTACCAACCATTCTTACTAGCGCACCACACTCGCACTTGTATGTAACTTCTTTTTGCTTTTCATATCGTTCCCTTCTTTTTTCTTTTTCTTTGTTTTCTGGTATATAATTGATACATAACGGGTTCTTTCTGATACAATTATATAGGTGCGCTTTCAGTTCTTCTTTACTCTTACATTCAACTGATTCAGTCAGTTCAATATAAGAATCTTCATAGTCAAAACCAGTATCACCTTTACTTTTGTGTTGTGAGAACCGTTTACTTAATTCATTTGTGGTACACCCTATATAGAATGTATCGGTACTTGGAGAGCGTATAGCATATATCTTGGATTTGGAGTAATTAGGCATTTCAATGTTATTTTTAGGCTTTTTTTCCAGTCAATTTTTTTAATTCAGCGGATTGACTTTTTGATTCTTTCTTAAGGTCTGGGTAATCATACCGATTCAATAATTCAACTAGATGGCGATGTTCTTTTATAAACTCTGGTTTAGATATCTTAATCATTCTAGTTCCGGACGATATTAATTTTTGAATTAATTTTCTGAGTATCATATATAACAAATGGCCAGATTAGCAAGAAAAGCACGAGCTGACGCAAGAGCATTAGAAGAAGAGGCTGAACGAGAGAATCCCCTAGACGGACGTGGTGCGACACCATCAATGGGATTATCTCAGTTCCGTGGTGGAAGAGCTGTAGGCGCTGGGTCTGGCGGGTATAAAAGTGGTCGTTATGAGGGAGAAGGCGACTTACACGTTCAAGTACAAAGAAGAGGCAAGGATGGAAAGATGAAGGGTGGGTTTTTACCCTTAGGACTCCTAGCATCTGTCCTTGCTAAACCCATTGGGAATATGTTGAACAACCTAACGACCGGTAAAAACGTCATCACTGGAAAGGGTATGGATGGAAGTGGGTTTCTATCTGACTTGGGGATTCCGGTTGTTAGTGATATTGCTGGTATGTTTGGGTTTGGAGAAGCATCTGAATCAGATGAAGAACCAGTACAATGTGGTCGTAGAGGTAAAGGTACTGGTGGAACTGGCGCTGGAACTGGTGGAAGGGCTAAACGTGCGGCAATTGTCAAAAAAGTAATGGCTGAGAAGGGACTTAGTATGATTAATGCTAGTAAGTATGTGAAGCAACACAACCTATATTAAATTCTAAACATACGGTATGAACGCTCTCTATAAGTGTCCGAATTGCGAACGAATCATATGTGGGTATCAAGCTCTCATTCACAAAGACCATTGTCTTCCAAAATTAATTCCTAATACTAAAGTATAGAATGTCTGCTTTTGGAACGAAAAAACCGAATGGTGATATGGGACTACAATTGACGTTTCCCGCAGTGTACTCAGAATTATATGCGAAGAGTGGCGAACCACTCTCCTATTACCCAGAAGCTCACTATGAAGCAGCGCCATTGTTACGAAGTGATGACTTACAAGGTGACTATCACGCAATAAAGATGGAAGATGCTAGACGAAAGTGTATGAATGGTGTAAGAGATACTACAGCATCACAGTATCGTGCTGACCATTCTCACGCTGGTTATGTCAATATGCCTAGAGCAGTTCTTAGTCAAAGGGTATATGCGAACCCCTCTAACGGAAACCAGTCTGATATATATTCTAATCGTCCAACTGGATTACAAGGTGGAGTACTTTATACAGCTGAAGCTCAGACATACGGAAGAAAATTATTGAAGGATAGAGCCGCTCAATTAGACGCTATTAATGTGGCCAAAGAAGCCTTTAGAGAAAATCAGCCAGTAATGAATGAAGGTGAACAAGAGATAACAGAAGGAATTGATACAAAAGGCAAAATTGAATTAGTTAGCACATTGAGGGCAATATTCTCATATATTGCGGAAGGTAACATTACCGCTTTTACATTCAATGAAGTTGTTAAATTTCTTAAGTTACTATTCAGATGGGCAGTTGGTGCGACGCAAGATGAACTGGAAGAAGTATTAGATTATGTAGATGAGATTGAAACATACTTACTAGGGTCACCGCCTCAATCCAATAATAGTGGTAGTAACAGTAACAAAGACAACCAATATGCGGAACAGATTCTGGATACTATGAGGAAAGTGCGTGAGTACTTACGACGAATGGTGAGTGTGAATAATAGACCATTCAATGAGAAGAAACTAGCATCCGCCAATTTTATAAAGGCATTAGGGTTCACTAACTTAACAAAGGGAACGGCAGAAACCGCACAACAAGCATTAATTGATGACGCACGAAGTGATATGAAATTAAGAGCTAAACAAGCTGGACTACAACAAGATGCTTACTTCTATGGAGATGATTCTTACTTCCCAAATATAAGTCCAATGAGTAGAATAGTACGTACTCCTAGAGTAAAGTTAAACAAGAATGTACGGGACAAAATGGGAGAACAAAATGGTGCGTGGTATGGTCAAGATATTGAGCGTGATGAGATGACTGGTATAACTGTACCACGTAATCCATTCCGCAGTCAATCATCTGCCGAGATGAAAGAAGCACCTCAACTAAGTGATAAGTCGTTGAAAGAGATATTGAATCAAGATGAACTAACAATACATATGCCTAGAGAAAAGAAGAAACCAAAAGCATCAGCACCGCCACCAAAACCACCATCACGCGCACCATCACGCTCGTCATCTGCCGCATCATCGTCTGCGTCATCGTCTGCGTCAGAATCGTCTGCGTCAGAATCGTCTGCGTCATCATCGGAATCACCAAGACAAGAACAAAAATACGAAATACAAAAAAGACCCGCCCCATTGTTTCCCACACCCCAACATCCAACCGACCCAACGGCTAAAGCCCTACGTAATGGAAATTTTAGACCTCAATGGCTTACGTCGGCTTCTTTGAACGGAACAAGAGATGACCTTGCTGAACTTGCGAATAGATTAACACGTGAGAGGTATGGAAGTTACACTCCTCGCAGAGATACTGGACGCACTGCGATAAGAAGTCGCATCAAAGACCTATGGAACTTGTAAAAAACTTCAAAAAACACTTAATTACACTCGGTAATTACCGAAAAACATCAACTTTATTACCAAAACACTTAAAATAAGTAAAATATGTGATTTATATAGGGAAAAAATCCGGATTTTTTCCCTATATAATCTATTTATATCACACTTATGTAAAGAAGTTCGGTAATTATCTTGTTTTTTCGGTAATTAAGTAGCTTAATCAATTTGAATACCGTGTCTTTCATACATTTTAGATGCGTGTGAGGATTCATTCTGTTGGTTTTTTGGTTTCCACCCAAAGTTCAACGTTATAGCATAGAATCTATCAACACCACCATCATATTTATTCCAAAGAGCATCTATTTTTTTAATATATCCAGCTTTCCCTTTCCAATTATCACGTGATTTATATAATTTACCCTCTTTTGATGCTTCGTTACCTTCTGATACTATCTTTTCTAATTGTGTAAGTATATCATCATTATTTGATTTAACTTGAGGTTCAGACATCACTTTTCTCTTCACAATCTCAATGTTTTTTACTTTTCCATTGATTTCTACATTGATAGCTTTGTTAGAAGCAGATACTATCTTACCTTTCGCATATCCATCTTTCGTTTTGTATGTTACATTGTTTCCAATATGTTCTTTCGCATTCTCTGGAGTGATTCTAATATCATTTGATTTAACCATATCATACGTACCTACATAGTTTTTATGTGTTACTAATGTTGGTTTTCTACCTTTTTTACGTGGTTTAGACATATATTGTTTCTTTTCTTCTAACTCTTCAGATAATGGTTGATGTTGTATTGCGTTTTCTAATAAATATTCTTTGTGTTTTTTGTCTTTGACTTTCGTTTTAATTACATCGTGTGTTGCTTTACTCATCTTATCAACTCTCATTCCTTGCTTATCTAAATTACGAAACTTACTCTGATTCATTTTAGCATTCTCTGGGTCATCATTCCTCGCCATAATAGCCCGAATGAAACCCGATGACTTGTTCCCAGCACCACTTTGGTCTTGTTTCTTCTCACTGGATTTCTCAACATCCATATATCCATCTATAAGTTTTGATGGGTCTTCACCAATGGTCGTGTGTTTTTCTTCTCTTGGTGGTAGATAATATCTCATAGTATTTCTTGTTTCAGCATACATAATTGTTCTTGATATATCAACTATTTCCTTAATCCACCACCTCATTAATAGAGGGTGTTTCCAGTGTAATCCATTAATTTTATCTCCTATCTTCTGTATATCTTCATCTAATTTTTCGGCTGAATATTTTCCAGCGTTAATCACATTACCTACTAATTTTGTAATGTCCCTTTTTATAGACAATCTTTCATTCCATTGCGCGTGAGTTCCAGTTAATAACAGTTCATCAGCCCATTTTAAGTATTCTTTGAGGTCACCTCTCCAGTAATCATCCTTACAATGATTTGATTCTTTACTGCTACACGCACCCGCTCCTTCCTTAGGTAACATAGCCATTAGTTGACCCCTTGTTTTCCCAGTGATTCCTTTTATCTTTAGTCGCTTGAGTTCTGCTTTGATTTTTTTGATTGTCATCTTACCAGTCCCTATTAGATTATTACCCTCTCTCCTAACCGCTTTCGGATAACCTTGATTAAATGGTGCTCGGCATTCGGGACAATTTGTCTGATTTCTTAAACAGTTTCTATGATATATATGTCCAGATGGACACGCTGAAACTGGTTCACCGTTAGTTGTATCTGATAAGGGGTCATAACATACACCACATTCACTATCAATGGGGTACTTATCCGCCCTATTGATTCTACCTTGTTCTGCTGCCGCTGCCGCTGCTGCCTCTTTTACCTCAGCAAGTTGATACCCTTCGTCGTGTTTGTCTTTGTAATATTCATAATTGCTAATTAGGCGGTTTAATCTACGTCTATCTTCTGTACTCAGTATTCCAAAATCATCTCTAGCTGCGTACATTCTCCTAACAAAATCATTCCTCTCTGTTGTACTTCCACGCCCAAAATTATTTTCGTTTCTATCTACACCAAAAATACGGCCGTACGCAGCATTTAAACCAAACAATTCGTTATTAAATCTCTCGTGAATCTCATTCTGTACTCGTTCAATTTCTTGTTCTTGTCCTCTTCGTACTCTTTCAATTTCTCGTTCTTCTTCTATTTGTCTTCTTTCATTTTCTTGTCTTTCTTGTCTTTCTCTCCTTCTGTTTGAAACCGCATTTATAATCCGCCTCATACCACCTTTACCACTTCCCTCCTTTTCATTAACTGAATTGTTTAATGCTTTTATGTCTAGTGCTACTTTATTACTGTTTAATGCTTCTTTTTTTGCTTCAAACTTATCAAGTCTTTTCTGCTTTCTTTCTCTATCGTTTTTCTCCTTATCAAGTTTAATTGGGAATGTAACTTGTCTATCATACTCTACCGCTGGTAACCGTAATATACGATTTTCATCGTGATAATCTTTTTCGTGTTTAGCGCGTAATCGTTTTAAATTTCCTTCCTCTTTCGGCCTCATTTTTCTTATTCTTGCTTCTTTTTCCCTATATAAATCTGCTTTCCGAGCGAAATCTTCCTTTGAAGAGCATAGTCCCGCTCCTTCCTTAGGTAACATAGCCATTAGTTGAGCCTTTGTTTTCCCAGTGATTCCCTTTATCTTCAGTCGCTTGAGTTCGGCTTTGATAGACTTAATTGTCATCTTACCACTTCCTTGTGTTGAGCTTGATGACTGGTTCCTTTCGGCTTCTATCTGTCGGTCTAATCTCTCTTGGTCTAATCTCGGTTGGTGGGCTAATAACCCTCTCCGTAAGTTGTCTTGACTAGCGTTATAGTCTGGGTTTCTTGTTCTTGTTAGTATTATATCAGTCAGAACCTCTGGAATATTTATGCTTCTTAGGTGGGTTTCAGCATATCTGTCCGCTACATTTCCTTTTCTTCTAGCTTGGTCATAAATGTGTGCGAGAGTATCCATATAGGTGTCATCTGGTGTGTTATTTGGTGTTATCTGCTCTCTAATATCCCTAACACTGTCTAATGTAGCACTATAATTATCATATGTAACGGGTTGTTCATTATCTAATTCATTAATTTGTCTTTCAATATCAGCTCGTTCAAAATTATTATTAAGTCTTTGTTGGAGTTCTTGAGCACGTGGTTGTAATCTCGGTCTTACTCTTCGCGGATTGGGTCGTTGTGGTGGTACTAATGGTCGTCGCGGATTGTGTGGTGGAGTGTTCATTATATCAATAATAAATATTTTTATATCTAAAATTAATACTCTTCAACTTCCTCGTATTCAATCTTTGTCAAGTCTTTTATCGGTACCATTACAACAGATTGTGGCTTGTTATTACAATCACTTCTAGAACCTCTCATATAATCGTGCCGTACTTCATAACAATCAAAAAGCTCTTTTTCATATTTGATTGTGAAAAGACCGTCCAGATACTTAAAAGCGATATAGTATTCTGTGTCACTAATTGAATCCATCATAGCCACTTTGTTCAATCCAACAATGGCGGTATCAAATGTGTCGGAACGTATACGTCTGGCCTTCAATTCAACAAACACCGTCTTTGTAGGGTTCTCAAAGTCCAATACGCTATATGACCCTTTGTGCTGTAGTGTCGTATTAAGATACTGTTCCAACATATCCACACTTTCCTCTTCTGCCTTCTTTCCGAATATCAAATCTTGTTTCTGAGTCGCCATTTGTTTCCTACAGAATGAAAAGATAATTACGAGCCGGGATTGAACGCACTAATTTTTTTAGTTTCTCTAGTAGAAATGAATCCAGTGAAAACCAAAGAGTTTCCGTCAGATTACCCTTCCGACGCATTGAATATTCTACATACTATGTCAATGGGTGGTGACTTCCGCCTATTGGGGTCAATGTCCATCCGTAGCCAGTTGTATGCGGGAGATTATGATGGGTATGAGGTCGTATCTAAAAAAGGCTCTTTATCTAAAGTATTGACTGAGCTTAGAAAGAAGTTCCAAGACAATGTCAAAAAGCTACGTTCTTATCCTAATACATTCATCGGTGATATTAAGTGTGGTGTTGTTTCCGCTTGGAAAATCATCCCTTCCTCAGCAATGGTCAAAGATAAGAAGTTGATAGGGTACAATGCGACGGCTTGTAGAGCTACCGTTGATAAGTTATTAAAGGGTGGTATTATCACCGAGAGCGAATCCAATTCTGCTCTTAGTCTATTAAAAGATAGTCCGACAGTCCCAGAGTTCCTACTTGCGAAACAGAAGTTGAAGTATCACGTACTACGATGGACTGTGGGCGAAGTCCTTGCGAATAAGAAGGTACTGCGAGATGGCTCAAAGGCTACATTAGAAGATGGGTTTGACAGTCCGGGCATCACTAAATTAGACTGTATCAGTCTTGTGGCCAATAACCGTTTCACAGACTTTTCGGTTATATACGAGTTCAAATGTAATGGTAAGGTACTTAACCCAGAGATAATCAACCCCATTGTAAGCCTTGAAGAGAATGTCATTGCCTATATGTCCGAGGGCAACTACTTCAAAGTACTGAAACGTCTATTTGCTGTAGCTAAGATAAAGGGTGATACGAAAGCAATCAATGAACTTATCCCAATTCTAAACAGTGACTTAGGCATACTAAATCTCATCGTGAATGATATAGACACCCTTATACTACTACTAGATGATTATAAAGCACTCCCAATGAAGCTCATCCGGTTTGAGATAGACCAGTTCATAGGTCGCCTTAGTAACGTATACACAATCCCAGAGTATCTCAACAAAGATGATGCTATTATAGGTGATATCAATAGAGTCTTGAGATTACCCGACACTAAATTAAAAGCTGGGTTGGAGAGGCTACGAGATGAATTGAATAACATAGTCCAATTAAAAACGAAACCCATAGTGAAGCGGTTACGGTCTGAGTAATGTGGTGGAAATTTTTACGTGCTGATTCTTTAAGGCGAACGCTTCCAATTTTTTGTAATAATTTTCTTAGCCTTAGATATAATGCCGAGTCTATCATTTATTGAAGAGGGTGAGCCAAAGCCTAGACCTATTGCCCTTGTCAAAGGAGGGAACGAAGAAGGTGAAGTTCTTTACCTACACGAAGGAAAGTCTAAGAATCAAGTAAAAAAGTCGTTCAATCGCTCAAGGTATATTAAGATGACCAAGATGAAACCAGTGGATAGGACGAAGATGTTTATCAAGTTAGAAGAAGCCCTCAGTAAGGATTTGCCCTTATCATCCCTTAACGAGAATGATGAAGTCAAAGCTATCTACGAGAAGATATTGAAAGATTGTCATTCAGAAACGATGGTTGAGTTGGATGATGAGGGTTCATTTGAAATTCTGCCGAGTTGTGACCCTAAAAAGCGGGATGTGTTCTATATCGCTGGTCAAAGTGGTTCGGGTAAGAGTTACATCGCAAAACAGATAGCCGCTTACTATCATAAGCTCTTTCCGAACCGAGGTATCTATCTCATCTCTAAGTTGAAGGAAGACGCAACTCTAGACGCACTAAAATTTCTGAAGCGTCTGAGTATTGATTCGTTCGTAGACGAGTATCCAGACTTAGAAGAGTTCAAGGATTGCTTAACTATATGGGACGACTACGACACTTTAACGGGAGATGCTGAGAAAGTAGTTACTAAAATTATTGATGACTTAGCCATTATGGGTAGGCATACTTGCTCATCTATGTTATGCCTTTCGCACTACTTGACTAACTACAAGAAGACTAGGTTGCTGTTGAACGAAGCTACTCACGTAGTGGTGTACCCACTCTCTACTTCTTTCCACGCCCTACGATACCTACTCAAGAACTACATAGGGGTTGATGAAGAGGACATCAAACGGCATCGTAAGTTAGGGAGTCGTTGGTTGTGTTACTCTAAGGGTTTCCCACAGTATATGGTATCCCAGAAGAACGCGGAATTATTACATCAACAATAATTTTTTTTCAATTTTTTATCGTGGAAAGTCAAGACCCCTTTGTACAACTGAAACGGTATGAGTTGATGGTTCAAACATCTTTATAATGTAATCCACTGCCGTTTCTGTGTTGAACGGCTTACAACTAAAGACATCAATAAAGCAATAATTCTTCTTATCAAATGAATGGACAGATATATGACTTTCAGCAATAATAACAATACCCGTAATGCCCGAATCATCTGGTACTAGCCCAGAATATGGGAATACATATGGTGCTGTTATAGGTGTCATCCCTATCAAGTGTGGTAGGTCATTAAGGAAGTCAAAGTGTAATTGTAGGTCTTTTAGTTTATCTACATTACACCCTACCAAGTCAATCGTGAGATGCGGCCCGAACATATACCCGTACGTACAAAAAAAAAGGGGTTTTTAAACCCACAATTTTTTTACTTTTTTACTTTTTTTTATTGGAAAACTAACTTGTCATCTTTTGGTGCTACTCTGTGAATAGGAAGTGCTTCATACTTCATCCATTCTATTAGTCGTCCAATTCCATTGAAGAAGTTACTGACTGCTTTCTTTTGAGCCACGCCTTTTGCGGTAATCTTGAAGTTTAACAGAGGATATCCAGTTTCATTATCCCACTTTAGAGGAGTACGAGCTTCTTCCATCAGAAAGTCTGGCTTTAGAGTTTCATATATCTCCAGTATAATCTCATGATACCAGACCCTTTCGCCTAAAACGCCGTGTTTTCCTTTTATGTTTTTCGTATAGAAGACGTTTTTGGTATCGTGTCGTAAGTCCCGAAAGTAATCACGGATGTCCGTAATACGTTCTTCAAGAAATGGATAGGAAAACTCACTATCACATTGGACTGTATTACCTATCCTCTCAAAGAACACAGAAAAGGAAGGCTTGAAGCGATAAGGGTCAAAGCAGAAGTAATACTTGTAGTAATTAGTAAAAGGGTAATGTGTATGTACCTTATTATAGATGGCTTGGAATGTTGGATTGTAATTCACGAAAGAGATTATTAGTTTAACAATCTCTTTTGGAACTTTGTTTCGCAACGCTTGGATTCGTTCTTTCTTGGAAGTCATATCTTGGAGGTTTTGGTCTGAGTTTTTATTCAATTCAATCATATCTTTCCGTCTTTTTTTTGCGTCAATTTTTTTTTATGGGTTTGCTGTAGTATAGTTTTATATCCCTTTTATAAGTAAAAAAGTGGGGTTGTTTCCCCTTTCTTTTTTACTTTTTTTATTCTGACAATCCCAGTCAGTCTTCGTAGTCATCTTCCTCAATGCTATACCACCACATAGCAAAGTGGGACGACCCATTGTATCTCGTCTTCTTCCACTTTTCATCGGCAACTCGCCAGAGCATATTACACATACAAGGCAAGTCATCTACATCATTTGACTTATACTCCACTACGACAAACTCTTCATCTCCTTCCTTGTGTTCCTCATACTGCTTTGACTTTTGAGTATCGTTGTCAAGGAAGTAATCAACGAACTCGGCGAATAGAATGTTCTTGGACGGCATCTTGGATTCGTTTTTTAGTTTTAATTCAATCATATCTTTCCGTCTTTTTTTTCCGTCAATTTTTTTTTATGGGTTTGCTGTAGTATAGTTTTATATCCCTTTTATAAGTAAAAAAGTGGGGTTGTTTCCCCTTTCTTTTTTACTTTATCTTTTTTTTAGAACTGTTTTTTAGAAGCTTCTTTGAATGTCCCTAACTCCTCAATGAACGTAGGTGGACACATCCAGCCAGAGAGTCGGCAATATTCATCGTTCCAGTCAAGGGTCGCACAACTAATATGCTTCCATAGCCTATCCCATAATTCTTTCTCTGTTGTGAGAGGCCTTTCTATGATTTGGTTCATAAGCTTTGTTCGTATGTACTTAATCCACTTTGGAGTTTGGTACTCTATCACAATGTTCCACAATACTTGTGGGAGTTTCTTTTTAGCCTCTTCATAGTACTTTTCTTTCGTTAGGGACTGGTTTTTAGGCATTCTTGGAGTTTTTTGGTCTGAGTTTTTATTCAATTCAATCATATCTTTCTGTCTTTTTTTCTCGTCAATTTTTTTTTTGGAGTTCTGTTTTACTTATGACACACCAGTGTACGATGGGCTACTACATTCTCAACCTCATAATGTCCTCTTACTTGGAGAGAGCATACTTTGTTATGAAGCCTCATCATTATATTAACTTTCGTAGACTTAGTATAGTTTATCTTCATACCACATATACATTCTAGGCAACTCTCGGTAGTTCCCCTACTTTTTAGTTCTAACTTGTTGTTCTTAGGCATTCTTGGATTCAGTCATCTTTATTCGTCTTTTTTTGGTTTCAAATTTTTTTTTGGGTTTTGCTGTAGATGTTTTTTGCTAAGAAAAAGACACCAAAAAAGCGCCTCTCTTTAAGTGCTTTCTTAATTTTTTACAGCCATCGTAATAACTTTTTGTGTGAGTTTTACCCCTATATTCGCTGAAATTTCACTGCCGTAATATAGTGCTGTAGCTGCTTTTTCGGCTAGGTAGATACCTATACGTAACGCTTTGATGAGGATATACATACTATATACCAAGAAAAAAACATCCCTATGTTATCCCGGTAATAAAATTTGAAACCCGATGGTGCGTTTTTATCGGCAGAGTTTAAAGATTACCGGCATATAGAATATAGATGACTACAATGACTGAAACCGAAACCAATACATTCACTACTTCCAAGCATAACATTACATTCCGAACATATAATCAACAATTCAGCCGTAAAACGATGGGGAAACTGTGGGCTAAACGAGATTCACTTGATAAGGGACAAGCTCTCTTAATTGATTCCCTTTGGAAGCAAGTAAAAAAGCACAAGATGGCCATATGTGAAGTACCTATGACATACGCACTTTCAACTTCTGTGATTGGTAAGATGGGATATGGTCGTTACTATGGGACAAGGGGTTCATTGGAACAACTGGAAAAGTCAGTAAGAGGCACCCTATGTGGCGATTATTACACTGATATTGACGTAGTCAACTGTCATCCTACCTTAATTGTCCAGATGGCGAAACAATTCAATCTATCAATGCCTTTTATGACGAAGTACGTGGAGAACCGACAATACTTCTTTGACTTGATGAAAGATAAGTTCAATGATGATATGACCAAAGAGTTTGTGATACGTATCCTCTATGGTGGCGCAGTAGAGGAAACGATTAAACTGCCCGATAATTGTGAGATTGATATGCCGCCCGAGTTCATTGAGATGAAAAAGGAGATGAATAAGTTTTCACGACACTTATCTGAGATGGAAGAACACAGAATCTTATATGACTGGTTGAAGAAACAGAATAAAAAGAATACTATTGGGACTTTTACCTCACATATCCTACAAACCGTGGAGCGTCATATCCTTGATTCAATGGTTCATTGGCTTGATAATAATGGCTACCGAGTGGATGTCCTTGCCTATGATGGGTGTCAGATACGTAAGAAGGAGATTGACCTATCACTACTTGAGAACATAATCAGAGAAGAAACGGGATATGACATCAAACTGAAAATTAAACCCTTTGAAAAGATTGAGTTTGAGGATGAGCCAGAGGAAGACCTTGTCCCCGAGAATATCCTTATTGATGATGCCTTTGCGTGTAGAAAGTTCATAGAGTTACTGGGAGAAGATATCATCAAACAAGATGTCGTATATATATATAATAAGTCGGGTATGTGGGAAACCACGAAAGAATCACTCATAGGAGCTATCCAACGCGTTCAAGAAGGACTCGTTTTCAAGCAGAAGGGTCAAGATGGAAAAGTCAAGACATTCAACTATGGTGGCTCTACCAAACACATTAACAGTATGCTCTTTCACTTAGAAGCCCTATTGCCTAGAACCAACGTCATAAAACTCTCTAACAGTAGACATTGCCTATTGTTTAAGGACGGTTGGTTTGATATGAAGGGTATGACCTTCAATCAAGGCTTTGAGCTTTGTCGTGATAAGTATTTCACAAAGAGAATAAGTAGAAACTTTAACACTACAAGGGATTATGAGTTAGAGAATACGATTAAGAAAGTCCTCTTTCAAAACGCCTACAATAATAACAAAGTGGGTGAGTTCTATAAGAACGGTATATCACGTGCGATTGCGGGACTAGTAGACGATAAAGTGTGGTGGTCGGTAGTGGGCAATCCTAACTGTGGTAAGGGTGTCCTAACTGGTATTATCAAAGCCACGTTTCAAGAGTATGTTGGGATGTTCAATATGAATATATTAAAGTATAATATGAAAGACGGCTCAGATGAAGCTAAAAAGTTGGCGTGGTATGTTCCTTTGATAGGGACTCGTATTGCGATTGGTAATGAGGCTCGTATGGATGGAAAAAGTCTGGATGGTAATATGATTAAGACTTTGTCGGGTGGTTCAACGGATATGATACAAGCCCGTCAGAACTATGAGAATCAACGGGACGTTGAGATTACAACCACCTTCTTCGGGTTTGTGAATGACCTACCTCCTATCACTCCGTGCGACCAAGCCCTTAAGAACAGAATGAACGCCGTGCCTCATACGAAGTCCTTTATGAATAAGCCACAAGCCGAATGTAATGAGTACGAGATGGAAGCCGACCCTATGTTAAAGGATAAGATTAACTCTAAAGAGTGGGTTGACTCATTCTTCTGGATTATTATGGACTCCTACAATGGCGGTGTTATGTTGGAGAAGCCGAAAGAAGTTATAGCTGAGATTGAGGAGTTATTCGTACTAGAAGACATCAAGATTAAGGAGTTGTTACTAGCCAAGTATGAGTTTGTCCCTACCGATGAAGAGATTCCTACTATGAACTGTGTAACCTCACGGGAAGTTATTAATTACTTAGGTGAAGAAGGGGTGCGATTAAGTGACGTTAAGATAGCGAAAGAGTTGAAGAAGATTGGGTTAATTAATGCTCACAAGAAGATGGATGGTAAGACCTTTAGAGTATGGGTTGGACTCCGACAATAAACCTCTCAACTTTGTCTTTGGTAAAGAAAGGTTACGGGTTACGGGTTACGGGTTTGATGTGAAAGTTCTCTTAGCAAGTCCTTTTTCCGCACCGCCGATGCGGCGGCTCAAAAAAACCTATATATTGGAGATACTCTTACTCCAGACCCGTAACCCGTAAACCCGTAACCCGTCCCCCACGGACAGAAGGGAACCCACAAAAAAGAGCGGAAACACAAAAAAAATTGAAACCCGAAAAAAAGATATATAGAGGTTGAATCTAACTAAGAATGCCTAGAACCCGCCCCAAAGCATTCCAAGAACCCAAAATTAAGAGCATTAGAGCCGTATCCACGAGTTGTGTAACATTCTGTATTCCAGAAGATGTTATACTGTTATCCGAAGAAGAATCAAAAGCAAGTAAGTATGAAGCACCCTTTAGCTGGTATGTTAGGTATTGTGTATTACATTATATAGATGCGAATGGAAAGGAACAAGAGATTTGGAGTGATGATATATATCACAACGATAAGTATCCCGCTTCATATGATATAAACGCAGACGAGGACGAATAAGAATAAAAAGTAAAAAAGAAAAAGGGGTAAAACCCCACTTTTTTACTTATAAAGGGAGGACTTAAAGACCGACTGGGATTGTCAAAAAAAAATTTGAAATCATTCTAATCTTTTTAATATGCGATTGAACTCAACACTAAGAATGACTCCTACGATTATCTTTTGGAAAGATTTGGCGTATATCCGTGAAGGTACAAGGATATATGAAATTCCCGATGATAATAAAGTACAAGAAGCACTCCACGAATATAATTTTGGTAGAGAACAGAGATATGTTGACATAATATGGGAAGCAGTTAAACTCACAGAAGGCTATAAGAGATACAATAAGGAACTTTAAACAAAGTAGAACTAAAAAAAAGAGCGGGTTTAAAAACCCCACTTTTTTTTATTATATAGAAGTATGTGTGGCGTGGATAAAGACAGAGTATCCTACGTTATAATAGCCATTAAAGCTCTTAAAAAGACTAAAATTAACGAGAAACTATCCAATCAACTGTACCACGTAATGATGAAGTTACAAGCCATCGTGGATGCTCGGCCGAAGCCTACGGAAGATGATGAGCCTTGTCCTTGCGGTTGTAATTAATTTTCTTTTCTACTATTATAATGCCTTATAAACTTAGAAAAAAGCCGAATCACGACTTGTATTGGGTAGTGAACAAAGAAACTGGAAAAAAGTACAGCAAAGAGGCTATACCGAAAGATAGAGCAAAAGCTCAGATGAAAGCGATGTATGGGTCGGGATGGCTGGGAGATGCGTGGAATGCCGCCAAAGCCTACCCTAAAAAGATACTTACGAAAGCAATACCCGTCCTTACAAAAGCAGTGAATGCTCTACCATCAAGTGACGAACTGGCTCGTCCTCTCTTTGAAGGGGAACATCATATGCTGCTACAGTTGCCGAACGGTAAGACTGGTGTAGGCAACTACATCGGCCCGGGTACTCAAATTCTAAAGAGGTTGGAAAGAGGCGACCCGCCAAGGACAGCCAGTGATGCGGTTGCGAAACGACACGACATAGACTATGAACTAGCAAGTGGCGAACCAACGGTAGAACAACAAGTAGCGGACGTAAGGAGAGCCGATGAACGAATGGTAAACAGTCTTAATAGGATAGAAGCGCAAAAAGGGGACGCTCCACGTAACATATTCTTAGGGAAGAATCTGATAAAAGCCAAGATGCTCGGAGAAGATAAGAATATTATATCTAAAGAGAAGTTCGCTGGGCCGCGTAGAGTAATACCAGATTACGAAAGGGGTGTGTTACTGAAGAATCAAGCGGAACTGGCTAGACAAGGATACGGAAGGCATAGACCTTAGGGTGGTGGGTATTGTGTTAAATCTATATAATTAATAGTGGATAATCCATTAATCATTATATAATTTAGTTGTATGATAGGATACTGTATTTTACGCTAGTATTAAGAGTTGCGTTCGCATTTGCGACAACGTAGAACCCGACAGTATCATTAAGATTAGCTGTAAAAGTACGGGCAGTAGCATCACTAACACCACTCAAAGAATTAACAACTACAGTAGAATAATTACTGATATCAATATCAGCGATAAGAGCAGAAATGTTAGTACCAGCTGCTATAGTTACTTGGCCTTGTCTAAGAACCGATTCAGCAGCGGGAGTTCCAGATTGAATAGATGCGACGGAAGACATTTTTTTTATATTCTATCTAAATATTTTAATTTTTTACATTAATCTCGCCGCCAGAGATTTTTTCCTACGGCCGCCCGTACCAGCTCCCGTCCCACCCGTACCGTATCCTACTGCGTCCAACCCAGATTTGATGTTTCCAAACATTCCAGAGTCGGGAAGTAGGCCTTTAACACCACTTACTAGCGGTTTGGTCTTTTGGTAGATGTCTTTAGCCTTAGAGAGGATGTTACCCAGTTTTCCAAAGCTGAACCCACCTACCATTCGGTCAAGCTCAGAACGAACCGCCATAGGTGCGAGAGGTGCGGAGATGATGTCTTGTTCGGACAACACACCCTTGATGATTCGGGATGAACCACGGATAGATTCAAAGAACCCACTGTTTGCGGTGATGACATAGAGCTGAGGAGTCTGAGGCACATTAGAAGTATTCTTCACAGTCAAGTTGAATTGAAGGGTGAAGTTACCTACGAGCGACGATGCTTGTCCTTCTTGAAGGGTGATATCTTGTCCGGGTTTCAGAACCAAGATAGAACCAACTAGAGGGATTTTCTGACCTTGCTGGTTAAGGGGATAGCTATTAACAGCTGGAAACGAACCACCAGCCGATGTTCCTTGACCAATCCAAGTAGCCCAGTCCATTTCCACTCCGTTGTGGTGGCTCATTGCGAAAAGCTGCTCTGTGCTAGTTGAACTCAACAACCCGGAAAAGTTGTCAAAATTTATTGACAAAGGATTACGAACGTTATCAAGGGAAGTAGCAAGAGGTAAGTACCAATCCGCATCATTCGGCCCAACAGCAGAGGGTTTTGCGTAGATGATGAGAAGGTCGGGAATACACGGGAGAGTAATGGTCTGACTCAAAATCTGACCAGTAGCACCCGGAGCGATGGAACCGTTCTGGTATTGAGTAATGTAGCGAGGAAATTCCATATAAGGAACCACCGATTTCGGCGGAAGAGGGACTGAAAGTGATGGAGTTAAGAACTGAACGTTCATCACACTCTCTTGAAACACGTTAGTAACGGAAGGGTTGTACTGGATAGCACTTATTTTACGACCAGCACGGTCTGTATGACGAACCACACGAGAGGGAGAGCTTACCAAGTTCATAATGAGCTGGATGTTGTTAAGTCCAAACAGACCAGTGTCCCACTCGTATTCATCCGAGAACACAAAAGGAGATAGACAAACTGGCTCAGTAGAACGGAACTTGAAGTAGATAGGGAACGGCCCAACAGTGGCCGCAAACTGAACGGGAATACCGTTTCTACTGGAGTAGTTTGCTGCGGGGTATCCAGTTCCAGCTGGGTAGGCTGGATAGGTATAGGCAGAAGGAAGAGGGTTACCAACTGGGTCAGTGAATGTCAAACCGGGGAAAGCTCCATTGGGTACATTATCATAATCACTCATAGCATCATAACCAGCAAGAGGGTTGGCGATACACCCATAAGCGTCGTTGTAGTTCTGAAACTTGTCCAACATCGTAGGGGCAGTTCGGCACATACGATTCTTTTTGTAGTCAGCAAGTCGCAGAACTTCTTTCAACACATCTTGAGAGTTAATCACAGAGGTTGTATCATTGATGGTAGCACTGAGGGTAGAGCAGAGAGAGTTCAAAGGGAGAGCGCAAAGAGCGAAGTCACGACCGGGAACAACAATGGACTCGTTTTGTACTAGCGTTTGGTCAGTTGACACAATCATATTCATAAACACCGTAGAAGACCATAGGAGCTTTCTATCAACGAACACGTTCTCTGAGGGAACGTAGATGTTATACGTGTGCTGGGACGAAGTAGCCGCAATTGCGTTGAAAGGCGCATTGGTCAAAGACAACGCTCCCTTTTCAACCGCAAACTTAGGGCGGGACTGGACGATACGAGAATCAAGAACGGCTAACTTTTCAATATCTGAACTCATTTTTTTATACTATGAGGTTAGATAATTATTTCTGAGGTTTATTCCGTAGGCTCATTTATCACCTTTCACTCCCCTTTTTCGGAAGAGCATCTTAAGACTGACCGTGCTCAAATTATACATATTAATCGGATATAGCTTAGAATCCAAGCGATTCTTCCAGAACACAGCAATGTTAATGTTTCTAATCTCTTGCGGACTAGCCGTGAAAGAGGACATACGATATTCAGCAACGGGACTGTAGTATATAAATTTGCGATAATCACAAGCACCTCTCTGAGCGGTATCCAGTGCGATATCCGTAATGATAGGTTCAAAGGCGGATTTAGAGGTGGGTCGGGAGTCACCCAAGTTACCCGTACCAAGAACATTCGGCTGAGATGCGTTCTCTGTTTTGAGGGGTAGAAGGGTTGTAGTGAATACGATAGAGGAGATAGGTGACCAAAGGGAATCAGTACTAGGAAAGTCTTGTTCGTTGCGCCAATAGGCTTTCTGAGCGCTTATCGGGACGTATCCTAATGGTGGAACACCACTGTAAGGTGGAATACGATAGTCAGCCACATTCTGGTAGAACTTGTTGGGGAACATAATCTCATTCACATAACCTTCTGGGACATATCCTATTGGGAAAGTGTTAGGCGACCATACAGCGGGAGCCCCATTAGGGAAAGCTGGATATACCACACCGTCGTAGGTAGTTGCTGGGATAACAATACTATTCCAGAAAAGAGTAGGGAAGTTAGAGAACAAACCGTACAGATTCGTACCAAAAAACATTCTCATCTGAGGAGGAGTCCAAGCACCACCATCATAATTGGGTACAAACGTGTTAAGACGTTTACCAAAGGCATCACTATCCGCTAAGATAGTAAAAGTAGTCGTCGCTTCATTATAAATGATTTGAGGAATCTGGATGGTAGATGTAAAATTATCGTATGTTTCATAACCTATTGGGAGTAATGCGATATCATTCCACCACAACACAAAATTATCATATACACTTCTGTGCGCTTTTGCGAGTGCTTTATTAACGAGATTTATCCAGTGCTGATAAGTAGTAATCCAGTAATAACGAGTGGATATGTCTTGCTCAACGGAAGGAGAGCGAGGTGATGGCGCAAGGATAGGGTTAAGACACTCTGGTTCAAAGATAATAATAGTGGGGAGTGGTGCTATGTTACACGTATAAAAACCCAGTTCATTTACTCTAAACGTCTGTTGGAAGGATAGACTGACCGCGTACGTTGTTAGGTTCACGTTATCTTGACCCGTTTGAATGTTAGGTATGAAGAGAGGTAAGTCCATATTCGGCCCGTTCATAGTGAAACGGATGATAGAAAATTCGTATTGAGAAGCATCTTTCACGAGTGCCGTATCTCTCGTTTCATTAAACCGAATCTGAGGGTCTGGTTGAGCTAAAAGAGCTTGATTGATATCATCGGTTCTGTTATTAACGATGTCAGCATTGTAATAAACGTAATTGGGACTTTCAATAGACCCACCACTAATTTCAAATTGACCTTGCCGATTCATTTCTATACTGTAGTTTTATTTTTTTATTTTATTTTTTTAACCAGTCGTATGTTAATCCACTTACAAAATCATCTGGGTTCATTCCGCTTTTATCCACAACCCCTTTAAAGTATGGAAGAGATTTACTGGAGTACAACAATCTACAACAACACCATCTACCACACGTCGCGATATTGCGTCCGGACTTCTGAAACTGATGTGTATTATAATAGACTGGCTTCTGAGCGGTTCTCAATAGCCGAGTCAAGTCCGGATGGTCTATGTCCAATGCTTCTAATCTCTGAGGAGTCATACCACCCTTCTGTTGCTCGGGAGCGTCGCCATACGGGTCATAGAACTCCACTTTGTTCTTATAATTGATAAGGCAACACCAATGCCCGGACGTAGGAGATGTATTAGGAAATAACAAGATAGCCCGTCCTTTGTTATCAAACATATCGTGTATGGACTTCATCTTCTTTAACTGCGGGTAGTTCCATATCTTAATGTTACTACCCAGTATCTTACGAATATCATCATCACTCAGAGGATATTCTTTCACTTTCTCAATGCTCATTAATAAAGATATATATTTATTTTCTTAGGAGTTATTATAAAATGAGTTATGCCCAATGGAATCATCTAACGCAATATGTTGTGAATGATGTTGTTGAATTGGCTGGATTAATATTTGAAGCGACTGTGAATAACCAGAATGTAAGCCCTTTACCGATGAACCCTACGTGGTTGTTAATTGGTAGTACGTCTGGTGGACTAGTCCAGAATCTTGAGTTATCTGGTGATACATTATCGTTAATACCGTATGGAAATTCTATTGACGTAGCGGATGCTACTTCTGTTGCTTCTGTCGTTACGAAGACTCAGAATATTACAACTGTTGGAACTGTCACAGATATTGGTGGAACAGCAACGGTTGTGACCCAAGACCCAGCGGATAGTAGTACAAAAGTAGCCAACACTGCTTTCGTAAAGTCAGTGGTTGCGGAAGCGGGTGGTGGTAATATGGTGTTTGGTGGTGCTTCGGCGGTTGGAAAACACTGCGTTGCGAACGCGGTGAATGGGTTGTCCTATATTGCTTCTTCTTTGAGTGAGAATGCTACTACGTTTAACTTTGGAGGCAAAGACCTAAATAATACTAATTTAATCACTTCAACTGCTTCGCTTGGTTTAACTGCGGCACTTGATGTTAATATAAATGCTACACAAATTAATAGTACCGCTCCTCTACGAACTGGATTGCCGGGAAGTTCTAATACTTATGTATCTACTTCACAAGTAAAAGTCCAAGATGGGTCAGTTTCTTTGTTCAGCAATATGGATATAAATGGGGTAGAAGTATCAAATGGTTTTGACTCTTCAAAGCTCACGTTTGAGAAACTTTATAATAATGCGAACCAAGCTACAACGGGAAGCATTATTACGATAGCAAATGATTACTATAATAATGTGTTAAATGATGTAACTACTTTTACATCACCCGGACTCACATTGGATTGCCCTCAAGTTGACTTAGTACAAGCAATGCTGCTACAAAGTGCGGATAATATAGATGTTACCACAACAGCAGATGTTAGTATTACTGCGGTGAACCTCGGTCTTAATGGTATCACTACTGTAACGGGTAATACAACAATAACTGGAATAGTTGGTATAACTGGTGCTACAACTGTGACGGGTACTTCAAATCTTAATGGTGCTACGACAATAACGGGTGCTACAACTGTGACGGGCAATCTTCTGACAAATGGGACAACTGCTTCTATGAATACGACTGGTGTGTTCGGAATAACGGCTGGAAATAATATTGGTATTACTACTACTGGTGCTTCTCATAATATCACTGCGACTGCGACTGGTGCTATTAATCTAACTGCGACTGGTAATGTGAATGTAAATGCGAGTCAAGCCGAGTTCTCTGCTACACCTATTCATACATCAAGTTCAACCACTGCGAACTCTTTCGTCAAGATAGGTGGGACATCGGCAGAAGTTCTCTTAGCAGACGGGACTACCGCCCCTTATAATTCTGGTGGGTCTGGTGGGAACTACTTTTTGTACCAATCCTCAACGGACACAACTGTACCGCCTTCTATATCACAACACGTCCAATACAACAATAGTGTCCAACCATCGGCAACAGTAGTATGGATTAATCATATTACAGATGATGGTATTGATATTGATTTTTACTTAGCCCAAGTAGGATTAGGTGATATTCTCTACTTTCAAGACAGAAACGACTCTACGAACTGGATAAAGTATGCGGTGACAAGTATTACAATTATTACAAACGACTATGTTACATATGGTGTTACTTACGTTAATTCAGAAGGAACGGGTTCAACTAACTTCCCTAACAATCATCAGATATTCTTCACTTCGTATGTAGATAGTGCTACAATCAACACTCGTTTGAATGCGTTAGAACAGAAGACCGTTTATCAATCCACTCCTACTTTGAACCAGACGAACTTTGCGGGTACAGTCTATGCT
>Ga0114964_10000625_pt1 | contig 27152 bp, 27 predicted proteins | sample C_131016_MF_Meta_FD_92638 | JGI IMG/M metagenome (GOLD analysis project Ga0114964, IMG submission 92638) | Freshwater microbial communities from Lake Croche, Canada to study carbon cycling - C_131016_MF_MetaG | ecosystem: Environmental > Aquatic > Freshwater > Lake | place: Lake Croche, Canada...
GCGATTTAGCCTACATCGCCCTATTTCCGCTCGTTTCTACGGTTTAGGAGGCGGTGGTGGGCCACTTGTGGGGTTATCTTGCGGTGGTAGTTGTGGGGGCTTCCCTCTCCCTCTGCTACTGCCGCTAGTGCTGCTGCTACTGGGCGGCGGACTTGCTGACTCCGAACACTCCTTGCTGGTGCCGTCTGGAAGGGGCCAAAGGATACCTCAGATCCGGTCTCTGGATACGCAACCGCACCCGGTGGGACATAATCTTCGGCGTCCCACGGCATTCCTAGGCCGTCATTAGCTGCTGAAGCGGAAGAATAGTTTGAGCGTGGTCTACGCCCCAGAGGACCGCCTTCCACCCTACCAAGGGCGTTTACATAGGGCTGCCCTCTGTACTGCCCTTCTGCGTCATATGGCCCAACTTCGCCACGTGCTAACGCCCTTATACGAGCCTCTCCTTCGTCTTGGTGCTCTTCTGGGAATGTATCAACCGATGGGGGGCCAGATATCGTGGAACCAATCTTTACTCTAGCCTCACGTAAATAGGCCGGTTTAACTGCCTCTCCTAGCTTCTTGTTCATCTCACTCACAATAGCCTCCCTCTGTTCCGCACTTGGGGCATCAATAGGCGAGTTAGATCCGTTTACAGAGTTTCCACAATAGGCTCTTAGAACGGCAACGGCCCTATTAATACGCACATTCAGACTCTCAAGCAAGTCTTTCTCCTTCTTTGTAAGCTCCTTTCTGTATTGCCTCTCTTCTGCTCCGCTGTAGGCACCATCTAACACCAGATCTAGTGTATCGGCAATATCTATAATCTTTGTACGGTAGTTAGCACCGAGTAGTGGTAGGGAGCTTAACATAACGGCCCAGAACTTAGAGAAGCTATCGGTCTTTAATGTAAATGTGCGTAAATCGTCAAGTAGCGTGTTATACAGAGGATATACGACAGCAAGTATCTTATCGCCTTCCGTTGGGTCTGTGTAGGAGCTTGGAATCTCTCTAGCTTGGGTCTCCCCATACATCTCCGCATACTGTTTCTGACGCTTATTAAGTAAATCTTGTAGATACTCTTGACCCTCCTTAGTAAACATAATACCGCCGGTTAAATGTCCGCCTTGTGCCGATGGCTGCGACACGAACTGCCCTCCGATACTGTTAACGCCAAAGGGCACGATGGCCCCTCTATTGCGGCGTATACCCAGAGCCTCAAACGGCCTTACGCCTCTTTCATACATCTTCTTTGAGGATCTAATCTGGTTTACACGGTCGTTAGCTACTTTTACGGCGTCGGCGTACCATCCGTGTTCGTCGCTACCCATATCCACATTAGGACGGCCCGGTGCCGCACTAGGGACAAATCCTCTGGGTCTATCGGCGATCTTAGACATTAACACTTCGGGAAATGTTATCGCTTGACTGGGTCTTGCCATCTTTTCTATATTTATACAACATAGAAAAGTTAGCATATATTACTTTTAATCAAAGCGGATTTCTACGGGTAGTTCGCTTATCTTAATACCCTTTAACTGGTCGCACTTCTTAACATATTTACGCTTGGGCCTAGCTGCCTCCAGCTCCTTCTTGGCCTTACGCTCCTCCTTTGTTAGCTTCGTAGGGTGAGTGATAGGGTCCATTTCTACTTATACCGGGGAGAAGATTTCCGGGCGGCTGGACGCAGCTAGTAGAGCCCGTGTTCCTTCACATACTTGGAGGCTGCTATCATCTTAAGGCCCTTCTCCGCCATTACCTTACGAACAATAGCATTACGCCTAGCACGACCGTCGGAACCCTTGGCCCCACCCTCTACTTCGGCCCCGTCGCTTTCGCTGTCGCTCTCAGATGTCTTGGCGGATGTCTTGCGGCCACCTTTCTTGCCGTATCCAGCCATCTTTAGTCCTTCGTCGGCGAATGTTCCGGCCAGAGGCACTCCTACGATAGAACCAAGGGCATTACCGAGCGGGGCGACCGCCTTACGTCCTACGCTCTTAAGTGTATCCCAGAAGCTACCGCCAGACATCTTATGGCGATTCATTTCGTCTACGCTCATGGGCTTATCATTCAACCACCACTGTCCGTTGTGTGCGTAAGCGGAGTTTGAGGCACGGGCCCTAGCTAACTCAGCTCTACCCATCTTGGTGACCCGTTTACGGCCTTGGCGACCTTGGCCCACCATCTTTAACCCCTTATCGGCATATGTACCGAGGTTCTCCACGCCCACGTGCTTACCTAGCTGGTTGCCTAAGCTTTCCACATGGGGTCTGGCGGCCTTAACGGCTTCCTTTACTAGCTTAGGAGCAATCTCACTACGCAGCTTGGATTCTGGGTTTACGAACTCATTCTTTACCTTGGCAAATGCGTCGCTAAACCAGTTGCCGCCAACAACGGGATCTGATCCACGCCACTGCGAATAGCGGGGGTCCTCTATGGCCCGTTCTCTGGCTCTATTCCTATGTTCCATACGCACACTCTGGTCCCTATACCCCATACCAGCCCCAGTCGCCATACCGGGTTTCTGCTGGATTGTCTCGGTGCTGTCAATAACTTGGTTCTGACGAGGGTCTACGCCTTTCTGAGAATGTAGCATATGAAACTGTTTTCTTCTGGCCCCACCCGCAATAGGTGCGTGGGCCCCACCGTGTGCCATTCCAGAGCCGCCGCATTCGGAGCATCCACCAGTTATGTTCTGAACCATTCTATACACATATAGCAGATTTAAATCGTTTTAAATGTTTAGAATCTATATAGTAGAATGGATGAGTATGGCGAAGGTATACCCAGAGGTAATAAATCGGCTGGTTATGTCGGGCTAATGTTAGCCAAAGAAATGGGTAAAACCCGTAGCGATTATAATCCGGTTCAGCGTAAGAAGAAGATAGGTAAGTTTGATATAAACAAGATGAAGGATCCGTCCGACTTTATTAAATCAGCTTACATAGATAAGTATAAGGGGCTACATACGGGTCATCCGGCCCGTACATGGGAGCAAGTTAAGGCGGCTGCGTCTGATCTAAAACACGCCGTTGCTACTTGGGCTAGGCTACATCCCAATAAAGATGAACGAACAATAGCTAGAGAAACCGGAGTCTCTCAGCCAAGCGTTAATCGCTGGAAACGGTTAACTGGCGGGGCCAAGAATCCCTTAACCAAGGAAGAGGAGCAGATGTGGCAAGACTTTGTATTAGAGGAGGAGGATAGAAAGGATACGGAATATTCTGCGTCTAAGGTGCGTAGATACGCTAGGAATAAGTATGAGTTTGGCCTTTTCCTAGTTAAGGGTATTAGAAAGGTAGCCATTATTACTAAACTTGTTAAGATGATGAAGAAATGGTATGAACTTGTAAGGGATTTGTATAACCATGTATACTATTCTGCCGATGATGTAGAGCACCGCAAAATGATGTTAGAAAATAGTGCCGAAGAGATTAGCCCTATGTCTGGAGTTGTTCTACCAGAGGAACTGACAGCGGAAGAGGGTGACCCTACAGCATTATCCAAGCGTAGGGCTTGGGGATTCTCGGACAAGGATACTCTCTTAGCTAAAAAGCAGTACTACTTACGCAGCAATAAACAAGAAATGTTTAAGGCTGCTATAGTCGTAAAGCAGATTGTTCTAGCTATTAACAAGGCCATAGAACAGCTAAAAATACAAGATCCAACCAAGGAGATTAAGCTACAAGAGGAAAATGTGGACCCAGATGCTGCCGCATATATGCCCTCAAATATGAAGGAGTTTGACCGCAACGAAGAGCTGGTGTTAGCGGAGGATGCTCCGGAAAATCCAGACGGTTCCGGTAAGGCTAGAGGTGGTAGTGGGCCTAACTACATTAACCAGTTTGCTGCTAAATACGAAGCTAGGCCGGTTCGGGGTGGTAATGGTCCAAACTATATTAACCAGTTTGCCGCCAAATATGAGGCTAGACCGGTTCGGGGTGGGGCCATGGCTAAACAACTTTACACCGCAGATGGAAAGTTGTATAACGGTTTATGGCATCAGATGTCAGATGGTGCGTATCATTCTGGTAAGAAACACGGTAAACGGTCTAAACCGTTATTCCTTAAATGAACACATTCGGATCATATCCTTTACTGGCACTTCGTATTTGGGGCTACATTCCCTACGACCCACGTCTACCCGCCATTCTGTGAAGCTTTCGTTAACTTCGTAGGTATCAAAACGCTCTTTAACATACGGGGTATAGAAAACACCATCTCTATAAATAAAAATATAGTAGTATTCCTTGCCCGGTAGGTGGGCCGCTACCTTATGTACATCCACAAACCCAGTAGGGTAAAGGTCGTGTTTAATATCTACACGCCCCTTAACCTCCATACCATGTGTAGCGTCGGCTATTTCTTCGGCGTTATAAAAGTCGCATTTAGCGTAGGTATCGTCGTCCTTAAACAGTTCCATACCGAAGTAATCCATAGCTATACCGGCTATAGCCTCTTCGTTCTTCTGGCCGATAATAATGTTAAGCTTCTGCGGTAGGTGCTCTAGGTTTAGTTTATCCCTCGTTCTAAGTTGCGATACAAGTATTACCGACTTACAAGGGGAGTCGCCATTCGTATATGTAGTCTCCTCTCCGTTTGCTACTAGTTTCATACGGTAAGTTTTCGCTAGGCCGGGCATCTTTCTGATCTACCGGAAGTTTATTTGTTTCCGCCTTGGACGCAGTTGCCGGGGTATAGTTGTACCATTTACATTCTGGATCACGCCGGGCCGTAATCTCCAAGCTACCACACCCGTTATCTACTACGCTAACTATACGGGGAGTCGCACCATCGTCGTAGGAAGGTATCGTGTAAATAACATGGTGCCTATAGATCCGGGCATAAATGTTCCTCTGGTGCGAATACAACATTTGTGCTAACGAAACAATCTTTGGCATTATAGTATTTACCAATATTATAATGGAACGGATTATACGCAGACGTGAACTGGCCCGTAAACGGTATGCTGAAGCCAACGAACGGGAGAACAAGAAGCTACTAGAGGCGGCACTATACCATACTGATAACCCAGACTTATCAGAACTGGCGTTCTATTTCCTAGGATCTGAAAACTATAAAAAGCTGGACTGGCGAACGAAGAAAATGCTGTCTGAGGAGATCCTCCGGAAGAATGTGGAAAATACGGGGGAATAAAATAGTTTAATCTAATATACAGAATGGCTATGCGTGTTTCCGACTTTATGGTGGACCTCACGAAGAAACTTGTAGCGGAGAAGAAACTTGCCGACTCCTCAGCGGCCCTTTATGTAAAGAATCTCTGGACGCTAAATGGTAAACAACCGTTCGGTAATCTGGCGTTCTTAAAAAATGCCGATACTATAGATGGACTTCTTGCCAACTATGCGGAGAATACGAAGAAAACTTTCTTATCTTCAATCGTTAGTGTTCTTTCCTTGTTTAAGGACAAGGCGACCTACAAGAAGATATACCAACACTATTATGACGCTATGATGGCTAAGGCGGGTGATATGAAGAAGGCCGAGAGCGACGATAAGACTGAGAGGCAGTCTGAGAACTGGATGGAGTGGGCCGCAGTACAGAAGGTTAAGGACGACGCACTTAAGGCCGTTAGCGAGTTCGCATCCAATAAGCTAGTGACCGCCAAGCAATATGGCGAACTTCTGTGCTTTCTTATCCTATCCCTCTACACGGATATACCGCCCCGAAGAAACGCCGACTATTCCGAAATGTTTGTAGTAGGAAAGTATGATCCAAAGATGGACGCTAACAAGAACTACTTGGATTTAGCTGGAAAGCGTATGATATTTAACAAGTATAAGACCGCCAAGAAATACGGACAGCAAATCGTAGAATATGGGGAAAACGCAAATCTGTCTAAGGCTATTGAAATGTATCTTAAACATACCCCGCTCCACAAGGGTAAGATTACTAAGGCAACAGAGTTCCGGTTCCTTTGCTACGAGGATGGGTCCCCGTTAACGGCCGTTAACGCCATTACTAGGGTGCTTAACAAGTGCCTAGGCAAGAAGGTAGGCTCTTCTATGCTTCGCCATATCTTCCTAAGCAATAAATACGATATTAAGGATATGAAGGAGACTGCGGAGGAAATGGGTCACTCGGTCAACGAAGCTTTGAAATATGCCAAAGAATAATATCTCCTTACTGTATAATGTACCTAGTTTCAGAGGAGGTCCAGAATAGTAGTCGTGTTAAGCTTGTAGAAGTGCGATGGGTTAACAACGACGGAACCGCCGAACTATGTGGTGTATACAATAAAATGAATAATGTTTACACGCCCCGACGCAAGAAGACAACGGCCCTCCAGTTTTCTGCGGATCTGGTTAGACGTAGCCTAGAAGAAAATAAGCTAGAACCCCCTAGCCCACAGCTACTTAAACTGCTTCCCATGAGGGCCAACCCTAGGGTAGCCTAGCAAATACAGTAGATAATATTCTGACCCTATTTTATATAATGTTCTTGGTTTCTACCGAAGCCCAGAACAATAAGCGGTTTAGGTATATAGCGGTTTATTTCATACGCCCAGATGGGTCTGGGTATATTGCTGGAATGTTTAATAAGCGAACTAATGTATACGAACCAAAACTGCGTATTACACGTGCCAATACTATACCTAGACAACGTGTTTCTAGGTTTATGACCGATGGTATTCTAGAGGCCCCTAAGCCGCCACTATTAGGTTTACTTCCGGCCCTTGTAGGTCCAGATGATCTGGAACTCCAGTTCGCAGAAGAAGAGGCGGAGTAAAAAAAGAAATATGAAAAATCTTTTTCCTCCGGTAAAAATATAATATGTCCGCCACCGCTGTCCCCGAGTTTCTTACCCCGAACGCCAACGATACAGTTCCCGCCGAGAAGCTACTTACTAGTATTATGGACGGGTATATTGAGCTCACAAAGCTAGTGTTTGAATATGAACGCAAGTTAGACTCTCCCGACTTACAGAAGGCTTACAAGACGGTTATAGAGCACCGTGGGTTCCTACTAAGCCAAGAGATGGTCCAGTTCTACCATTCGCTGATGGGGGCCATTACTGAACTGGAGTACAAGGATAAGGAGGATCCAACACTTAACCTAAAGTTAAAATATACACCTCTTTCATAATGCCTAAAGAATCCATTATACCGATAACAATAGGAGTTATTATTGTTATGGGAATAACCGAATATAATCGCTGGAAAATGGCCCGTTATTACGCCGACCAGAACAAGAAGAACGAAGAGGAGATTGCCAAGCTTTATAAGCGTTATGTAAGGTGATGTAGGCTATTCCGCAGATTCTCCAGCGGTCTGGGGTTTTATCGGTTCCTCCTAGGGCTACTCTGCGATTTACCCTACATCAGCCTACATTTGGAAATAAACTAACTTTATTTATCTGCCCCTTGTATATAATGAGTGCCGAAAAGGTTTTCCTCAGAGGTAATATGGCTAAGGCTGCGAAAATGTATAACGACAACGAAGGTGAAATCCAAGGGGCCGGTATTACCAATATGGTTTCCCGTTTCTTGGAGAAGACTGTTAACCCCTACCTTAGTAATGCGTTGAAGAACCAGTACGCCGAGAAAGCTAAGGCGAAGGCCGAGCCTCCGAAGGTCCCTCTAAATAAAGTTGTTCCGGTTAGATCTAAGCTTCATCCTACCGCTAAACGGGTGCCTAGTGGTAATGTGGGTATAGCCTATCAAGTATCGCCACCAGAGGGCCCTAGTCCAACTGCTGGGCCTACTATGGTGGACGAACGCCCTACGGCTAAACGGCCCACAAAACCCGCACCCTCGGTCGCTAAGGCCGGTGTGGAAGCGGTAAAGGAGCTGGAAGTGGCTAAGCCTCCCCCAGTAGTTGCCGATACAATAGACGAGTTGATGGCTAACATAGAATCCGTTGAGGAGCTAAATAGTATGCCTAAGCTTGAAATAAGCGAAATGGAACAACCAGAACCGAAGGGCGAAACTGTGTCCAAGCCTAGCGGCAACTTGTTAGCTACTAAGGCCCTTCCTACCTTTATCTGCCGTGTAGGAACCAAGGCTGATATCGCCAAATGGATTGTTAAGCATATGACAGCTGATGCGTTAGAAACATACGTGGAGCCGTTTATCGGAGGTGGTGCTATATATCTGGAAAAGGCACCGGCCCAGAAGGAGGCTATTAACGACTTTAACTATGGCATATACAAGAGCTGGGTTGACTTGAAGGATACTCGTCCAGCCGCTATGTTAGAAGAGTGGCGTAAGGATAAAACAACTAGGGCTTATGCCAAGACTGTACTGGGGCACGGTAAGGAGTATGGAGTAGAAACACTTAATATTAAGGCATATATAGAGCGTAATATAAAACTAAAGGGAGCTAACGCCGAAAAGACTGCTTTTGGTAAACTGGAGCCTAGCGAATGGACCAGTAAACTGAACGGCAACAAGCTACGCTATATCCCTAAGAAGGAGGGTCAGCCTAGCGAAAAGAATGCTGCTACTTTGGAGTATACTGATCTGAAGGATAACTCTACAAAGAAATACTCGGTTGCCGAGGCCAAACTGTTATATTCCTTACTACGGGCCGGTCGCAACTTGTTGGATAACACACGTAGCAATAAACTAGATATTGCCGAATATACTGGGTCCGCTAAACCAAAGAAGGAGGCTACCAAGGATATCGTCAAGGAGCTTATGGAAGAGGATTTACCTAAGGTTGGATTAAAGGATTGGCTAAAGGATAACTTTAAGGTAGAGAAAAACCCAGATAAATATGCTATTAAGGAGGAAGAGAATGTGCTTGTAGGTAAGACAAAAATAGCCCAGTTGATATACGAGAAGCTTCGTAGCTGTGGCGGCTTCGGTGGATCTGGTGTAGTGGATTCCATCCAGTTTATTAAGTTTATGGATGGGACAGCACCCAGCCCCCTAGTCAAAGTTCCTATGCTTGAAGCTATCAAGTTCTTGTTGTATCCAGATGGGGGCCTAGCTAAGTATAACGAGCGTTTAAAGAATACCGATGTAATGAATGGCGATTATTACAAGCTAGTGGAGAAATACGATAGTTCTAGCACATTCTTTATGTTAGATCCTCCCTACCAAGCAACTGGTGGCTATGGCAACCCAGATGCGTTTAACTTTGAGGCGTTTGTTAAGGCATTAAACGGTATACCAGACAAAATACTAAAGGCTAAGAATCCCAAGCTGAAGGGTAAGATATTAGTGACGATTAACGGCGGCGATAAGGTTCTGGCCCTCTTCCGCAAATACGCAAGGGCAAGTGGTATACCATGGTATGGCCTTAAGGTTTATGTACGTCAGAAGGCCGGTAAGGGAGGCTATCGCTACGAGATTTTCTACGGCAACTACAAGTTTGACGAACGGGCCGTTAATGTGCTGGATGAAACATTTAGAAATAACTTTAGCGGTGTAAATGTAAAGGAAGAGGACGAGTCTCAGTTTAAGGAACCTACTGACGACGGAGCTATATATATTGACAGCGATGGCTCCGATAAGGGGTGGGAGGCATTTAAAAAGGCTACTGGTGCGGTGGGCCATTTTGCGGCACGTAATGCGGAAGATCCGGGCGTAGGTATAGCTGAAAAAAAGTATAAGGAAGAAGGTGCTGAACCAGCTGCTGTCGCCGAACCGGCTCCCAAAAAGACCCGCAAACCTAGAGCCAAGAAGACCGAGGGAAGCGGTATGGTAGGCGGTATGAATAGTAATAGTAGTAGCCCATCTTCTTCGCCAAGAGCTAGGCGTTCTGCTATCGTTTCGCCCGGCCCCCTAAGGATCCAAACAAAGGATACTTACGCCCAACGCCCAGCAGAGGCCGTAGAAATAGATACCCGCCCAGCCTCTCAGATATCGGCAGCCGATATACAAGGTCAGCGGCCCAGCTTTCTAATGCGGCTCCGTAAGCGTCTGCTCGGATTCGGTGAAACCGGTGATATGGAAATAGCCGAGGCAGTAGGTAGCGGCTATTTATCCGATAACGGGGCCATACGCAAGGGTATGATAGGCGGCTACTATAGCCCTAATAGACCGACCCACCTTGGTAGCAAACTAGCTTATACTCCTAGCGTAGGCTACGGGGGATCGGAGTACAATAGTATAGACTGGTAAAATGGGCCACTTGGCCTTATCAACCCCTAGGGCAACTTCTTTACCGATACAAATCGGCATACTTATTTACCGTTTTATATCGCTTTCTTACCTAAAGTAAGTAAATAAAGCAGATTTTAGTTAGTTAATAGTAAAAAAAATATTTTTTTTACTTGGAAATACATACATTTACTATAGGAAAGTATAGTTTCTTACCAAAAGTAAGTATTTAGGCCAAACGGTAAAGAACCAACCGGCCCTAGCTACCCCGGATCTGTAAATAAAGTTATTTACCCCGGCGAATTTAAATATCATACACAGTCATAAAAGATGAGCCGCCCCGCCAACGCCAACACAACTACCCCGGTGCGGAAAGAACCCGAACAAATAAGCCCGGATGGTGTCATAAGCAGTATGGCAACCCAACCTACTACGACATGGCACGACGGCAACCCGGTATTTAGCCTTTACGAACGCCTTAACCTTAAGCTACTAAGCGTTCAGCTTACGCCCGAAGTAAAAGAGGGTAAGGTAAAGAAAGCATATAGGCCCCTAGGTAAGTGGAAAGAAGAAAGCGACCGCTTAACTAACCTTAAGGCCGGTACACATTACGCCCTTATTACGGGTAAGCGGGGCGGCATAAGCGTAATAGATATAGACGACCCTAATACGGAAACCGCTAAGGAACTAATGGATCTAATGACGGACTGTAATATGGTAGCTAAGACTAACAAGGGCTACCACTACTGCTATAAGTATACGGACGAGGTAAAGCAGACTACTAGCGAAGAATACAAGATAGATATACGCAACGACGGTGGTATTATATTTTGCCAACCCACTACCCTATGGTATAAGGGAGACTGCTTAGCTAACTACGAGTGGATTAAGGAACCGATGGAAGACGAAATAGAAGAGATACCCGCAGAGGTACTGGATTACCTTAAGGGTCTAGATCCTAGGTTCGTAAAGGGGGTGGTAGACCAGCCTAAGCTAACCTTTAGCGAACCTACAACACCAAAGACCGAGCCAGTATCCGTAGCAACGGAACCAGTAATACCAACGACCCCAAAGGTAGAGGAGGAACACGAGCTAGTTAAGGTGGCGATGGCCCTACCAGATACGGTGCTAAAGAACTACCAAGACTGGTTAGATATAGGTATTATATTTTTTAATAAGAAGCTAACATGTGCCGACTGGGATAAGGTTAGTAAGCGGCCCAATATAGGATACGAAGCTGGAGCGTGTGCTAAAAAGTGGGGTAGCTTTACAGACCGCAGATCTAAACAGTTAACCGAAGCTACCTTATGGCATAAGCTTAAGAAGGCCAACCCCGCTAAGTTTTACGAGCTAATGGAAACCCGCAACGACTTTTTAAATATGCTAGAGCTACTAAATAGCAACGACGTAGCTAAATACTTTTACAATATATTACCAGATAAGTATATTTACAACGAGCACCTAGGCTGGTATAGCCTAAGCCCTAATAATGTATGGTCCCATAGCGAAAAGCCTACGCCTAGCGGTATTAAGGGTGATATTAGTAATACCTTCCAGCAGTTATGCTTAGATACTAAGAAGGCCATACTAACTAAGTTCGCTAAGGACGCAAGTGCTACGGCTAACACGGAGGAGCATAAGAAACTAAAGGAGAAATGCGACGAGAAGGTAGCACTGGTACATAAGGCCTACAAGCAGTTAGGTGGGGCTGACTTTTGTAGCGGGGTTATTAGCTTTTTAGATACCTACTATAGCGACCCAGATCTGGAGGCTAAGATGGATACCAACGCCGAACTGTTCGCATTTACCGACGGGCTTTACGACCTAAAGCAAGGCAAGTTTAGGCCCATAACCCCTACGGATTACATTAGCACTACTACGGGCTACCCTATGCCGACTAGCAACCCTAAGGTGCGTAAGGATATTACAAAGTTCCTAAAGGGCCTACACGAAGACGACGCAACTACCGACTATTTACTAAAGGTGTTAGCCTCTAGCTTACTAGGCTACAACAAATACGAAAAGTTTTATGTATTTACGGGCAAGGGCGGCAACGGTAAGGGGGTTATAACGGAGCTTATTAGAGTAGCGTTCGGCAACTACTACTACCCCGTTAATGTAAGCCTATTTACCAAGATCCAAGAACGCCTAGATCAGCCAGTACCGGCCCTAGTAGAGGCTAGGTGTAAACGCTTTATGATGAGTAGTGAACCAGAAACGGCAGAGAAGCTACAAGTTAGTATGCTAAAGAAGATAAGCGGCGGCGACCCGATGGAAGCTAGGACCTTACATAGCAAACATATATTTAAGTTCAAGCCGATGTATAAGCCCTTTTTCCAAGCCAACGATATACCCAAGCTAAGCAAGGTAGATACGGGCCTACAACGCCGTATGGAAGTGCTTAAGTTCCCCTTTAACTTCGTAGCTAACCCAGTAGAGCCGCACGAACGCCAAGGCGACCCAGACGTTAAGAATGTAAAGTGCGTTAGCGACGAGTGGCGTAATGAGTTTATACTAATGTTAACGGATACATACGATAAGAGCGTTAAGAATGCTAAGGTAATAGAAATACCCGAGGCCGTTAAGAGTAGCACGGGCGAATATATAGACGATAACAACCCGCTTAAGTTCTGGCTAAACAAGCATTATGATCTAACCCATAACGCCCAAGATACCATAGGGGCCACCGAGCTAAAGAACTCCTATAGGGCGGATACCCATACGGAAAAGTGCGACGACCGCTGGTTTAAACAGATGCTAAGCTTTAACGGTATAGATCACGGGCGAACCGGTACTGGGGCCGTATATAAGGGCCTTAAGCGTAAGGTGGTAGCCCCGCAAGAGGAGGTTAAGCAGTCTTACGGGTTTAGCCCAGATATGTAGGGTAGTGTAAGGTAAATCGTAAAGCCCCCTAGGGGGCCTCTATTTTCTCTTTCGCCTAACTGTTATTCTGCGATTTAGCCTACATCAGCCTACATTACGAAATGGTTATATTTATTATATCTATTTTGTAATAGAATGAACGATAACTGGATCCAAGAAGCCAATATCAAAGAGGGTGCGTTAACCGCTCAAGCTAAACGGGCCGGTATGGAACCGCTTGAGTTTGCTAAATATGTTCTAGCTAACCCGCAGCATTATACGCTTACTACTAGGCGTAGAGCCAACTTTGCCCTAAATATCCAGAAGCGTAAAGGGGGTGCTACGCCTATAGTTATTCCCCGTAAGGATTTTGTAAAGGAGCATACAACTCTGCTCGGTGTTCTAAAGCACCCCACTAAGGCTAAGCTAGGGGCCGAATATAAGGACCAGTCGGCAGAGCTTAAAAAGGTTCTTAAGGGCGGGGCATTACCAGACAGCGATACGGTTCTGGGCGACTTGGCCCAGTCTGCTTACGATACAAATAAAAATCTTAAAGCTATCGGCGGCTGGACTATTGTATATAACTCTCCGACCATTAAGGCGTTTCGTAAGGGTAATAACATTATTATTGCCGTGCGTGGTACTGTTCCAACCGATACGGGTGATCTAGCCGCCGATGCGGCTATAGCGGTTAACAGACTTAATACGACAGCTAGATATAAGAAGGACGCCGAAATAGTAAAACATTTACATACTATTTATCCCAGTATACCCTTCTATGCGGTAGGCCATTCGCTGGGCGGGGCCATAGTTGATAACCTAATAGCGGATGGCCTTGTTGTAGAAGGTGTATCGTTTAACCCAGCGGTAGAAAGTAAAGCCTATAACGAAAGGCGTAATCGGCGTATAGCTCACAAAGACGACCCCCTTTACGCTCTAATGAGTAATAAGGCTGCTGGGACAACTGTAATAAATACCCCCCTACAGCAGCCTAAATATACGGGTATTTCTTGGTTAGATAATGTTGTTAATAAGGTATCCAATAGGCTTAACCCTTTATCTGGTGTTAACAAGTATCTAAAGGCCCATACAATCGGCTCTATATTCGGTAGGGGGTCTTGTGGTAGTTCTGGGGACGATTGTAAGTGTAGCGGGGCCTTTAAGCAACAGCTAGAGGACATAGGCTACGGGTGTGCTAAATACCTAAGCGATGCCCGTGCTGTCGCTAAAAAGGCTAAGTATGATCCGGCCCGTCTAGAGTTCTCTAATGACCCAGACCATAAGCTAATGTACCTAGCACCAGATGGTTCCGTGCGTCGTTTTGGTCGCACAACATATGGGGACTTTCTGATTTGGACCTATTTAGAAAAGGAGGGGTCGGTTCCTAAGGGGACAGCACGAAAGAAGAGGACAGCGTTTCATAGGTCACACGAGGCTATTAAGGGCGACTGGAAGGCAGATAAGTATAGCCCTAACAATCTGGCCCTAGCCATAAACTGGTAAAAAAGTCCCCGGTGCGTTTGTTTCCCCAGATTAAATCCCCGGCAAAGGTCATAGGCGAACGATGAGGTATACGGCGGAGCACCTTTTAGCGGCACAAGCGGAGATGGACTACTGGGCCAAGATGATAAGGCGTATAGAGCGGACTAGGCGGCTAGAGGAGGGCTGCGATATAGATGAGGGGTGGTTTAGGGAAGCCAAGCGGACTACTGTAGCTATACGGTGGATGTACGAAGATAACCTACGGGACGCTAAGGTTAAACATGCGACTATAGCCGCAGCCAGAGCCAAGGATGCTAGGAAGGGTATACAAGCCTAAGGATCGGATAGAGGATATACGGACTATAAGTAGTTAATACTACTTATAACCCGGATACAGTTTTACGGGCCGCTAACTATATGCTAACCCCGTAGTATGCTCGGTAAGTCGGCTAAAGTCGTGATGGTCGCTACTGTTGCGGCTACCGAAGGGCTTCCCCCATTTAATCCCTTAGATAATATATCTGGGGTTTTCTCTGGGGGGTTTACATTACCCCCTACAACTGCGTGGGCCGGGGTTGTAGCTATTGTATTTATTGTTGAATAGAAAAGGGCCATATCGGGGCTATTGCGGTAGGGGTATAACGGGCTAAGGTGACAAGCACATCCGCATATAGAAGAACGCTTACCATCGGTACTCATTCTTTTATATTGATTATATATATTTTGTAAGCTAAATGTTTACATTAGGCGGTTGGCAAGGCCACGGGCACCGGCGGATCTGGCACCGGCGGATCTAGCACCTCCTACGGGAGCCGCACCCCCAGAAGGGGCACCACCGGACTCGTGGCGGGGGCCCATAAACTCCTTAACACGGCCTAGCACGTTGCCAAGGCGGTGGAGGGCGGAGCGGCCGCCGATAATACGCATTAGGTTGCTGCGTGTTCCAGCGGCAGCCATAGGTGCGTTGATTACGTCGGCCTCGTTTAGCACTCCCTTGATCACCCTTGAGCTGCCTTTTACGGTTTCAAAATAGCCGCTATTAGCCGTCACTACATACAGCGTGGCGTTTGTCACGGGATTTGGGGACCAGTTCTGGACCGTCATGGTAGCTTGGAAGGTGTAGTTGCCCACGACAGAAGGTGCTTGTCCCTCTTGAAGTGTAATATCCTTGGAGGGCTTGAGGACTAAAAAGCCGCCGCAGAGCTGGGACTTAAGGCCGGTAGGGGGCGTGGAACCGGCAACATTAGCAGACTGCGTGTAGCCCCTCCATGTGTTGTAGTCCATCTCTAAGCCATTCATTACGGACATGGTGTAGAGCTGCTCCGTTGTCATGGAGCTGAGTAGGCCCGAGAAGTTATCAAAGTTCACGCTAATGTTTGTAATGGGGAGATACCAGTCGGCATCCGTTGATGCGTATACTTGGGGCTTACAGTAGAGGATTAGCAGATCGGGGATACAAGGGAGGGTAATAGTCTGGGACTGGATAGAGTGGGTCTGGCCGTTAGAGATTGCGGGTAGTGTCTGGTTAGAGACATAACGGGGAAACTCGTAGTAAGGCACGATGCTCTTGGCGGGTAGGGGGATGCTTAGGGAGGGAGTCAGAAACTGGACGTTTACCCTAGAGTCCGTAAAGGGGGACCCACCAGCGTTATTAACACCGGTGTTGTAGCCGACCGCTGTCGTAGTCACGATGTTAGAGCAAGAGCGAAGCACACGGCCCACGGGGGTGGTCTGGGAAGGGCTGGTTAAGTTCATTACCAGCTGGATGTTCTGAACGCCGAACATACCGGTATCCATCTCGTGGATATCGCTCCAGATAAAGGGAGCTAACACGAGCTTCTCTGTGGAGCGGAAGGAGAGGAATACGGGGTAGCCGCCGACGGGCACATCGCCTATGACAGCAGCTTGGATAGGAACACCAGCGGTGTAAGCTACCGTCACGGTGCCGACCGTGTAAGTGCCGTTGCCGACAAGCGTGGCCCCAGTAGGGTTGGTAAACTGGATCTGGCTCCACGCACCGTTAGGGATGTTCTCACGACTGGTGGAAGACTGGTAGTCGCCCAGAGGGTTGCGGTTAGTACCAAAGGCCACGTTGTAGTTGCCGTAGGTGTCTAACATAGTAGGACACTGTCTCTGGATACGGTTCTTGTTGTAATCCGTGAGGCGGAGGAGCTCGTGGAGCACATCGCCGGTATTGGTCGTCACCGTTGCGTCGTTGATAGTAGCAGACATAGTCTGGACCAGCGTGTGGAGGGGAAAGGGGGCCAGAGCAATATCACGGCCGATAACCACGCAAGGGGCAAGGGCGGCGAAGGTGTTGGGGGAGGCTGTCAGCTGGAGAAAGCACGTAGAGGTCCAGTCCACAGCACGGTCTACGAATACTCCCTCGGAGGGGACCGTAATATTGTAGGTGTGCTGGGAGGCCGTCTGAGAGAGTGCCGTATAGGGGGCGTTGGTAAGAGATAAGGCACCCTTCTCTACCGCATAACGGGGCTGCGTCTGAACGATGCGGTCGTCGTATACACTCATTTTCTGGACGGCATCGGTCATTTTATATTCTTTCAAGATATATTATTCGGCACCATTTCTATATTTTTTAGCTTACTTCTTGCGGAACATCATTTTGATTGAAACGCTGGAGAGGTTAAACATAGTAATCGGGTAAAGGATGTTGTTAATCCTATTCTTCCAGAACACTTGGATATCAATATTGCGGAGCTCCGTTCGGGATCCGGTAAAGCTAGATAGACGGTATTCGCCCGTAGGGGTGTAAGAGAGGAAGCTTCTGTAATCTTCGGCCCGAATCATAGGGACTGAAATATCCGTAATAATGGGCGTAAATGCCGAAGTAGATTCGCTAGGGATATTAGCATTACCTTCGCCATAGGTTAACGGGGTCCCAGTCTGCTCGGGGAAAATGGGGATCATCGTAGAAGAGAACACGATAGCGGATATCGGGGACCATAAAGTAGAAGTGCTTTCGTAATCTTGCTGGAGGCTGATAAGAAGCTTATTTTCGGTTATAGTTGGGCTATCCCCTACAGCAGTAGTAAACGCATTAGTCTGCTTATACTTAATAAGGTTATCGCCCTTGTTTGTTATCAAAAGCATATTAGTTCTACCGGATATCTCGTCGCCGATGAATATGTTGTTAAAGTTCGTAAAAAGGCCCATCATATCCGTGTTGAAAAACACATTCATTAACTCGGTGCCTTGTAGCACGTTGGTAGCGTAGGACGGCGTAATAGTGCCACCGCTAGGAGGCACAGTACCGGGAATGGCGTTAGCATTACCAGCGGACCAAGCGTAGCTTGGCAGAGGGGCCACATAAGTTGGCGGAGAAACTGCCGCTGTCTGGAAGGCAGAGCTATTACCGCAGCAGTAGGCCGGAGCATTAACGGAAAAGAGATTATTAGCTTTCTCGTAGGTCATATTGGGTGGGAAACTCTGAAGAACCGGTTGATTACCAGCCGTTCCACCCAAGCTTACCCAGTATGCGGCCCACTGCGAAGTAATAGAAGCCGTGGGGTGGGAAGTACCGGGGGCAGCTGTCTGGGTATCATACCAGACGGCATTAAATGCTTCGTTAACCAGATCTAACCAGTGCTGGTAGGTATACACGAAATAGTAGCGACCACGTAAGTCTTGTCCTAGCGGAGCTCCATTAGCGTCTACAGAGTTAGGTGGATTAGGTAAGGGAGAGCTAATGGTCTCTGGGCGATATACAACGAAACGCTGGGCCCTAAATAAATGAGACTCGTTCGCAGCTGTCGTGGGGTGAACATAATACACGGTATGCTCTAAGGTTATGGAATACGACGTCAGATTAATATCTGACTGCGAATCGTTGATATTAGGAATAAACAGAGGTAGATCCTTACCAGCACCGTCCATCGTAAAGCGAATAATGCTAAACATATATTTGCTAATATCGTTTATTAACGGTACTGAACGGGTCTCTTGAAAACGGATCGGCGGGTCCTTGTCTATACCGTTTAGAACTTGGGCCACATCGTAGGCATCCGCAATAATGTCGGCGTTGTAGTATACGATGTCGGGTTCGTTGCTATTACCCATAGTCTCTACACTTGAACTGTAGCGAAAGGACATCTTCTTATATACATTAAGGAAATGTTTTTACAATCACTATTTATGAAGTTTTAGGTATGTGACCCCGCTTACAAACTCGTCCGGCGGTAGACCAGATGACAGCACTAACTTCTTATATTCGTTTATCGGTAGCTTCTTGTAAAGTAAACGGACTACGCAGTGGCGACCGCATGTATTTACATCGGCCGTGTCTTTCTGGAAATCATAACCGTTATATATAACCTTGTAATCGCTTTCCTTCATCAATCGGGTTAGGGTTGGGTATTCTATATTTAGTTCTCGGCGTTTAGCAGAGCCTACCCACTTTAGCTCGGTATCGGGGGCCTTACCATATGGATCAAAGAACTCTATCTCATCGGGTCGTTTAATCATACATACCCAGTGGCCGTGGTTTTCTGCGGTAGTAGGATATAGCATCATACATCGCCCATCCGAGTCAAAGCAGTCGTCAATAGTATTCATCTCCTCTAGGGCTGGATATACGAATATTTTAGTAGGGTGCGGGGCCAGTACCTTGTTTATATCGGTATCTGATAGGGGATAGTTAATAACACGCTCTGTAGCTTCTACAGTATCTTCCATTTACTGAATATAGCCTATAAAATATATAACTAAAATGTATAATGTCAGTCTCTCTCCTACAAGTCCCAGCTATGGCGGCTGCTAACGGGGCCGGTAGTGGCGGCTCTGTACCTAGCTTACAGATGACTATCGGGTTTAACAATCCATTATCTTTTACGGACGCAACTCCATCCCCGACCGACGCTGGAGTGCTTGTAGAAGATATTAGCTATTTACTACCTTATTTTTCACAAGCAGTTCCACCTACTGTCTTTCCATCCCTTGATCTAAAGGTAGGTAATATTATTTGCGGATACCAGTTAGGTAAAGCTGAATCGCAAACATTTCCACAAGATGGAACATTATTTTTATATCTGTCTGTAGACGGTTCTATGCTAAATGCTGATGGAACCGTTATAGTTGATTGTATACCACTTAGCACCGTTGCGGAACTAGTAAATGACGTGGATACAAATACCCCGAGTTCGTTTACAGTTAATGTATTTGGAGCAGTACTATCAACTGCTACTTCTTTACGCTTAATGTTATACTATTCGCAGCCTACAACACCAGCCACTTGGTCTATGATAGTGAGCATGGGGGCCATCGGTGTTCAGCCTTTACCCACTATCCTAAGCACACCTCCGCCACCCCCTTAAATATGCGGTAAATAAGATAAGTAAACCTACCAGTATAATACTGCTATGTTTTTATATCTAGTAAGTGTATAATGTCCGTGTCGCTACTCAATAACACGCAAGTAATCGCAGCTATTACCGACAACATTCTAAGCAACATGGGAAACTTAGAGGCCGGTGCGGGTATACAGATTAGCGGGACCACTACGAAAACTATATCTACTAACCTTAATCAAGGGACTGGTATTGCGTTATCTACTCAACCAAATGGCTCTATTACTATAACAAGTACCGGAGGAACTGGTGTAGCTGGGGTAGCTTCTATTAGCGACGGAACTAACGCAGTAGACGGGGCCGTTCAGCTGCTTTCTGGTGGGGGTCTAGGTATAGTATCCGCACAAGGGGATACTCCTAGTATAACCTTAACCGCAGCGGGTGTTTCTACAACTGGGACATTTGGTTCTGGTATAATAACAACCCCAGTAGGGGCAGATCCGCAAGAGTTGGCCCTAAGCTTGGAAAGCATAGATGGTTCTATTACATTCCAGAAATCTGGAACGGATACTTTTATTAACCTAGCCGTCGCTAACCCTACACCGACCATAGGAAATGGACTAGATGTCAACGCTGGTGTATTAAACGCATTAGGCAGTAGCGGAGTAATAGGTGGCGGGATATTTGCGTCGGCAACTAGCACTACTGGGCCGCAAATACTTGCGGTAGACTTGATGCCAGATGAAACCATTATATTAACACCGTCCACAACAGATACAGCTGTCTCTATCAAAACAAATATTTCCGCTGGGGCCGGTGTGGGTCAGACTGGAGGAAATACATTCAACGCCATAGACCCGAATATAACAGCCAGAAGCGTAGTAGTCGTTTGCTTTACAGACGCACCAGCGGATATGCGTCTTATGTCTATTACACCCTCAGCTGGAGTAGCACAAGTGATAACTATTGGTGCTATAGGTGGCACAAAAATGAACTATATATCTTACAACTTACCATAATAAAATGAGGTGCTTTTTTATATTACCAAAGTATATAAATGTCAGTATCGCTTCTACAAGTTCCCGCCATGGCAATAGCTAATGGAGCTGGTGGAGGATCTGGGCCTACGCCATCGCCTAGTGCGGGTATCCTAGAATGGCAAGGAACCTCGTTTTCCGCAGTAGCTTACGCCGTTGGAGACGCCGTTCTTTACGCTAATCACGGGTTTGTATGCTTAGTCGCACAGCCCATCGGGTCCCCGCCTCCGACGTATGGAGAGGCCGGTGCTAACGGATGGTATCCTTTCTCTGGCGATGTGGTACAGAATATACCTACCACATCCGGTGTTGTATGTGGTGGTCCCGGTTCGTCAACTGGCAACACTACACCGGCGATAGGACTGTATACGCCGCATACCGTAATGGTTATGGAAAATATTCTTGGGGTTGGCGAACAAGGGCAAATAAACATACAAGCACAAGGAAACCAGCCTACACCAGCTGCCCCGGGCCAGATTACGGTCGGTGGAACAGTAAATAGCACGGGGTTATATGTGGGGAACACCCAGATCCTCTTCAACGGTGTAGCTCTGGAGGCGTCTACTGGGACATATATGTTATACCTAGGAGCTTGGGCCGCTGGAACTACTTATGCCACTAACACGGTAGTTATAGATCAGAGCGTAGCTTGGGTATCGCTCCAGAACGCAAATGTAGGTAATGCTCCCGCATTTCCTTCTACGGTATGGTGGCAGCCTCTGGCCCCTCAAGCCGGTGGAGGGAACTTACCCGCTGGTGCTGTAAATATGATAGGTATGAACGCTGCGGCCCAGTTCGTATGGCAAGGTAATGGGGCAACACCGCCACTTTCAACGATAGCTTATCTTGCCGGTTCGGTTGTTAACTATACGGTAGATGGAAGCTGGTATATGCTTTCGGTAGATCAAGGGGTTGGGTCGGCCGATCCTAACACTAACCCTAACTGGGTAAACCTATCGGGTAGCATTATAGCTAACGCAGACTCCGAAGATAACACCGCTCTAGTTGCTTGTACTGCCTCTGGTGTGCTAATAAGCAACGATGATGCTGGGGCCGCAGTTCCAGCACCGGGCCAGATCCAAGTTGGAGGGGATGCTGTTGATACTGGTCTATATGTTTCTAATACCGCTCTACTCTTCAACGGTGTTGCTGTCGGTGGTGGAGGCATTCAGAACACTATAAGCACCCCAGCTGGAGCCGCTACAGATGCTTCTGTAGCTTGTAGTGTCGGTGGTGTTCTCTTACAGAGCAACGACGCTGGGGCGGGAGTTCCAGCACCGGGCCAGATCCAAGTTGGCGGGGCTTTGGTAGATACCGGGTTATATGTTTCTAATACCCAGTTGCTCTTTAACGGTGCTGCTGTCGGCGGTGGAGTAGTTAACCCAGTCACCGTGCCTAATAGTGGGGCACCAAACTATAATATGTGGGTTCTAGGGAACGCATATAATGTAGGTGCGGTAGTTTTTGACTCCAACCCCCCATATAACTGGTTTATATGCTACACATCAGTACCCGTCGGAACCGAAACGGACCCCCAGAGCGATGTAAACGCTGGAACCTTCGGCCAAGGAACATACTGGCAACTCCTAGCCACCCCCAGTTTCACGACTACAACTGGCACTACGCCCGGATCTTACTATGGAAACCTAACACTAAGCGGAACTGCTATAACATCTACAAACCTAGCTACTGGCGAAGTAGTAATAGATGCTGGAGGCGGAACACCCGCCTCTATTACTGGCGGCTCGGCCGGTAATGTAGGAACAGTATCTTGTAATACCGATAATGGTAATGTCTCCATAAGCACAACTGGAACCGCTGGGGTAAACATTAAGTCAAATGTGGATAGCCATTTTAAAGTATTCGCTACATCTGGAAATATAGAAATAGGATGTACTGATCCGGCTGGTTCCACCAACCAGCTTAATATCGTATCCGTATTACCAACCGGTTCCACCGATCCGGCCGACGGTGAGATAACCCTTACAAGTGCGGGTAGAATGACATTTAGCTCAATCGGCGATAAGACCTTTACCACGGATGGTGGCACTATTACTATGTCCGCCCATAGCTTATATAGCATTACAAGTGCGACTAATGGGATTAACATACAGACCGTAGCATCTGTTGCTGGGGCCGTTAATATTACACCGGGACAAGGCGACTCTAACGCTCAAGGTGGAAAGGCGATGTATTTCTGCGGTCCCTTTGAGCCCGGTAAGAACTATGGCCCCGGTGCTGTCGTGACATTTGAAGGCACGGCTACCTTTGTAGCTCTACTATATAACATCGGTTCCACTACACCACCAGCAACTGGGGCCGCTTGGCAGCAGCTGTATTGATAGATATATATTATATATAAGAAGTATAATGGATGAAACCTCGGCATATGGTAGTATAGGTGGTCTATCGTTTGGATTAATCGTTTCCATATTGTATGCTATTAACCACAAACGGATCCGTAGCAACTGTTGTGGGGCCAAACTTGAGGCAAGTCTTGATGTAGAAAATACTACACCTCCTAATAGCCAAGACACGCTCAAAATATCTATACCCGTAGTAGATGTACATGGCGTTGGACTTAGCTTACATAAAGAGTCTGAGAGCGTTCCTTAGCAATATGCTAAGCGATATGTGTATAACACATCCGCACTTTGATACGCTCCAAAATGTTATTGGGGGCCTATCAAAGGTTATAGCGAATCCAGAAAAATACGCAACTAGATAAGTTTAGTATAAGTATTGTAAATACTGTAGCTAATCTTATATTTAAGGATCTGTTATAATCTGTGCGGCCGTGGAGAAGTTGGCATAACTGTAGTAGGTTGAAGCGGCACCACCATAAGCCGCCATAGTACCTACACCGGGAATTTGAAAGTTTAGGTAAAGATTTGCGGGAGAGGTGTTGTAGGCATACTGTAATGTAAAACTAAAAGTTGCGTTATATAATCCAGTGGTACCGGCTGCGGCCACAAGAGGTAGGAAGGCAGTTGTGCTTAAGACAGCAGCACCACTATTGACACCATTCAGCGTATCGGAAATAAAGAAGTTGATACCAGTTGTTAACCCAGTAGCACCGATCGTATAGCCAAGACCAGAGAAGTTGATGCTGAAAGTTCCGAACTCGCCATTCTGTGCGGAGGCTGGTAGCGTAAGCACAGTTGACGCAGCACCAGTACCAGCATTAGCTGTTAGAGCAAATCCTCCCGCAGCGGGAGGTGTGGTCTTTGTATGGACCACGTTATTAGAACCCGGCCCACCCAGAGGCTGCCAGTGGACGTTGGTTGTAAAACTGGGCTGGTTGTTAAAGTTGTTGTTCTCAAGAGAAACCCAAGCTACGTCAAGGTAAGAAACGACATCGTTTAGTGCGTAGGTGTGAGTTGCCGCATCGGTGCCAGACCAAGCACCAAGGTAGTTCATGGACGCACCAGCAGCGTCGGCGATAAGACGGTAGTTAGCGTTGCCGGGAACGGGGACCGTGCCAAGTGTGGGGGCCACGCACTGCCAGAGGGTAGGGACGCCATCCGTGCTGGGGTTGATGACAAGATCGCCTACACCATACTGAACGGTGCCGGACCAAGTGCTAACGACAGAATCGGCCGCAAGTCTTGCCCAGTTAGTACTACTCTGGCCCGAAGCAATATCTGTGACCGGGTCAACACCGGTGCTTCCGACAAGGGCAATATACTGGGAACCGTTAGAGCCGAGCACTACATTCTCTTCAGCATACAGAGTACCAGCGGCCCATAGCCCCTTATAGTTCATGTTGTTGGTGCCCGGATCCGGTCCGGGCCCCGCACCACCTCCTCCGTTAGCTAACGCCATGGCGGGAACTTGTAGGAGCGACACGGACATTTTATATTGATTATCAATATTTAAAAGGAACCGATTTCTATTTTTCTTGGTGTAGTATTTTAGCCGTATGTTGGCTTATTAGAAACTGCGGGTAGTTCTTATATATACATACCCAGCGGCCCATTCGGCGTAGTTCGTGTATATCCTCCTTAGACATACCTACACGGGTAGCTAACAGATATTTTAGAGAGGAGAAGGAGGTACTCTGCGGATATATAATGTAATACATAGCCTCGTTTAACATTAATGCGGTCTTCTTGTAGTTTGTGATATAGTGCGTTAAGCACAGCATAGTAGTATTTGTATGCCGACCTTGAATGGCTAAATCGTCTATTAGCTGCTGGACCACCTTACCAGCCTTATCCGTAAAGGTGTCGTAGTCGTCAAAAATAACCATACAATCTTGGAACTCATCAATAGTCGGATAGTTCTCAATAAGACTTTTTACATCAATACGCAGCGGCTTACCTATTTTCATCGTATCCAGCGTAGAATCCTCGTTTAGCTTACTAATAAGGTAGATCTGGCGTTCTGGAAACAACTTCTTGTAGCCCTCAGCTAGGCCCCTAGCGATATACGATTTGCCGGAACCAGAAGCTCCAGCAATATAATACACGGAACGCTTATCTTTATCCGGATTAGGTATAAGGCTAAATGTGCTGTCGTCGGGTAATATAATAGTTTTATTATTGTCCTTGTCGGCCAGTATACGCTTGTAAATATCCTTAACTTCATCGTTCTCCATTAACATATCCACGGGAATACCCTTGGCCTTAGCTTCCTCTAGGCGATTAAACAAGGCCACCCGCTGGGCCGGTTTAAGACCCTTAATGTCCTTGTTATACTTAACCGCCTCTATTTCCCGCTTTGGTTTAGCCGATTTTACATCTTCTTCGGTCACAATCGCAAGTATTTTACCATCGTAATCCCCTCCACGAGCTATTGCTATCGGCATACCAGTCTTTGCGTCGCCAAGGGATAGGAAAGGCATCGTATATACAAGGGCCAGATATTTTTAAAAAGTGATTTATACCCAAAATAAACGCCGTTCTGGCACGAAATCAAGGTAAATAACGGGCCGCTAAAGGGAATAATCTATGTTCCTTGAGGTACCGTAAAGAAGAGTTAGATAAGATGGTAAAAAGCTGAAACCGCAGCGAATCCAGCAGCTTTAGCATAGTCTCATTATCGTGTTTTATTATTTGGGGATTCTTAAGCTTATTGACAATACGCATAATAGTCGTCTCACGCCGCATATAAGTAGGTATAGAAACATTAGACAATCTACTAATAAACTGGTCTATTTCCATTTCTATTTTTTCAACTGGTAGCGTATCGGCGTTTTCTATAAGGAACTTCAGACTGTTTGCGTCCCCAAAGATACCGTAAAGACGACCTAAATCGCCTATAAAGAGGTCATTTAGAGGCCCCAAATCGTGCTTGTATTTGTAATACCTAGCTAACGCATACATACGCTTAGCCATCTTAAAATAGTTGCCCTCCTTACGCATTAACAGTATACTTTCTTTTATTGCCAAGTCTAGATCACGTAGGCCCTTATTAATAACATTACCCCGTAAACTAAACTCGTAGATCATTTCAAAGTCCGTAAAATGGTTGCCGCCGATCCACGACACTACATCCATTTTAGTTATTGTTGGGGACTGTACTCCGTCTTCTAAGGTATACTTACGACCATCTTGTAAGGTCTTAACCCCAGCCATAATCTCCTTGTAGCTCCAGCGTAATATATTATACCTCAGCTCCTTCTGAAGGGCCAAAAACTCAACGGCGTTAACCTTTTCCTTCAGCATACGCTTAGCTATCGCAAACTGTTCGGCATCTATTATTTTTGTATCGTATAAATGTTTTACCTTATCAAGTATCGGCCCCCGTTCGTATCCGACCACCTTGCCCTCCTCCACAGTTATGTTAGGGGGTATTACACGCCATTCCTCTATAGAACCACATTTAAAGTCGCTAATATATGTTAACGGTATTTTGACGACTTCTTCTGCCGCTGTTTGTAGCCTTGTGACCGCATCTTTAACATTTTTTATACGGACGAACTCTAAGGCGTCTACATCACCAGCATACACTTGGTTTCGGAGAGTATAGCTACCGACCAGTTTTACACCTTTGCCGCCAGTTAAGGACATGGCCCTAACAACCCGTAGGACCTCTTCGCTATAGTCTGCTGGGTATTTCTTAAGAACAATACGCATTCTCTTATATGATTAGGTAATAAAATAACCTTTTCGTATTTCTTAGACCCCCTATTTCTAGGAATGTAGGCTGATGTAGGGTAAATCGCAGAGTTTCCAGTTGCCGAAAAGTAAAAAAACACGAATCCCTAGAGAACTTTGCGATTTAGCATACACTAGCCTACATAAACTTTTAATGTAGGGTAAAACCCTATCATAAAAGTTCGGAACCCGATTCTGCGATTTAGCCTACATCGCCCTATTTCCGCTCGTTTCTACGGTTTAGGAGGCGGTGGTGGGCCACTTGTGGGGTTATCTTGCGGTGGTAGTTGTGGGGGCTTCCCTCTCCCTCTGCTACTGCC